>Ga0172379_10012275_pt1 | contig 10062 bp, 8 predicted proteins | sample GrowelOW334metaG_FD_119756 | JGI IMG/M metagenome (GOLD analysis project Ga0172379, IMG submission 119756) | Groundwater microbial communities from an aquifer near a municipal landfill in Southern Ontario, Canada - Groundwater well OW334 metaG | ecosystem: Environmental > Aquatic > Deep...
ACAGTCATAACAGCACCAAATTGGGAATCCAAATATGCGCAAAGGGTGAAATGTTGGACCGATTCACCGGTTCGAAATCTTTTTAAACGTCTCGGCGACCCGACAATAGTTTCGTTTGCCGGCGGATTGCCCGCACCGGAAACGTTTCCGGTAGGCGCATTTCAAAACACGTTTGCTTCAATTTTGCACGGACTTCAGTATTCGGATTTCCCCGCTGAAAAATATCAGCATCTGATGAATGAACTTCTTAAGGGAATAAAAACCGACCGTCGAATAATAGACGAATCATTGCAATATCACAAAACCGCCGGCTATGAACCGCTTCGACAATATCTTGCCGATAAAGTAAATAAGTATGGCGTACCGGCGGAAATGAAAAACGTTTTTCTCACCTGCGGAAGTCAACAAGGATTATTCCTAACCGGTCTGATTTTTGTGGAAAATGGAACGGTAATTCTTTCTGATCGTCCGACCTATCTCGGAGCCATCCAAGCGTGGTCGTCTCTTGAAGGAAAATTTTGTACCGCCCCGATTGATAACGACGGAACAAAAGTTGATGAACTGCCGGAAATTATTGAAAAATATCATCCGAAATTCATCTATGCCGTTCCGAATTTCCATAACCCCGGCGGTGTATGTTTATCGCTTGAGCGCCGTGAAAGACTGGTGGAAATTGCTGAAAAATACGACCTTTTCATTGTCGAAGATGATCCATATGGTGACATTCGTTTTGAAGGCGAGCATATTCCTCCGATTATTTCACTGGCAAAAGAACGCACGATTTATCTCTGCACATTCTCAAAAACACTCGCCCCAAGCGCGCGTGTCGGTTGGGTAATCGCACCGGAAAAAGTAATTGCAAAATTTGACCAAGCCAAACAAGGTGCCGATCTTTTTACTTCCACTATTCTTCAAATGGGAGTGCATCGCATTTTGGAAACGGGAATGTTGGTCGATCATGTCAAAACCAATCGCATTCTTTATGAAGAACGTCGCGATGCCACGATTCACACATTGGAAAAATATGCGCCGGAAGGTTCCTCTTGGACTCATCCAAACGGTGGACTTTTCCTCTGGCATACCGTACCAAAAGGAATTCATGTTCCCACTTTCGCCGATTCAATTATTGACAGCGACAAGCTTGCGGTTGTTCCGGGAAATGCGTTTTATCCTCCAGAAGTTCCCGAATGGTATGAGCATGTAAAAGACTTGCCTGAAGCAAAAACACTTCATGTTATCAGAGAAAAACGAGATGAGGAAAATAATTCAATGCGTCTCAACTTTTCAAAAGAAAAACCCGAGGTGATAGAAGCCGGAATCAAACGACTCTGCGAAGCGGAAAAGAAAGAACTGTTGAAAAAGTAACGATAACAAAAGCCGACGATTTTCTATCGTCGGCTTGCTTTTTTATATATTTTATGGTTTAAATATTTAGACGTACTTTTTTGAAAAAGGAAGAAGAATGGATAGTAAACTGATTTTGGGAATTATCGGCGCCTTGCTCGGTGCTCTTGGTTATATTTTTTATTATGTGAAAATGTTTTCAAGGGGAGGAACAAAACCTTGCATTTTTACCTGGGTGCCGATTGCCATCATGACCTCTTTTGGGCTTTTTGCGCAAATAAAAACCGGAGCGCTCTGGGGCGCGCTCGTTTTGGGTATCACAGCTTTTAATTGCATCGCTTGCGCAATTATCGCGTTATTGTATTTTTCCAAAACACAAAAATCGGAATGGACGGATTGGGTATGTTTCACTCTTGCTCTTATTGCCATCATTTTGTGGAAAATGACAAACGGGCTCGTGTTGCCAATTATTATTGTCTGCATAGCCGACGTCATTTCTTTTATTCCGACGTACAAAAGGGGATGGAAAAATCCGTTCGGAGAAAGCTTGCCGATGTGGGCGCTCAATTGCATAAAATTTATTTTTGGAATTTTAGCTATTCAAGAATATCGCATCACCACACTTCTTCTTCCTCTTACCATTGCAAGTATAAACGGAACATTTGCTCTCATAATAATTATACGAAGAAAATACATTAAAAAAAGAACTGCCGTGCAGTAAACATATACATCGGTACGAAAATTCGTACCGATGTTTTTTTGTCAAAAAACTTGTATAATCTTGAATTTTGTGGTAAAAGAAAAACGGAACACCCTCAAAAAACCGAGTGAAAAATATTGTTTTTTGACAATTATAGTCGCTCTTAATGAGCAATAACATAACAAAGGAGGAAAAAATGGAAAGAAATATCCATAACCTATTGAAAGAACCTTGCGGAGTTATCACCGCAAAAAAACAACTGGCTCCGCTTATTTATGAATTCACCGTATACGCTCCGGCTATTGTGCATAATGCCAAGCCGGGACAATTTGTGATCGTATATGCACGTGATGAAATGAGCAAACCGATTCCGCTTACCATCGCCGATTTTGACGAAGAACTCGGTACCATTACTTTGGTCGTCCAAGCCGTCAAAACGGGAACGATGAAGCTTGTCACTATGAATGTCGGAGACACTTTTTACTCAATACAAGGACCGCTCGGTCATCCGTCGGAAATTAAACAATATGACGGAACGATAGTTTTCGTTATCGGCGGTGTTGGTGTCGCACCGGCATTTCCGGTATTGCGAGCTCTCCATGAGGCGGGAAACCAAATGAGATTTTTGGTCGGCGTCCGAAGTCGTGAATTATTCATCTGGGAAGAAAAGATCAAAAAGTACGTAGCACCGGATGTCTTTATCGAGGACGGAATAAAGGTAAAATTTGGTGAACTGGTTTCTCCGGTCATCAGAAAAATCCTTATAGACGAAAAAATTTCGCACGTTTTTGTCGCAGGGCCTCTTGATATGATGAACGGAACAGCAGAGATCACCCGAAAAGGTGGCGCAAAAAACACTTCGTCCGCCATTTCTCATATGCTCGATGGAACGGGAATGTGTGGGGGTTGTCAATGCAACGTTGGAAACGAAACCATTCTGCTCTGCCAAAAAGGCCCCGAAATTGACGGTAATCTTGCCGATTGGACTCTGCTTCGCACCCGATTGAATGGTCTCAAAAAACAAGAAGACAAATATTTGTCGGAGTTCAAAGCGAATGATCCGCTTTATCAAGTTTTTCTTAAACAAGAGAAAATGTTTCAAGGAGGGGCACAATGACGATCGCAAAAAGCACAATAATCGTACCGACACAAGACCCGGCAATTCGTATCGGCAACTGGAATCAAGTGGAAGGTTGTATTTCTCACAAAGAAGCGAGAGAAGAAGCGAATCGGTGTCTGACATGTCCGGCGCACAGCTGTGAACGCGGTTGCCCGGTCGGTATTCCCATTCACACCATATTGGAATATGTAAAACGTGGTTGGATGCGTAAAGCGGTCAATCTTGCTCGCTGGTACAATCTTCTTCTCGCCATCACCTCGCTCGTTTGTCCGCAGTCGGAACAATGCGAAGCGGGCTGCGTTATTAAAAAAAGCGAAAACGACCCGATTTTCTTCGGCGCCATTGAACGTTACCTTTATGAATGGGAATGCGCAAATGGTGGACCGCAAATTCCCGCGCTCGCAAAAGAAAATGGGAAGTGTGTGGCAATTGTCGGTTCCGGTCCCGCAGGTCTCACCGCAGCGGCATTTCTCCGAGTCACCGGATATCGCGTGGATATTTTTGAAGCGTTACCTGTCCCCGGCGGTGTACTCTGGTGCGGAATTCCCGAATTTCGATTGCCGAAAAAAATTGTGAAGAATGAAGTTGCTTTTATAAAATCATTCGGAGGAATCAAAATTTATACGAGCACAAGTATCGGCAAGCGGTTCACCGTTTCCGAACTTCGCAAAGAATACGATGCGATATTTTTCGCGACCGGCGCAGGCAAACCAATTCCCCTCGGTATCCCCGGCGAAGATGCGTTCGGCGTTATGTCGGCAAATCAATGGCTATTCAGTATTAATTTTCTGCACGCCAATGATCCGAAATATGAAACCCATATCCCCGAATTCAAAAACATCGCGGTTATCGGTGGCGGAAATGTTGCAATGGACTCAGTGCGCGCAGGAAAACGAGTTCTCACGGAAAAAATCCAAGAGGTGCTCGCGGAAACCAGCGCTGGTATCATCTATCGTCGCGAAGAGGAATCGATGCCGGCTCGCGTTCAAGAAATTAATCATGGAAAAGAAGAAAACATGAAATTATTGACGCAGGTTGCACCGGTGCGAATTATCAGCACCAACGGTCGCGTATCGGGATTGGAATGTGTAAAAACCGAACCCGGCAAACCGGATGCAAGCGGACGCAGAAGCCCTGTTATCGTAGAAGGTTCAAATTTTATTGTTGACACCGACTTGGTGATCTCGGCACTCGGAAACAAACCAAACCCCGCCGTCATTGAACAAATGGGAGATGTCGTTACCGATCGCGGTTATGTTGTCGCCGTAAATGGTTGCACGTCCGAACCCGGCGAATTTGTCGGGGGAGATCTAAGCGGAGGCGGTACCGTCATCCGAGCCACCGGTGACGGAAAAATCGCCGCAAGAGCAATTCATCTCTGGCTCTCCGGTCAATTACCTTGGCCGGAAAAAGAAAAATTTATAAACAAAAAATAATCATTATATACAATCCCGTTGATACAAATCGGCGGGATTTTTCTTTGCCACGCCATAGTCCTGAATTTATTGAAGGACGACGACGGGTGTTTGACAAGAATAATTTTAAGTTATATATTAAAATCAGAACTTTGATACGGAAGGAGGAAAAATGCCTCACGAAAAAGAATTAAAAATACCCACACCGGACGGAAAAATGATTGACACAATTTTGCGCGGTGACCCCAAAAAACCGATAGTTGTTCTTATCCACGGTTTCGGCGGACAGATGAACGATGTACTGCACTATATGTCGGCGCGAATTTTTGAAAAAAATGGTTTTTCATCGTTTCGGTTCAATTTTTTTGGAGCATCACGCCACGCAAGAAAAGGTTCGGAATGTTCTCTTGTGTCAAACGGAAAAGATATCAATACTGTTTTTGATTACCTTCAAACGGAACTCGACGCAAAAAAAGTTTTTGTCGTCGGACACAGTTTCGGCTTCCCTTCTTTTCTCAATGCTCGCCTGCAAGGAATTTCGGCGGCTGCATCATGGGACGGATCGCTTGTACCGGAACGTATACTGGAACATTTAACCGCGATACCCGAAATGAAAGGATATTTGTTTAATTTTGCCTATCCGATATTTGTGGGAGAAGAAATGGTCAACGAAGCGAAAATTGTGCGGTACGAGGATCTTTTTACAGACTATACCGTTCCGACACTTTTCACCGCTTCAAGGAAAGGGCAAAACATGTTTTCCGAAGAAGCAAGAAAAATGTTTTTACTCGCAAAAGAGCCGAAAGACATTATTTTTTTTGAAAACGCGAGACATGGCTATACCGAAGAAAGTGCCGTGGAAACGTTATGTAAAAAAACAATCAAGTGGTTCAGAAAATATTAAAAAGGGGTCTAGCTATGTGGTACGTATGTCTTGAAGAAAAAGGCAAAAAACTTATGAGCCGAAGACGTTTCGTTCATCCTCCCATGGGAGAATTTATCTATGCTCCCGACTGGAATCCCGACCCGGGAATTTCCTGCGGACGAGGAATGCATATTGTTGACGGACATCCTTTGAATTCTCAAAAATATGTTCGCCCGGACAAACCTTCATATTTTGAAGTGGAAATAGCGGGAGAAGCGGTACCGTCACGCGATGATCCGGGACAATGGAGGGTTTGCGGTTATAAATTGATACGGCGAATCAACGAGAGAAGTCCCGAATTTGGAGAAGAAGAACTCCTTCGTTTGGTATCCGAAACGGGTAATAAAAATATCAAAATCGCGGGAGTAAAACAACTTTCCAAAAGCAAAAAATGGGAAGCTCTCAAAAAAATCGCCATGATCGGAGATACGGAAGTGGAACACTATGCGGTTCATCTTATCTCCAATCAAGATATACTGATGGATCTTTCAATACACGCTCTCGGTTGGCAAGTGCGACACCTGTCCGCTTCTCGCATTACGCGTCAAAAACAAATTGCAGTGGTAGCGGAAAAAAGTCCCGATTATGATGTTCGTCTTGATATGATTGCAAAAATGACAGGACAAAAAGCCTTAATGAAAATTGCAATAAACGGGGCAGATTATGACGCTCGCATTTCGGCATCATGTCATCTTACGAATCAACCTTATCTTTTTCGCGTCGCAATCTTTGCGCGAGGTTGGTGCGTTCGCTATAGTGCAATGAAAATGTTGACGGATCAGAAACTTCTTGCGCGTTTGGTTATTGAAAGCCCCGACAGCAACATTTGTCTCGCTTCACTTGAACGTATAACGGACGAAGATGCAAAAATATGGATTGCAAAAAATGCGAACCGAGATATGCGCTATGCTGCCATTTTTTCCATTACTAGTGAAATGAGAAACGACGATTTGGCTCTTCATGCGCCGAATTGGGATGTGCGAAATTTAGCGGTGTTTCGAACAAAAGATATTGCAATAGTGGAAGACCGATTAAAAAGAGATCCCGATCATGGAGTACGAAGTATGGCATTGTGGAAAAAGAAGAGTTTGGAAGAATAAATAACGACAACAGAAGTGGCACAACAAATGTGCCACTTTTTTAATAATAAAAAAATGCCCCGGGATATCCGGGGCACGGTTGCACTACTACAGACTGATCACTCAGGCTTTATGATCCGTACGGTTCGCATTTTGCAATGAGTCCGTGTCGTCCAAGCCAGCGATGATCAATCTCTTCTTGATAATCAGCAAGCCAATCGAGACGTTTCAATAAGTCTCCAAATCTGTCTTGTGTTTCCAACAACTCGGTTATCGGATGAACGTCGGGATGGAGAATTCCACCCAGATAACGTTCCGGCAAATAATCCAAATGCATGATATGATCGCGACCGACTTTCTCCGCATGATACAGAGGACACTCTCCAGTAAGGATGGCGAGATCCGAAACCGAGTAGGCATCGGATGGTTTAAATCCCCATCCACGAGGACATGGTGTAATGACATGCAAGAGCACCGGACCCGTATCGTGAGCGAAAGCGGCTGCCGATTTTTCTTTGATATCATTCGGCAACATGGTACTAAACGTTGTCCGCGCAGCATACGCAACGGCAGGATGAGAAAGAGTAATACTCACCAGATCTTTACCGCCCGCTTTTTCGGATCGCAATACACCACCGGGCGTTGTTGCGGTAATCGCATGAGACGGCGTGGAACCGGAACTTTGTTCGCCGGTATTACTATACGCGCCGTTATCATAACACACATAGATGATCGGTTCGCCACGCTCCAGCATGCCGGAATATGGACCAAGCCCGATATCAAACGTCGCTCCGTCTCCGGCAAGGACAACGACACGAAATTTGCGCCCAGTGTTTCCGTTCGGCAAATGATGTTTTCTCTTCTGCACTTTATACGATGCACAAAGCGCACTCGCCGCCGATGCGGCTGTTTCAAAATTCGGATGCAACATGGAAACTCCGCTCCATGCGGTTCTCGGATAAATATCCGTAGCAACCACAAAGCATCCCGAAGCAACCACAACAACAATGTCCGTATCGTCCGGTTTTCCGGAAAGGACAGCACGCGCCATCCCCGGCATCATACATCCCGAACAGGCGGCGAAACCGCGAGTAAGCGGTTCAAATATTTTTTCTTGGGTCATATCTTGTCACTCCCTCCGCGTACACCGATCCAGCAAGGTTCGGTTTCACGAATCCATTTTTTCGGATGTTTGAGCGATTCGTAGGACTGTACCACTTCCGTCAGTTCCAAAGTTCTTCCACCGAGCCCATAAACAAAACCGCGAACGGGAGTTTTCGAATCACTGTTATACAATGCAGACCGAAGGTCTGAACAAAGCGGTGCACTCGGTCCGCCGGAAGAAATAGCCTGATCAAAAACCGCCACCGCCAATTTGCCGGCTAAAAGTTTTTGAATCTTTTTCACAGGGAAAGGACGATAACAAACAACGCGAATTGCGCCGGCTTTGATGCCTCGCGCACGAAGTTGTCGTACCGCATCTTTCATCATTCCGAACTCATCTCCAAGAACAACCGCAACATATTCCGCATCGTCAACCATGAATTCTTCCGTATCGGAGAATACCGGCCAAAAACGTTTTGAAAAATAATTGGTCGCTTCTTTGATGACAGCGGGTACTTGTCGCATTCCGTGATTTTGTCCATATTTCGTTTCAATATAGTAATCCGGCATAACAAGTCCTCCCGCAACAATCGGATGTTCAAAATCCAGAACCGATTGCGGACGTTTATATGTCCCGAGCCATGGACGAAATACTTTGACTCCATCAGGACTCAAAATTTTATTAATCGTCATGGTATGACTTACTTTGAAACCTCGGTAACATACCTCAAACGGTAATTGTACTCGAGGATCTTCCGCAATTTTAAATCCAAGGAGTGTAAAATCGTACACCTCTTGCGGATTTTTTGCAAAAAACATAATCTGTCCGGCGTCACGTAAAGACATAACATCGGAAAAATCGTCGTGTATATTGCACGGAGCATTCACAGCGCGAGTTGCCACCAAAAGCACAACCGGACAACGAGCGCCTGCCCAAAAATATAAATTCTGCGCCTTAAACAAAAGCCCTTGTGAACTGGTAATATCCAGAGTCCGCGAACCCGCAATTGATGCGGCGGTACATGCGGCACCGGCAGAATCTTCTCCGTCCATACGAAGACATTCCGCGTCAAGCTCTTTTCTTTTGATATGATCACCTATCCTTTCCGCCACTTGCGTACACGGAGTAATCGGATAAGCGGCAACAACGTCTGTGTCGGCATGAACGGCGGCGGCGGCACCCATCGTGTTGCCGTCGGCTTCAAAAACCTCATACATTTTTTTCTTGGTCATCGTATTACTCCTCTTTCGCTTTTTCCTTTTCCTTTGCTTTCGCTTTTGCTTCCGGCATTATTCCTATGGCGCCGAACGGACAAACATTGTTACAAATGCCACAACCTTTGCAATAATCAAGGTCAATACCGACAACCTTTTCGTTCTCAACAAGAATGCAATTCTCGGGGCAACATTCAACACATACCATACAATCCGTGCATCGCGTTTTCTTTATCCCCAAAAGAATTTTGTCAGCATTCATTTCGTCAACGCGAATCGGACGACTTGTTCGCCAGTCACCGGTTTTAATCTCGTCCATATTTCCGTTCGCCCAGAGTGCACCACCGGGAAGCAGTTCGTCCCAATTCAAAAGTTTTGGAGCAACCATTTTCGCTTTCGGCACATCCGTTCCACGACCATCAAAAAATTTCGCTTCCTCATATCCTCGTTTTGCGCAAGCGATATTCGCTTCAACACTGTCTTCACCGCGTCCGCGATATTTTTGCTTAATGACTCCGCACAGTTCTTCCAAAGAAATGAACGGGAAGATATGAATGAATGCACCCATAACCGCCGTATTCGGGAAAGCCGTTTTGCTTCCGGTTTTTTTCATTTCAACAAGAGCTATGGACGTTGCGTCCACCGCTATCACGCGGGAAGGACCGAGACCGATTGTGCGGGCGATTTCTTCTGGATCTTTTGCGTTCACAAGAAAAATTGTCGTTTCATCCGTGTTAACGGTAACACCTTCTATGGTTGTATCAGCAATTACCTTAACATCAAATTTTTTCGGTTTCGCAAATGACTCTATCTTTTCGAACGAGAGAGCATTATCGGTTATTGTCGGAGCACCTTCTTTTTCGGCCCCAAAAACTCCCGCACCTGATGCGTCCCCGAAAGTTTCCGTTTCGCTATTCGCGTTTTTCAGCGCCATAAGCGAAACAATCATCTTTCCGACGTTATCAAAACCCATATGACCACGAGCATGCCACCGAATATTGATCGGCGTTGCACCTTTTTCAATTAGGATTTCAAAGTTCTTATTATCCATATATTCCTCCTTTTTTTCAGAGTTAGATAACATTTCCCTACCTTCGTACTACCACAAAGTATCCATGACTGCAAGCCAACAGAAAACCATTTTTTAGTTTTGTCAAACA
>Ga0172379_10012276_pt1 | contig 10062 bp, 12 predicted proteins | sample GrowelOW334metaG_FD_119756 | JGI IMG/M metagenome (GOLD analysis project Ga0172379, IMG submission 119756) | Groundwater microbial communities from an aquifer near a municipal landfill in Southern Ontario, Canada - Groundwater well OW334 metaG | ecosystem: Environmental > Aquatic > Deep...
CCCAACCGAGACAGAAACTACGAGGTAAAACAGAATAAAGGAATAGAAAATGACAGCGGACCCCTGGAGCATGAACCATTCTTTAAAGCCCCAACGGGAAAGACGGGCAAAGTGGCGGGAGTAGGTGGACTGCTCAAGATCAACATCATGAGTGTCCTGGAGCTTGGCATAATAAACTTCGGTTTTGGTGTTTTGAATATCTTTGAGGTGGGCATAACGCTCGGTAGTGTAATAGTCAATAAAAAAATAGACACCAATATAGGCAATTTCCATAATAAATACCTGGAAATCGGTGACAAAGAAAATAACGGGAATAGTTAAAAGCGAGACAAAACTATCAATACCAGGCTGGCGAATTAACTTAAGGGTTAGGCAAGTGGCGTCGGAGAAGTTGCGGACAGCTTGAACGGACTCGTGACGCTGGTCGCGGGAATCGGCACGAAGATCTTTAAGAAAATAATTGTGAATGGAAAAGCCAATATTACTAATAGATTCTTCCAATTTGTAGAGTGACTTTAGACGAAGATAATTATCAAAAACGCGAATGACAAGGATTACCAAAATAAGGGTTAAGATTTCCCGGTAACTGGCGTCGGTTTCAATTAGCCGAATGGTTTGGGAAAAAAGGTAAACCGTAAAGAGGGGCAAAAAGGCAGACAAGAAGCGGATGGTGAACCAAAAAAAGGTGTGGGGCTCCTGGCGCGCCAGCTCGAGGATGAAGAGAATTACTTTGCGGATGCGAGGAGACATAAATAATAATTTAAGTTAATAATTCATTATGGAGAAGAAAAGAAAAATTAGCAATTTGGATGGTTAAAAATAATATGGGGCATGTTAATATGCTTGAGTGTGGGCAATTAAATCAGAAATTACAAGTGTGGTAGATGGGAGACTCGTTGTGGTTAACTTGCCCATAAAATGTATGGGTGTTGAGCTGGGGATGAATAAATTAACTGCCACAGCGATGATGCCAAACCTGAGAGAAGCTACGATAAGAAGAGAAGATTATTTAATAAAACTAAGGTCATATAATTCTTTAACCAAGCCGGAGGAGCAAGAATTTGGATTAGATTATTCACCAAAATTAATGATGGATTATGAACCAGCTGCCAAAGTAGCAGTTCTTCAACCAAAAACAATAAACGAGATTCGGGTAGGCGTGGGTCAATTGAGATTCACAACACCTGATGGAGATCGAGTTAGAGTAATAACGAGATGGGGCCAAGCAGAGGCGATTATAGGACCAGACTGGACGTTAGAAACGAATGACGGTCTTGTTGAAATGAGCGTAAGAATGGTCCAAAGAACAAACGGGGCTAGTCACGGGCAAGAGTAGAAATCATGGTGTCACGGATGGTATAGCGGGATATTTCTTTGGTGTCCGAACTGTAGTTAAGTTCATGAAAGGTGACCAATTTGTCACCCACTACAGCCACAACTCCCCCACCTCCCCCCTGACACTGACCGCCATCATTGGCAATTTGAAGAGCGGGAACTGAACCAAAAAGAGAATCAATGTAGAGATAATTACAGGGCTTGACCAAGTCAGCACTTGGTCCTAAGAATTGAACTCTGCGGGAGCCACCACGATAAGGTTCAACGGTAATACGGGAGGCAATGACTTGACGGGGATCGGAATAAAAAATACGACAATCAGAATCATCTGAAGGAGGCCGGTTACCAATAAATGCGCTGGTTTGACAGATAACTTCAGGAGGAACCATAAATTTTACCCCATCAAGGTGAGCCCAACGCCAGTTAGTGGTAGACAAAACTGGAACTTTGACTAAGGGAGCCGCGGTGGGAGAGGGAGTAGGAGTTGATGTTGGCGTAGACAGGGCAATTGTTGGGGCTAAGGTAGGAGAAGAAAGAGTGGGAGCAGGAGAAACCGGGGCGGGAGGCTGAGAGCGAAGATAGATAAAGATGGCGCCATTGAGAATGATGAGGCCAATCAGGAGGGGAATTAAAATTAAAGTTAGACGGGAATAAAAATTGAGAGACGGTAAACGCTGTCGCATAATTATTTATACAGTAAAATAGACCCATGGAAAAAGAAATATATGACACAGTAATTGTAGGCTCCGGCCCGGCCGGACTGACGGCCGCCATTTATAACGTTCGGGCGGCCTTAAAAACAATGGTAGTAGGCGGCGACCAACCAGGAGGACAACTAACCATAACCACAATGGTGGACAATTTCCCAGGATTTCCGACGGGAGTAGGAGGAATAAAGTTAATGATGGACATGATGGCTCAGGTGAAAAATCTAGGAGTGGAAATTAAAGGTGGATTGGTAGAGAAGATTAAACCCACCTCCAACCTCTCCCTGGAACAAGGAGGGGGGTTTGAGGTGCGACTGACGGGAGGGGAAACAATTAATACTAAGGCGGTAATTGTAGCGACTGGGGCTAAGGCTAAATGGCTAGGGATTCCTAAAGAAAATGAGTTAATCGGCAAGGGGGTTTCGGGGTGCGCGACGTGTGACGGGATGTTTTTTAGAGACAAAGTGGTGGCAGTAGTGGGCGGGGGCGACACGGCTTGTGAGGACGCTGAATTTTTGGCCAGAATGGCCTCGAGAGTGTACTTAATTCACCGCAGAGACCAACTGAGGGCGAGTGTAGCCGAGCAAAAAAAGGTACTCAATAACCCAAAAATTGAGATGATTTGGAACAATGAAGTGGTAGAGATACTGGGAGAAGACAGACTAACCTCGATAAAACTAAAGAACAACCAGACAGGAAAGGAAAAAATAATGCCAATAGACGGGTTATTTGTAGCTATTGGCCACATACCAGCCACAAACTTTGTGGAGGGAGTGGTTGACCTTAAGGAAGAGGGGCAGATAATAAATGGGAAAAATAGCCAATACCCAACCATGACGAGTATGGAGGGGATATTTGCCGCCGGGGACTGTGTGGACGACGTGTACCGGCAGGCAATTGTGGCGGCCGGGGACGGGTGCCGGGCCGCCCTGGACGCCGAACGGTGGTTGAATCACAAATAACAAATTACACGAAAATCTACGATAGAGTAATGGTGAGCTTTTTATTAAGGGCGGTGGCAATTTTTTGAAGTAGAGCTAAGGACGGATTAAAGGACATGGTTTCCAAACGGGAGATTACTGCCTGAGTAGTATGGGCAATTTGCGCCAAGTCACGCTGGGAGAGCTTTTGGGCCAAACGGGCTTCAATAAGTTGACAGGTTAGATTAAACTCGGGTTCGGAATCCTCCCAAGCCTGGCGAAATTCCGGATTCTTGAGACGGTTGGCTAAATCTTTTTTAAAGGAATAAGAGTTATTTTTTTGGGACATAAAGAATGATACCTTATTGGATATCATTTTTCAAGCCACTGACGGTATCTTTTAAGGGCCAGGGAAATTTCTTTGGTTGGAGTTTTTTGATTTTTTTGATAAAAATGGGGGTGGAGAATTCAGCGGCACGGGAGACACAGTTTTTGGGGCTGATTTTTAACTTTTGAAGTTTTTCTAAAGCTTGGGCGCAGGAAGTGGCGGTTAAGTCAGGGAAAAGTACACCGGTTTTACCATCCATGACCGTTTCGGTGGCTCCCCCTACCCCATAGGCGACAACTGGGCAACCTTGGGACATAGCTTCAACGGGCATGATGCCAAAATCTTCATTATCGGAACAAAAAATGTAAGCCTTGGCGCCACGATATAATTCATATTTCTGCTCCTGGGTAACTTCACCAACAAATTCAACAGTGGGGCCAGCCATGGCCCGTAAATCAGCCCCAATATTGGCAAAATCACGGCCAAAAACTTTAAGGGGAAGTTTTAACTTATTACAGGCTTCGATGGCTACATCGAAACGCTTGGCCCGGGCAAAGCGACCACCGGTTAAATAGTACGTTGGTGCGCTGGTGGGCTGGAACGCTAGTACGCTGGAGCGTTGGTGCACTGGTACTATAGGCGGAGCAATATCGACGGGTGGATTAATAACAATAGATTCGCGACGGTAATACTTTTTGATGCGCCCGGCGGTGGTGCGGGAGTTGGCAATATACTCATCCACATTTTGGGAATATTTGTAATCTAGAAGACGGAGAAAATGATTGACAAACAAAACAACAGTTCTAACTATGGGGTTTTTGGTCCAAACCCGGGCAGTGGGAAGACCATAAAGATAGCGGGGAGGAGTGTGGCAATAACAAAACAACTTGGCTCCCCTCTTATTTAATGAATTAGGGAAGTAGGCGCCTGTGGCGGACGTGATAACCAGATCAAAGCCGGAAAAATCAAAAGATTTAAAGGCCAGGGAGGAAATGACCCGAAGAGGACTGATGAGACGATTGGCAAAAGGGACAAACCTAAACCAAGACTGACGGATTCGGTGGGACCACTTTTTTTGAAGACGCCCCCGGTGGGGGCCAAAAAAAGAGGGGCAATAAAGAGAAGTGTAAATTGGGGCGTCGGGGAACATGTCTGACAACGTTTCCAAAACAGATTCGGCGCCACCGTATTCTTTGAGGTAATCGTGAACCAGAGCGATTTTAAGAGAACTAGATTTAGAAGGTATGGTCATATTGTAGTTTAAGGGATTTAAGAAACCAAGTCGGTGAGGCAATAAAACAAATCTGTTATATAATTAACCATATGAGAATGTCGGAACTTGGGGTTCCAATAAGTGCTGATGAAATTACAGGAGAGTTGGGAGACTTGTCAGACGAGATGACTGCAACAGTAAGATTAAACTTGGAAACAGCCCAAGCTGTAGCTGAAGCAGGGAGATTGCTCCACAAACCCAGCAACCAAAGAGGTTGCCGCGTTGATACTCTGGAAGGACCTGAGGGCGTGATGATTGTTTCATTTAATGAAGGAGAAAGAGGTGTGACGCCGGGATCGGTATTTGTATTTTCTGCTAATAGACGGCAACTATTTGAATTGAATAACTTTGGTAGAGCAGAAGCCTATGCTCAGACCTGGCCAGTAGAAAGAATGACAACCTTTGCCAGTTTGGCAGCTAAAATTTAAACAGAGAGGGTTGGGAGAATCTGACAGAAATTTAGTAATATGGGACACAAACTGGTGATATAATTTCATATGAGAGTAGAACATAAAAGAGTGTGGAGAGAAATTGGAAGCGAGGGACACGTGGCTCCAAGTGCAGAAACAGAAGCTATGTGGTGGCGCGGGGTTTATGCAGTAACGGATTTTCTTAGAACAATTGACATTGCCGTAAGAAGATGGGGCGACAACAGCGGCCACTGGAAAAAACCTCCGCTGGAAACTACAAGCGGACGTGTTTGCCGTTTGTACATGATGACCATGGAAACAAAAAGAGGGACCGACGAGGTGCTGGATTGGGAGACACATTTAAAAATCCTAGAGTATCTATGGGGCCTTTTTGGGAAGAAGAATGTGGTTATGACAGAAGAAATTGTACACTTTACGGAACGATGGTTAGACACAGGGTATTTTTACCGAAAGATTTAGTTGTGGTAACTGGATCTTGGAGGGATGAAAGAAGATTTAGTATCGATCAACCCGGGTGGTGTGAAGAACTGACCGGTGAAGAGGCGCCAATAATTAGAGAGGAAACGGGTAGGATGGTAGATGCGTTAAGAATTCCGCCTAGAACATTTTTGGGAAGACTAGCGCGGGCTTTTCAATCGCAAGCGTAGCGACTAAAACAGGGAAGTTTGGCGGGAGTCGGGGGTGGGTTTTTTGGGAGCGAGCGGAAGAGAGTAAACCTTAGAGAGACGGGAGGCGAGGGATTTGAAATTAAACTGGTTAAAGAGAGCCAGTAATCCAGGGATACGGGTTTGGTTCCACTTAAGCGACGAGAGGCGGTAAGTAAGAGGAATATTGTCAATCAACAGGGCTAATTTTTGGGACAAATAGGCGTCCTCACGGCAAGGCTCAAGCTTGGAGCGGACGGAGGGACCAATATCATCTAGGTGAGCGTAAACACCGTCCAAAGTTTCGTATTTATTCAACAAATCGGTAGCAGTTTTGGGGCCAATTCCAGCCACACCAGGGTAATTATCAGACATATCTCCCATTAGAGCCTTAAGATCGACCACTTGAGTTGGCAGAACACCTAACTTTTCCTTAACTTCTTCAATTCCATAAACCTTGGTTTCAGCCAGACCCCGAATTGGGACATAAAGCTCAATGCGAGGCTCGACTAGCTGCATAATGTCCTTGTCGCCAGTAATAATGGTGACTTTATCAATGACAGGTTTACTTGACTTTAACCACTTCCGACGCAGGCTGCGGCGGGCAATGGTAGCCAACAAATCATCAGCCTCAAACCCACCCATGGCAAAATGGGGAATATTGGCGGTAACGAGCGTTTCGGGAAGCAGGGGTAACTGGCGGATTAGATCCTGATCGGGAATTTTGCGCTTGGCCCGGTAGCCTAAAAATTCAGTGGAGCGGAACGTGGGGCCGGGAGAATCGAGACAGACTGCCAAGTAAGTTGGTTTGAGATCGGCAATGGCGGTTAGGAGCATGGAGTAAAAGCCATAAATAGCATTGACCGGAGTGCCGGAGTGGCTAAGGGGCGGAATGGAGTGGTAAGCCCGATGTAAAATGGCATGGGCATCAATTAAAAGTAAACGGCGCATGGAGTATTTTAACGCGTTGAGACTTGGGTGCGTTAGGGCATTGGTTAGGAAAGAAGGGAGGAGACTTGGGAGCGAATAAGAGGTCGGATTTTAAGAATATCGGACTCTTGGGGTATCATGAGCATGTCCAAACCCAACTGGGCTACCGAACGCTCTAAGAGTGCAAAGTGGTAATCCTCAACCCTTCCCAACTCTTTGGCTACTTTCAGCATTTCCGATTGCCACAAAGAATGCTGCCGGGTAATTTCAGAAATGGAGAAATGGGCGATAGTGAGAAGATACCAACTGTAGGCGAACGTCAAGTCAAAGAGAGGCTGGGTATATTGCCAAAACAGATTACTAAAAATAACTACTTTAGCGTGAGTATCAGTTTTAAAATCGTTGACGGAAAGATGGCGTTGCTGAAACTCGGAAGGAGTGCGCGAATAACGGGCAAGCAAAATGGTTGAGGCGCGACGGATTAGATTTAGATCCGAGACTTCAACAAGCCCGCGGCGGGAGTGAGCCTGAAGCATTTGGTCCCACTGTGTGTGGCGCTGGGTGAAACTATCAGAAGAAGCCGGGGAAAGCCAAGGGCGGGTTAGGCAATTTTTCTTATAGTCACGATAAAGTTCAAAAAAACGAGAAACTGAAGAGGGAGAGGCTAACTCCCCTTCTTTGACAATAAAGTCACCTTCCACACTTTCCATAAAAATAAGTTCGTAAGCCCGTGAATGGTTCCAGGGAGTGTGAAAATAAACTTGAGGGGGACGAATGAGGGAGCTGCGGTTTTGGGCGGCAAAAGATTTAATCATTTTGACTTCGGAAATAAGAGGTTTAACCCCTTGGACTTTTACCACAGCAGGACGGTCCCTAAACCGGCCTTTAACATGGAAAGCGCCGACACCCCCATGAGCGTAAGGGCTGCGAAAAATAATGTCTTGACCAACAAAACCCATCGTGGCGAGCTGACCTAAAATCTCAAATTCGCGGGGACGCAAGTCAATGGCTAAAAAGTAATCTGCTGACGTATTGATGGCAGATGTTTTAGTTTCCGGCCGTTTTTTGGGCATGGATAATTTTAACTTAGTTTCAGGACTGGTAGAATAATTTATGGAGCAACATCCAATACCCCAGCAAATTAGCAGCTACGAATTTAAGCTGGTTGGGGAAATGACACTAAAGCAGTTTTTGAAAGCGGCGGCGGGGGTGGTGCTGGCGGTAATTGTTAACGCCTCGGGACTGGTGTTTTTTGTGAAATACCCACTAATGTTTGTTTTTGGAGCCGGAGGGTTGGCACTGGCTTTTGTGCCATTTGAAGACAGGCCACTGGAGACTTGGGTGATGGCGTTTATAAAATGTATTTATAACCCAACCATTTTTGTTTACAAAAAAGAGCCTAAAACCAACTGGTTAAACATTGACTACCAAAAAGTGAAGGAGTTGGAGGAAGAGGAGGCGGAAGAATTAAAGATAGTTCCCACCAAAGATAAATCAAAAATTGATGAGTTTTTAGCATCCCTTAGCAACAAAACCTTAACTCCACCAACCGAAGATGAAGAAAACTTGGAGTTGGAGTTGGAAAAGATAGCCAAGAACATGGAACCACCAAAACCTGAAGAAAAGCCAATTGAAGTTAAACCACCAGAGGAGCCTAAAACGGAAACGGTGGAAACCAAAGACTGGCAGGAAATTAAAAATAATCTGGGGCTTAAAAATGAGGCGGCAAGAGCCACAGTTAAGGCTAATTTTGGAAGCATTCCCATGCCTGACATTCCGGAAGTACCCAACCTGCTGGTAGGAATGGTTACCGATAGTTTCGGTAAAATTGTGGAGGGGGCAATTGTGGAAGTTCAAGACTCTACCGGAACTCCAGTAAGAGTACTCAAAACCAACCCACTAGGACAGTTTAGGACATCAACTCAGCTTAGTAACGGGAAATATGTAATATTGACTGAGAAAGAAGGGCATAAATTCGAAAAGGTGGGATTTGACCTCATGGGCAAAATTGTTGAGCCGGTACGAATCCAGGCGTTGGCTTAAGGACAAATATTGGCTATGATAATAGTATGGCTGCCGATCCACTTAAAGTTGCGATTAGAGGAAGTACCCAAGATCACCTGTTGATTGAAGACGTGGTGGAAGATGTGGTGCTTTTAAAAGACGGGTCGTGTGCGACCGTGATGCAGGTGTCGAGCGTGAACTTTGATTTACTCTCGGAGAGGGAGCAGCAGGCACTGGTGTTTGCCTACGGGGGAATATTAAACTCACTTAACTTTCCGATTGAAATAGTGATTTACAGCAACACCAAAGACGTGAGCACTTATCTGTCCAACCTCAAAGTGGCGGAAGAGAAACAAACCAACCGATTGCTTAAAGACAGGATTGGGTCATACCGGAAATTTATTGAGGAGACAGTAAAAAAGAACGATGTGTTGTCTAAATCATTTTATGTAATTGTGCCGTTTTCGATATTGGAGCTGGGACTGAAAGGGGCTCCAAGCTCGATTGCTGGCGGGTTTCAGTTACCATTTGGACCCAAAAAGAAAGCCGGACTACCATTTGATAAAAATTATATTATTGAGAAGGCTGGGGCTAACCTGAAGCCTAAAAAGGACCACATAATGCGCTTGTTTGCCCGCTTGGGGTTAGAAATTAAATCTCTTAACACCAAAGAGTTAATTGAGCTGTTTTATAAGATTTACAACGAAGAAACAGCCGGAAACCAGAAGATTCAAACTATTAATTATGAGGCTCCGGTAGTGACGGGGAAAATCTAAACATGTTTAATTTATTTAAGAAAAAAACCCCACCTGAGGAAGTGAAGCCGGTAGAGACGACAGCTAACTCCCGACCGGAGACGGTGGGAGAAAAGCCGTTTACTGAAGGATTGGTATCAACTAAGGATATTATTGCTCCAAGTGCGGTGGAGGTGGACTTTAATGAAATTAGGATTAACAACAAGTACTACCGGACTATGTTTGTGGCCAAATATCCAAGATTTGTGGGGATGAACTGGCTGTCCTCACTGATTAACTTTGACGCCTCCCTAACCATTGCCATGTACGTATACCCCACCGACGGGAAGCAGATTTTGGACGACTTAAGACGAAAAATTGCTGAAATGGAGGCAGAAATAAGCACCGATATTCAACGAGGGAGAGTGGTAAACCCGACAACTCAAGCCAAACTTGAGGACGCTTTAACACTTCAAGCAGACCTGGCTAAGGGTGAGGAAAGATTTTACCAATTTGGGCTATACATTACCGTTTCGGCGGAGACCAAAGAAGAGCTGAACCGGATATCGAAAAATCTCGAAGCGGCGCTGGGCGCTTTGATGATTAACAGCAAAAAAGCGACACTTCAAATGGAGGAAGGATTCTTGACTACCCTACCCACGGCGACGGACAAGCTAAATATAACCCGCAACATGGACACAACCTCACTGGCAACGACATTTCCCTTCGTGTCATCAGATTTGTCGGACGACCGGG
>Ga0172379_10012277_pt1 | contig 10060 bp, 10 predicted proteins | sample GrowelOW334metaG_FD_119756 | JGI IMG/M metagenome (GOLD analysis project Ga0172379, IMG submission 119756) | Groundwater microbial communities from an aquifer near a municipal landfill in Southern Ontario, Canada - Groundwater well OW334 metaG | ecosystem: Environmental > Aquatic > Deep...
AATGGACTCCATCGATTGTTACAAGTTTGAATATTAAATTGCCTTTCTCATATTGACATTCTAAAGCAGGCTGGTATCGATTATCGAGGTATTCGTAATGAGAAACGCTTGGATGAACTGCTGACATATTGCGGATCAAGTCAATAGTACTATATGATTTTAGTAATTTTCCATCTTTGTAAAAGGCTACACCCACATGATCTGCGGATGGTTTGCTGCCCCTGTGCCAATTACCCAGCCTGACTAAATAGTGATGCAGTCTTTTAGGTCGTTCACCCTCAACAAAAGAGGCAAAAAATGTTCTGAAGGAGTACCACCCTTCTGTACGCCACAATTCCTTGAATTCGCCATTTCCTGTGACTTCATAGCATATACCAGTTCCATTTTCACGATTGTAAAGATCATTGGGGTCTGGCTTCATAAGAAAGAAATATCTACCGCCGACAGATGTCGTGATATAAGAATATTGGCTCTGCTCATCATCAGCAAAAACATTTGATAATAAAATTGTTATAATTATTAGACAACCGTAAAAAGTCCGCATAGTTATATCTCCTTATGTTCAAATTGTGATTATGCAGTATGAAATATTTCTATTTTGTTCTCATCTTCCCAAGCTCTGGACAATCACGCTGAGGGCGACGAGTATTATGTTTTACAGAAAGGCTCTCGAATTGTCATTTCGAGCGTAGGCGACGTTGTCGCCGAAGTCGAGAAATCTGTTTGAATAGATTTCTCCGCTTCATTCATCCTGCTACGCAGGACTCCTTTCGGTCGAAATGACAGTTTTTTATTTTTTCGCGGCGGCGGTGAACATCAATACTGCCAGTACGCCTGCGAAGATAAAGCCGCCGATACTCGCGGATGCAGGTATTTCCCACTGTCCAATATTAGCGTTGAGCTTCATTATAACTCTTGCCAGATGAAGCAGCGCCACAAGAATAAAAACTACTCCCGAAACATTAAGAGCGACATTTTTTGACATAACTTTCTCCCTTATAAAATTTGGAATATGAGTATATCGTTATTGTCTAACTTTTTCTCGAAGTCGGCGAGCGTCTGACGGACTGGCGGTCATCATCGCCGGTGTCCACGGAGTCTTTCAATATTTTCATCGCCTTGCTGATGTCGGCGACTTTTAAAATGGCTGTAGTTTTCCCGCCCTTTGCACCGGCAGTGCAGTAAGCATAGGCTATATTGATATGAGCCTTGGCTAATTTTTCGGCTACGGCGGCAAAAGCGCCGGGTCTGTTCGGCAGCGTTGCGCAAAGAACCTCGGTTTCGTCGAACTGCATATTCAGATGGCTCAAAACATCCCGCATCGTTGCTGCTGACTCGCAGACGACGCGCAGTACGCCATGCTCGACCGAATCCATCACGGTCAGGGCGCTGACATTGACTTTGGCGTGTGCGAATTCAGCGAAAATCTGCGCAAGAACGCCGGGTTTGTTGACCATAAAGATGGAAAATTGTTTTTCAATATTCATAGCAAATCCTTTCAGGTTATTTTTTTAAATCAGCTATTGCGGATGAAGCATCGGGATAGAATTTGAAAATTTTGTCGAGGTTGGTAATTTTGAACACACGATATAATTGCGGATTTATGCTGCTGATGACTATGTTGCCGTTGTAGGCGGCGACTTTTTTGCGGGCATCGAGCAGGATTCCAAGCGTCTGTGAGGAGAAAAACTTTATGCCTTTGAAATCGATAATGAGATTGCGTGGTTTGGCGTCTTTTACTATTTCGGAAATTTTTTGTGTAATGTCTTCCAGGCCGCTGCCGGCTGTCAGACTGGCGACGTTAAACGTTACCAGCGTGAAATCCTTTTCCGTCGTTATTGTTGCGATGTTGCTGTCGGTCATATTATTCTTCAAAGAAATAAGGAAGTAAGGATGTAAGGAATACTTTCGACTATTTTCTTACTTCCTTACCTCTTTGCATCCTTACTTCATTATAGCTTTATCGGCAGGAAAGTCGAGAGGGTTTTGCAGGAAATCAGGCTTTAAAGCAGGCGGCGCGGTGGCCGACGGCTTTTTCTTCGAGTTTTGGGGCGTTTTTACTGCAAAATTCGTCGCCAATCGGGCATCTGGGGTAAAACGGGCAGCCAGCGGATGTGCCGATTTTCAGAGCTTCGCCGGAGCCGATGGAGAGTCTTTTTCGCTGGGGCACAGGAAGGGGAATCGCCAGCAGCAGCAGTTTTGTGTAAGGGTGAAGCGGGTTTTTATAGAGTGCCTCGGCGGGGGCGATTTCGACGATTTTGCCTAAATACATCACCGCGACAAAATCGCTTATAAATTCCACAACCGACAAATTGTGAGCGATAAACAAATATGTGAGGTTAAACTGGTCCTGCAAATCCTTGAGAAGGTTCAAAATCTGACTCTGTATCGAAACATCAAGCGCGCTGACCGGCTCATCGCAGATGACTAATTTTGGTTCAAGAGCAAGTGCGCGTGCGATGCCGATACGCTGCCTCTGGCCGCCGGAGAATTCGTGCGGATAGCGGTTGATATGTTCAGGCTGAAGGCCGACTTTTTGGAGCAGGCTGCAAATGCGGCCGGTAAGCTCTGACCCTTTTGCGATTTTATGCACGATTAGCGGTTCGCCGATGATTGTGCCGACGGTCATTCGCGGATTGAGCGAACTGTATGGGTCCTGAAAAACTATCGAAATCTGCCTGCGGATTTTTCGCAATTCGGATTGTTTGACGGCAATGATATTTTGGTCTTCAAAAAAAACTTTTCCTGCCGTCGCCGGCACGAGCCGGGCGATAGTTCTGGCGACAGTGGTTTTGCCAGAGCCGCTTTCACCGACAAGGCCGAATGTTTTGCCCGTCGGAATGTCAAAGTTGATATCGTCAACCGCCTTGACATAGCCGACGGTTTTGCGAAGAAGGCCTTTCTTTATCGCAAAGTACGTTTTTAAATTTTCAACTTTTAATAAATAGTTATTCATTTTTTTATAAATCAATCTCGGCCTTTAGGCCGAATTCCATAATTTTTATTTTTTATTTTTAATCTTTGATTTATTTTACATACCAGCAGGCAGCATAATGATTTTCTGAGACCTGTTTTAGTTCCGGCTCCTGCGTCTGGCATTTTTTATCATTGCAGCCGATTGGGCATCGAGGGTGAAATTTGCAGCCGGTCGGAAAATTCAAAGGTTCAGGCACGTTTCCGCCGATGGTTTCAAGGCGTTTTGCGGTTGTTCCAAGCTGCGGCAGTGATTTTAAAAGCCCCTTGGTATATGGATGCAGCGGATTATTAAACAGTTCCGTGCAGGGGCATTTTTCGACGATTCGCGAGGCGTACATCACCGCGACATAATCCGCACGCTGCGCGACAACGCCGAGGTCATGAGTTATCAGCAGTATACTCATTTTTTCGCTCGCCTGGAGTTCGTCGAGCAAATCGAGAATCTGAGCCTGAATTGTAACGTCCAGCGCGGTTGTAGGCTCATCGGCAATCAGCAGGGCGGGCTTGCACGAAATTGCCATAGCAATCATAACCCGCTGGCGCATTCCGCCGGAGAGCAGATGCGGATATTCATAAAGCCGTCTGGCTGGTTCGGGAATGCCGACTTTTACGAGCATTTGCTCAGCCATTTGCCAGGCATCATCGTGCGATTTTTTTTGATGCAGGCAAATTGTTTCAGCGATTTGGTCGCCGATTGTATAAACCGGATTTAAACTTGTCATCGGCTCCTGAAAAATCATACCGATTTTATTGCCGCGGATTTTTCGCATCTGTTTTTCAGAATATTCGAGCAGATTTTTACTCTCAAAAAGAATTTTACCGCTTACGATTTTTCCCGCCGGCTTGGGTACAAGCTGCATAATCGAAAGGGCGGTAACGCTTTTTCCGCATCCGCTTTCGCCGACCAGTGCGACCGTTTGCGAATGTTTGATGAAAAACGATACATCCTGCACGACTTTGGCTGTGCCTTTTGCCGTGTCGAAGAATGTCGAAAGGTTTTCTATGGATAATATGGCGTTATCTTCTGTCATATCGCCTTTCGCAGTTTTGGGTCTATCGCGTCCCGCAGGGCTTCGCCGAGCAGGTTATACGCGGTTACGGTAAAGAAAATCGCAAGCCCTGGGAAAATGCTGAGCCACCACAGGAATTGGCCGGATGTGCTGACGCCTGCGCTGAGCATTTGTCCCCAGCTTGGCGTTGGTGGTGCGACGCCGAAGCCAAGAAAGCTCAGTGCCGATTCGATAAATATCGCTCCTGCGATTCCGAAAGTTATATTAACCAGAACCGGGGCAATACCGTTCGGCAGCATATGTTTGAATAAAATGCTTCGCAGCGGCAGACCGAGCGAAATTGCCGATTGCACAAAATCCTGATTGCGGAGTTTGAAAAATTCCGCGCGGATAAATCTTGCATCGCCCGTCCAGCTTGTTATGCCGATAATCAGCATAATGTTGAAAAGGCTTCGCGGGAAAAACGCCACAATTGTAATAATCAAAAAGAACGTCGGTACAGACATCATAATTTCGACTAAACGCATACCGAGGAAATCTATTTTGCCGCCGAAATAGCCCATCAGCGCTCCGACGAAAATTCCGATAATGCTCGAAATACCGACAGCGACAAACCCGACCGACAGCGAAATTCTCGTGCCGTGAATCAGTCTGCACAAAACATCCGAGCCGACATCGTCTGTGCCGAGCCAGTGTTCCTTGTCGGGCGGCTGCTGGAGGACTTTTAATTCCGTTCTGCCGTAGCCGTAAGGAACAATTGTGAATATCGCACCGGTTGCCTGACCTGATTTAATCATTGATTTATAGTCTGTCGCGTTGAGTTTGCGTGGCAGCAGTGTTTGAACCGAGGTTATGCAAATGATGAAAACAGTCAGACAGATATAAATCTGTCGCCATAAAACTCCCGGCCGCAGGAATGGGTCAACATTGCGATTGTTCCATCTCATCAGAAGTACCATACAAACGCCAGCGATGGCCGCCAGAAAAACCGAATAGTCGTTTGCGGTAAGCGAACTGAACAGCGGAAAATATGTTTTGCCGTCGATATGAATTATAAAAGGCTTATCATTTGCGATAAACGGTGCGAACACCGCGACGGTGAACAGAAAAATAAGAAACCACATACAGGCGAGGTTTATATAGTTAGACGAAAACTGCTGCCAAACTAATTGGCTGTAAGAAGTTCCCCAGTTTTTTTTATCGAATATTTTTTTCATTTTTTTAAATATATCTCTGTGGCCTCTGTGTTCTCTGCCTGCCCTGAGCGTAGTCGAACAGTTTTGTAGGGTGGGCTCTTAGCCCACGCGGTTTATTTTAAAATTCCATCGGCGACTTGTCCTCCGTAGTCTGCCGTAGCAGACGAAGGATGGAAGCCAATTCCACAAATCTTCATTCTACAATTTTCAATCTTCAATTATTTTCATGTCCATTCGCGGCTATTTTTTTAATCAATGCTTTCAAATGTAATTCTTGGGTCAGCAATCACATAAGCAATATCTGCAAGCAGCAGTCCCGCCAGATTCAAAAAACCTGCGATCGTAGCCACCGCCATAACTATATTATAATCGCGTGTCGTAATCGCCTCGAAAGCAAGTCTGCCCATTCCGGGAATGCTGAAAATACTTTCGATAATAACCGAGCCGCCAATCATCGCAGGCAGCAGCGTTGCCATAATTGTGATAATGGGGATAACGCTGTTGCGAAATGCATGGCGAAATACGACCGTCAGATTGTCAAGCCCTTTAGCTCTTGCTGTGCGGACGTAATCGGCACGAAGATTGTCGAGCATACCCGCCCGCACCTGCTTTGTTAAATATGCCAGTTCCGCATAGCTCAGGCATAGCACCGGCAAAACTAAATGCCACAGCCGATCGCCGAGCCAAGGGAAAAATGGCAGAGAATCTGCGAAGTTGCTGCTCAGGCCGGCAGGCGGAAACCAGTTTTTGAAAGTAGGCCCGCAAAAATATCCGATGAGCATCTGGCCTGCCCACATACTCGGCAGCGACCAGAGCATAAAAAGCACGACAGAACTTGCGCGGTCGAAAAATTTCCCCTGCCGAACAGCGGTAAAAATGCCCATCGGAATCGAAATTATATAAACAGCGACAAGAGAGATGAGATTTAAAACTAATGTAATCGGCAGACGCTCCTTGACCAAATCAATTACAGGGCGGTGATGTTTGATTGAATCGCCGAAGTCGAGCTTAACCGTTCGTTTCAGCCAGATTAGATATTGAATATGCACAGGCTTATCTAAGCCATATAGAGCCATACGCACTTTGCGGACATCGGCGGCACGCTGGGCATCCATTTGGCCGCCCGGCCCCATAGAAAGACTCACCGGGTCGCCCGGCGCAGCGCGACTAATGGCAAAAACCATTACCGTTATGCCGAGCAATGTCGGTATCATCAACAAGATTCTGCGTATTAAATAACCAGCCATATAAAAAAATTAAATATCAAAGTGCTATCAACTAACAACTATCAACTATCAACTATTTATACCTTTGCTTTTCTTTCGGAACATACCACTCTCGTTCATCAATGCCAAGCTTATGGACAATAACATTCTGAAAATCCTTACTGAGAAAACGCTGCTCTGGTCTTGTGTAAATGAAGGTATAAGGCTGTTCTTCATGGATTATTCTATGAAAGCGATGATATAGGGCATTGCGTTTATCAGTGTCCAATGTTTGTCGTGCTTGTTCAATAAGTGAATCAGCTTCTGGATTATTGAACCGGACATAGTTAGAACCTTTCTCTATTTGCGAAGAATGCCATATCTGGTATGGGTCGCCTTCAACACTTCCCCCCCATGCCATATTGAGAGCGTCAAAATCCCTGCTTTGTACTTTTTGCGTGAATATTGACCATTCATAAGTGTCTGGTGTAACTTCTATTCCCAATTTTGCAGCGGAATCTTTTACTAATTTTGCTATCTGTTCATGCATGGCAAGCCCACTGGCAATCATATACTTGAATCTGAAAGGCACTCCGTCTTTGTCACGGATACCATCGCCATCGTGGTCTATCCAGCCAGCTTCATCAAGAAGCTGCGCCGCTTTTTTGGGGTCATAAGGCCATGGTTTTATATTCGGGTCACTTTGAGTGCCATATATATAAAACGGTCCTGTTGGAATTTCCGCATCAGGATTTCGCAGGATATATTTTTTTATGGCCTCTCTATCTATCATATAAGTCATGGCTAATCGAACTTTTCTATCCGCAAAGAACGGCCTTGCCTGATTCCATCCTATCCAAAAATATCCTGTATTTCCGGCATCCCAATAAGACAAACAATAAAATTTATTTCTGAATTCACTATCATTATTTTTTGCAGTAAACTGTTCAGGCATGGGTCTTATGTAATCCACTTGCCCGGCTTGTAAGGCCTGTAATGCTGCCGTATCATTTGTGATAAACTTATATACTCTTTTTGTTATTTTAGGTTTTTGCCCCCAATAGTTTTCATTGCGTTTTAGGATTACCTGATTGCCGATATCCCATTTTTCAAATACATAAGGCCCGCTTCCTATGGGGTTGCTTATTCTGGTGTTAAATTCTTGAGCATTTTTGTATTTATATACATGTTTTGGATAGATTGCCATGCCGCCCAAAAATTTATCTGACAGAAAATAAACCTTTTTCATATAGAATTTTATTTCTTTGTCGTTTATTTTTTCATATCTGTCAACATCACGGAAGTAATTGGCATAACCGGCCGCGTCAACATTAGGGTCAGTTATTGTGTTGAAGGTAAAAATAATATCGTCTGTTGTTATTGGTACGCCGTCAGAGAATTTAACATTATCCCGCAGCTTAAAATAAATTTCCAATCCATCATTTGAAACTGAGAATTTTTCTGCCAGTATCCCCTTTAATTTAAAATCATTTGGTTCATATGCTGTTAATGGTTCAAAAATGCTATCATTAACAATCCATCTTGTTGACCATGTTGCAGATTCTACTATCGGATTGAGTGTTGCCGGTTCGCCTTCTACGTTCCAGATAAGCCAGTCGCCATCATCGCCGGGGTAATTACTTTCGGAGATATTGTTTACGGCCAGTTGATTATTATTTTGTCTTTGTCCTGACACGGCATCTAAAATAAAGTTCAATCGCTGATATAATCTGTCCGATTGAATCATACCGAGAACCTGCATTGTAATCATTGCCGCAAGCAGCACAAAAAACAAAAACGTCAATATTCCAGAACGACTATTCATAAAAACTCCATAATGAATGCCTAATAACTCCTAACATTATTACTATCAGAAGCGTTGGAGGACAGTTTTTTTTCGAGGTTGATTAATTTTTGATTGAAACGCTCTGATTTTTGAAATGCCAGAAATTGCAAAAGTAATATAACGCCCATCAGAGCTATAAAGAAAAATCCTTTTAGCGACAGGCGGTTATTCATTGCATCCCTGCTCTTTTATTTATTTACTTCTTTATTTCCTGCTTGTTCGCATCCTGCGTTTGTGGCGGTGTTTTTACGGATGGTTTCTTTGTTTCCTGTTTGTTCGCATCCTGCGGCAAATCCGTTTCTGCAACTGCTTTTGCCGGTGGTTTTGGCAACTGCGGTGGGGTGGTCATTATCGAGCCGTTGGCGTTTTTGCCGTAATCAAATCCTGCTGCTGTCGGCAGTCTGCCTGCCGCCGCTGATGAGCCGAAAAGCGTATCGTGTTCTGCGAGCAGTCCTGCTCCGCCGCCTTTTTCGACAGCCCTTTTGAGCGAACCGGGCCAATCCGATATGAAACGTGTGATGTACTTTTCGCTCTGGACAATAACCGAAACAAGGTTGCTGATATTAACTGCGGGCAGGGTGTCGATACCAAGCGCATATCGCTGAACGACTAAAGAATACAAAATAGCAAATTCTTTTGCGGTAATTTTCGCGTTGTCCGGGTCGATTTGAATCCTGTCGCTTAGCGATTTCAAAACAGAACACTCGACCATCTCATCGTTGACCTGCCAATTGAGGTATAATTCTTCTCTTTTTTTTGCGATTTGTATCAGTAAATCGTTGGCAGCGGGGGATTTAAGACTGCCTGCGAACTGGGCAGCCAGAATCAAAATATCGCCGGAGTTTTCGTTTTTTACCACCGTTTGCAGATTTTGGACGAATTGGCCTGCAAGTCGGGTGGTTTCCGCTGAGCCGGTGGTATTTAGCTGACGGAGGATGTTGCTGTTTGTAAGGCAATTGACCGCCCAATAACGAACCATTACATCGGGTGTTTGAGTATAATTGAGAGCGATTTTAGATATTTCCAGATTTCCCAGATCATTTATCAAAATCATTAAGTTCATTGTGAGCAACTGTTTATGAAGGCCATCCGGTAATTTTGAACTTTTTTCGAGGGTTTGGGCTATTTGTTTTTCGGCGGCGGTTAAAAATCGCGGGGCGTATTGGATTTGGCCGCTTTCAAGCTCAGATGTGCTTCTGCTGATAATTGTAGTACGGAGGACGGCAATGTCGGAAAAGTCGGTTTTTGCGTAAAATTCATCAAAAGCCGCCGCTAAAAACTCCTCAATAACTGCAGTATCGGTGTCCACGAGCGTTTCCTTAGCCCTGACCACGTCAATCTTGGTAGTGCTGACTGCGCAGGTTTTTGTTAAAAAACTGAAAATTATTGCAAAAAGTATTAAAAAATTGATGGCTTTCATAATAAAAATCTCAAAAAATTATAAAAAAATAAAGAAATTTCAAATGTAAAAAGTAAACAATACCCCTCTTTATGTCAAGGTTATAATCTGAAAGCGGGGGGGATAGCCAGGGAACATCGTACCCCCACGATGAGAATAAAATGTATGGCAATCTAATAACATAAACTCCTCATCAATGAAGAACTATAAGAAATAGAGCGTTCCTTTCATCCGTAAGTCCTTTATTTTCGTTGTTTGCAGGCTACGCAAATAAAGGACTTACGGCAAAATATGACTCTAAAATAAAGGACTTATGGCGATTTGCGCAAGTTTTTTTTGAAAAAGTGCGCAAATTTTCAGGTTTTTGTTACAAAAACCTTACATAAAGTTACAAAATTCGGACATAAAGTTACATGAAAACGACAAAA
>Ga0172379_10012279_pt1 | contig 10059 bp, 11 predicted proteins | sample GrowelOW334metaG_FD_119756 | JGI IMG/M metagenome (GOLD analysis project Ga0172379, IMG submission 119756) | Groundwater microbial communities from an aquifer near a municipal landfill in Southern Ontario, Canada - Groundwater well OW334 metaG | ecosystem: Environmental > Aquatic > Deep...
TCGGATCCAACACTCTCGCTTTTTCACGATATTCTGCCGCCTTGTCTTTGTAGGGGTCGAACTCCGTGTCGACCCGTGTCCCGCCCAATTGATCATACAAATCACCAAGCATTAGGAAGACCTCTCTATTTGACGGATATTCTACTAGCTTCTGCTCTAGTTCGGTTATTCTTTTTTCTAGCTTCATTTCAGGATAAACCAGCTCCTCAGCAACACTCTGACACTGCGGTGCTGTGCAACTTTCATAAAGTCGCTGTGCCGTCTCATAATCACCCGCGTTAGCGGCCCTCATAACTATCTCGCGTAGAGTTGTCGCTCCTGCCGCCGAGTATTTAGCATACTTAAGTGATACCAAAAGTACAATAAATATTAGCCCGACGGTTATCCTCGGCCAGTATTGGGGCAGGGGACTCCGCACCAGCAGTATCTGGACATACTTTTCAAGACTACACCAAAAACACATTTTATTCTTCATGTTGCCATCTTCCACAATATCTCAAATATTTGTTTTTGGGTCTTTGCTATCTCTTTGTTGTGTATCTCTACTCCAAACAACTCTCCTTGGTAGAAGTAGTAGAAGGAAAAAACATCGCCATACACATAGGTATCATGTTTAATGTCTAACACCTCTGGTTTTAGTACTCTCTCCTCATGATATCTCATATAATTTGGGATATCAGTCCATGGCTCACCCTCCATCAGCCCAACGGTGTTATTTATCTCTCTATCTCGTAGATTTCGATCTACCACTATCTGGCGCAAATACTCGGCATATTTTCTTCCGACACTTTCGTTCCAGCTCAGGTATCCGTATCCAACAAATTCACTAGCTTGTTTCATCTTTACCATATTCCAGAGCATTTGTTTGAGCCCACTTAAACCTTGGAAATATCGTATTTGTGTTTCGGCCGGATTGCCTGCTTTTATCATCATTAGTTCTTTAACTAGTACGGGAACACTTTCTTTAAGTGTTTGCAGCTTGGCCTCTTGCTTGTTCACAATCATCTCCAAATTTTCTGGGCTGCTAGCTTTGTAACTAGTTCCATGTGCCTCAAGTATTTCCTCTACCAGTCCAGACGTTTTCATCTCCTCTAGGTAGCGATATATCGAGGACCTATTTAGCCTTGTTTCTCTCGCAAGCAGTAGTGGGGTAGCTTTAGTCTTGCCTATGAGAGTTTTGTAAACCATTGCGTGTCGGCCAGTTAAACCTAATGTCAAAAATATTGCCCTTAATCGTTTGTTCACCATCATGAACATCAGTTTAACATATCGGCAATACTAAGATATCATTTGTGGAAAAGTATGTTGATAACAACAAACAAATGGGGATAACTTATATGAAAATAGCTGTCTTAACACCAAAAGCAGAGTTTGCCACTCCACTACAACAAAGACTCAAGAATCTGGGCGAAATTATCTACACCGATTCTCGTAGACCATATTCACTAGCTGAACTCGTCAAGCTAACCAAAGATGTTGATATCTTGGCCATTGATCCAGACAATCTTGGTGGGTTCGAGCTTGCCCCAAATATTCTCCCCAAGTTACTTGATCAGGCGTCATCAATCAAGTCTTTAGCCTTGAGCACCACATCCTACGGCTACATCGACGAGCAATACTGTCAGAGTAGAGGGATCAAAGTAAGCAACGTCCCGCATTACTCATCAGAGTCGGTAGCTGAACATGCTATTACTCTATTGCTCGGCTGTTCCAAGCGCATATTCGTCAGTGATAGGCAAACCCAACAGGGCAAGTATCAGCTAAACATGGGTCAGGAAATCTCAGGTAAAACTCTAGGCATTATTGGTCTGGGAGATATTGGAAGCCAAACTGCCAAACTCGCCAAAGGATTGGGGATGAAAGTAATCGGTTGGAATAGAACTCCAAAAAAGGTGAGAGGGGTAAGAAATGCGACGCTGGATGAGCTGCTTTCGCAGTCAGATTATATTTCCATCCATCTAAGAGATTGTGAGCAAACTCGCGGCATCTTATCAGAGGAGAAAATATCCAAGTTAAAAAGGGGAGTGATAATAGTAAATACCGCTAGTCGTGAACTCGTTGATGAACAGGTTCTGGCAAAAGCTTTAAAGTCAGGATTAGTCGACAGCTATACCCTCGAAGCCGAAGACCTCAAATCTGGCCCACTAGGCAAACTAAAGAACGCCTTCCTCTTCAAAGGTTTTGGCTGGTACACCAAAGAAGCCCTAGAGCGCAATAAGGAAATATGGGTTAACAACATTGTCAGCCATTCAAAGGACAACTTAACCAACCGAGTATATTAAACTTTTCTCTCAAACCTCTTATATTTCTCTGGCAATTTGTAGTTCTCAGCTAGTTTCCACAATGTCTCAAAAATACTTCGCTGCATATCCGCAATTAATTGATTTTGAATCTCCACCCCAAACACGTCATTATTCTGCCAGTAATATATAGCGACTACATCATTGTAGACATCTAGGTTGTGCGTCAAATGCATAACCGAGTCGGGTAAATATCTCCACTGGCTGCTATCTATGTGTCTCCTCACAAACTTTGGGCTATCAGTACTCGCTAGAAAAGAGTCACACCTCAGGTCTCGCGATATCACCTTGTTCTTCTCTAGTTCTCTCGCGTATTCCTCGAAATATTTATGTCCTACCACCTCCTGCAGATTGCGATATGTGTAGCCAATCAATCCATCCTTGGCCTTAGTCTCATTCCACAAGATTTGTTTGATTCCAGCCATCCCACGGTAGTATCTGACCTGAGTAGAGTTATTTTGCGGCAGCGAGTTTATCAACTTTTCAAATTCGGGGAACTCACTTTCCAGTTTTTCTACTCTTCGTTTTTCGTTATCTAGAAGGTCCTTAATTTTATCTGGCGACACTGCCCGTAAGCGCCTGGATTTATGTTCTAGCACCTCTTCTATCAGGCCGCGCGCCGTCAACTCATCAATCAATCGGTAAATCGCCGTCCGCTCTATCGCTGTCGCCCTCGAGGCCTCGAGAATCGTGAGTGGGCCTTTTTCCACGAGTACGCCGTAGAGCCTGCCAGCCTCCTCACCAAACCCCAATTCCCTGATGTAATCTTCAACTAATTTATTCATCTGTGCACATTATACACAACAAGTATCGATAATATCCAGATAAGATGTAAAATATCGAGCATGAACAAAACAGAAGTTGGAGATTCGAGGTTAAATCAATTTGCAGGAGACATCATTCGCGGTCATGCAGACAGGTGTGGGTTGCGATACATAGAAGAGATAGAAAAACTATTAATTAGAATACTCCCAGCAGAAGTTAAATCTCACCCTGTCGCTCTACGTAAAGCAGTCGAAGTAGTCCCATATAGTCATTTTAATCAAGGGTTACGGGTCAACGCTCTCGAGAATCTCACTTTCGATCAATTCTCAAATGATGCAGTTGAAGATTTGCATCACATGTATTCCTATCAAGATCGTACGTTATATTATTTTGCTATTGCTGAGTGGGCAACTGATAGGCGTACTCGCTTGACCAGTCGTCAAATAGAACTATGGGAAATAGATGATAACAAAAGAACCCAAAGACTCTCTGATCTACATGCCAAAGGAGCGCGCGCTTGCATAGATGAAGGTAGTATTGTTATTGATGACCAATTTACACCTGGTGTATATACACCATACAAACTAGATTCTGGGATTTATCATTTACTAGAACCTGGTATCGAAGATTTAAAAACCTACGAAGGGAAATTAAGTTTGGACGATGCAAAAGCATTTGCTTTAGATGAATTACAGTTTGATAGGTTATTTGTACGAGTACCTTATCAAACAACGTAAGTTCTAAACGGAAATGCACCACCTGCAATTAAAATGCAGGACATGACATATTTATCCAGTTCCGATCGAGACAGTATTGCCGTGTGGTTTGCGGCTAAAGTACCCATACGAGAGATCGCACGCCGCTTGCGGCGTGATCATAGTGTGATCTCTCGTGAAATTAGTAGAAACAAGAGTGGCAAACACTATGTCGCTATCGCAGCTGAGACTAAGTTCAAGGAGCGAAAGAGGGTGGCTGGACTGCGACCACCTCTCAAAAACCCAGTTCTATATAGTCGAGTCCTAGATCGCCTGCGAAATGGGTGGAGTCCTGAGCAAATAGCTGGGAGATTCAAGAAAAAGAATGATGGAGTCACCGTGATCTGTCATGAAACGATCTATAACTTCATTTTCAACCCAGAGTTTAAGTCCCTCAAGCTGTGGCAAGAGTTGCCTCGGGGACATGCTAAACGGAGGAAGTGGCATGGCAGGTCAGGAAAGGTGGAGAAGATACCATCGAGAGTCAGTATTCATGATCGCCCAGAGGAGATTGAGGATAGATCTGAGTTTGGTCACTGGGAGGGAGATAGTGTTATTGGTCGTGGAAAACACCACGGCATCCATACTGAGGTGGAGCGAACAACCAGATACTTCCAAGCTAGACTTCTTCCCCATCTGAATAGTCTTGCCACCGTTGAAGCTCAAACCAAGATCTTTAAGGCCCTCCCTGAATATGCTAGGAAAACCGTCACTCTCGACAATGGTCTGGAGTTTGTGAGACACCAAGAACTCACTAAGGAGACGGGAATGGATGTGTATTTCGCTGACCCCTATCGATCGGGTCAGCGAGGAACTAATGAAAACACCAATGGGCTCCTGAGACGCTACTTGCCCAAGAAAACTAGCTTCAGAGGACTCTCACAAGGTGACCTTAACGACATCGTGGCGGAGATCAACAACCGTCCAAGGAAGTGTTTGGGATACTCCAAACCAGCCGAATTATTTATCAGTTATACTAACGAAAGGAGTTAGGTGGTGCAATTCGATTTAGAATGTAGGAATTTAAGCCACACTATTCCTTTAGAGTATAATCTTTTTTGCCATCTACCTCATGCGCTAAAATCTTTGCTAAAATACACCAATGCAAGACTCATATCTAAAAATATTCAGCAATAAACAAAAAGTGATGTTTGTTTTTGCCCATCCCGATGACGCCGAGATCTATTGTGGCGGGTTGGTTGCCAGATTAGTTGAAGATGGAAAACAGGTCAAACTAGTCAAAATGTCGACTGGCAATAAGGGGTCTAGGCAGGAAACAATTACTGAAGGAGATCTCGCCAAGATTAGAGAAACAGAAGACCTAGCAGCCCTCAAAACCTTAGGTCTCAAAGATAGTGATAGTATCAATCTCGACTTGGGTGACGGCGAAATAGAAAACAATCTTGAGACTTTAGGCAAGCTCGTCGCCGAGATCCGCGCTTTCAAGCCGAATCTTATTGTGACGCATAATCCCGACCAAACCATGATTCGCGATCTGGATGGCGGATATTACGTCAACCATCGCGATCATAGAAATACTGCTCACTGTGCTATCGATGCCGCCTATCCCTATAGTCGCGATACTCTCTTTTTCCCCGAACAACTCAGTGGTGGACTAACTACTCACACAACCACCGAATTTCTGTTTGTCGATTCCTGGGGGAACCAAGATACGGTCTATATAGAGATCACAAAACAAGCCAAAAAAAGAACTGCAGCTATAGCCTGTCACAAATCTCAGTATCCAGAAGATAAAGCCCAGGCTTCTACTGATTATTTTGCCCCAGAGTTAGATGGTCAACGATTTGAGCAATTCTGGTATGTTGTCGCAGACTAATCATCATCTTTAGCCAAGTAATAATATTCCTCCAAACGCCAATCCCGCCCCGACAATCTTATGTATAAACCTCTCTCGCTCATTAAATAACCACATTGCCATAAACGGCACCACCACGCTCTCTGACTGCATAATCGGATACATCGAGGAGACATCGCCTCCGAGCATATATGCTCGATAGCTAGAGTATGCGGCAAGCGCAATAAATACTCCGCTAACCATTAGTGTTCCAAGGAATTTTTTATTAACTATCGTATTAACTCCAACCTTCTTTAGTCTGGGTAAATTAATGCTAGTCATAGTCAAACCCGCCACCAGAAAGGACACTGCTACATAAGTGCTCGCATTGGTATACTGGATCAGAGTCTTGTCTGCAATCCCACCTATCACATAAAAAATTGGGGCGACAAGGAGTAGGACTTCATATTTAGTCAATTTGCTAAATGTAGAGTTCTTGCCCGCTACTACAATAACCGCCAAGAGGATGAACCCTACTCCTAAGATCTTATGCCAATTAAGTGGCTCATGTAGAATTGCAGCACCAAGTATTAGTGCATACACGGCACCTACAGCGTCAAGAGTAGTAGTAACCGACAGGTGCGTATGCTTTAGGCCCGTGTAATATAATGATGGACCTATTGTGTATGCGACCGCCACTACAATTAACCATAGTACCGTGGTCTGGTTCCACGTAAAACACCAACCCTCAAGCAAAGCCGGCACTACACCTACAATTCCCACAGTAACCTGGAGTAATCCACCATAAAATCGCGGATCAACATTTTTCTGTTCATTAAACAGTTTTTTTGAAAAAAAGTAATATACAACTATTGCCACGATATAAAGGATAGTCCACGTTAGCCAAGTCATTTGTAAATGATAGCAGAACAATGTAGTTTATGGAGAAAAGTATGAAATCCCCATCACACTCAAGGTAATTAGTGCAAATCCAATGTAATCTTTCTTTGCTACTTTTTCTTTCAAGAAAACTACTGCCATCAAAACTACAAATCCAGGGTAGGACGCCGTGATAGGGGAGGCAATAGAGGCCGGAGCTCTCGCAAATGCCAGCCACAGAAACAATATGGTGAGCATATTCATCGCCGACCCAAGTAATGCAAACTTATAAACACTCCACTGTTTCTGGATGATCTTAATCTTTGGGATTACCTGTTTCTCATATCTCAAATACCCAAGAGCTATTGGCACCTGTGCAAAAGCTAGACCAAACAGGAAAGATTCAGCACTTGTCTTATCAATTATTCCTTTAGATAGCGTGTCCGATACCCCTACAGCCAACGCTCCAAGTAGTGGCCAGATCAAAAATGATTTTTTCGCCAGTTCACTTTTTGAAATTTTTTCTGGGACTGACACAATTAAAGTCCCAATAATCACTAGCCCGACTAGTCCCCACTGTATTAGTGACAATCTCTCATGGTTTAGTAGAACCGAGAAAAATATCGTAAACAAGGGATAGGTAGAAAATATCGCACTTGTGTAGCTCACCTCACCCTTGGAGAATACGTAAAACACAAATGCTTCCGACAACACTCCACTTATGAGTGCATATATGAGGATTTCTCCCATTCGCGAAAAATCCACTCCAATTATCAAAGAAAATGGCACCCAAACTAAGAGTCCTAGGACCACATCAAAGAAGAATGCGACCGACGGAGCCAGGTTTTCATAACTTTTCTTGAGTGCCACCCAAAGTATCGATTGTGACAAAGCCGCTAGTATTGCAAATATTATTCCCATTACAGTATTGTACTATTACGTTCCACAAACATAGAGACTATTGCCCTTATTCCCAGCGTTCGATTCAATCTCTGTCGTGGTCTTTTCAGCCGCTTCTTCCATTGCCAGTATATGTGCATTTAACAGCTCAAGCTCAGCCTCGCTCAATTTTAAAGTTGTATCCGATAAAACCTCAAAAGGATGTGTCATAACTTAACTATCCTCTTTTTCCCTTCATTTTCAATCCATCGCTACAACATATTGTTCCAGAGGTTACAATGGCCATGTGTCAGAAACAATTAAACTCAGTGGTACTATGCCGCCCGAAGGGGACCCCTCACAATACCACACTAGATTTCCAGTCCACGTTGTTGCACAAGGAACAGATGTAATACCTGGATGGAAGGCCGTAGTCACATACTTGAGTCCAGACCAAGCCTATCGTGGCACTATTCCAAAAAACTTGCTTATTGGCTATACTTCAGACGAATATTACGCTTATTATTCAGAAATATACCACTTACTTCTTGATAGTCTAGGTTTTGCCCCATAAAAGCAGTGATACAATGATTTACGAAGGGCCCTCGGGTCAATCATGATATCACTCAAACAAATTCTAAAATCTCTGGTATCTTTGTCACCCCATCTTTAGTCAAAAAATGCCCTCTAGGTCCCACATCGACCGCTGTTGCTCCCAGCCTTTCAGCCACTTCATGTGCAATAAATTTTGTGACATATGGATCATTGTCGCTAATTAGTGCTACCCATTTGGGCACGTTCTCTTTGATCAACGGATGATTCATCATCGTCTCCCAAAAACTCTGGTGCTCTGGAGTTAGATCATTGTAGTCCCAGCCCGCAAGCAATATGCCTTGTTTAAAAACAATTCTTTCAGCCAATCTCAAAGCTAGTACTGACCCGAGACTATGGCCAATCACCACCGTCTCCTTATCGACAAAATCCTTGTCGATAACAAACTTTAACATGGTCTCCATATCTAGATTCTTAGTCGGCATTGTCGGCAATTCAGGCATCCACACTTCATATCCTTTCTTCTCCAACTCCATCCTTAGCCAGGGATACCAATCTGATTCAGGGGTGCCGTACCAAGCATGTAAAAATAATACTTTTTTCATATCTATATTATATTCCTACTTGCCTGTTACCATGTTTCGAAACATAGTAACACTAGTTATTTTTGTCTGACACTCTCAGTAGAGTCGTTGTCCCCAGCAGTCCCAAAATCCCAAGACCTAGCCACCACGCAAACTGATTAGGACTAGTACGATCAATCATTAATCCAAAAAGAGGGGAGAGTAGTATGTAGGGTGTCTGAGTAAGCAAGCTAAGTGTGGATAGTGCTGTCGCTCTATTCTTACTACTAATCCATTCATTTACAATTACTGTTCTTGTATTTCGGAAGGTCGAAGAGCTCGCAATCCTCATGATGATCAAAGCACTCCCAGCTATTAACCCTACATATCTTGCTATCAGAAAACTAGCTAACAGCATAATTGTAGTTAAAACAATCAACTTGTTTTCTCCCAACAGGTTCTTGATCTTCACAAAACACCTCGAAGCAATCACAGAGAAAATACATCCAACCCCAAATAGCCACCCAGTACCACGGGCATCCATTCCATACTCCCTAGCCTGCGACGCACCAAGAATGTTACTCGCAATAATATACCCAGCTCCTACAACTGCCAACTGTAGGGTGACTCTCGTCATTCTGGAGTTTTGAAACAACTCCTTCAGCCCAACCAAATTTTGCGCAAGCATTGTCTTGAGGTCAAATTTAATACTATCTATCTTAGGTTCTACTAGCTTGATTGCCAACGTGGTTGCTATTACAAACATGGTCCCTTGTATGAGCCACGGCGATTGATACTGCCAGTAATACAGGTAGCCTCCACCAATTGCTGAGATCGCCCATGCAGTCCAATTTACTGTTTCAAAGTTGGCCGCAACCTTGGGGTATTCGCTTTCCTTCTCCCCATCCTTTAGGCTGTCATACACTAGCGCCTCCATGCTTCCAGAGTAGAGTGCATTTGCTAATCCTTTAACCATTTCTAAAATAACAAAAATCCAAAACGATGTTGTAAATGGGAAGACAAACAAACTAATCGCGCTTAGCCCAAACGAAATAATGATAGAAGTACGTCTACCCACAATATCGGCAAATGCACCCGTTGGTATCTCCAACAAATTAGCAGTTGCTGCTTGGATCGCCCATAAAGTCGCAATCTGTGCAAACGAAAAGTATCGTAGGTAAAAAAACAGGGCTGCCACGCTCGGCCAATAACACTCACCAAGAAAAGTGAGAACGTATGCCAGTCGAATATTTTTCATTTGCTCATTATATCTTTAATCTCTCGTCTCTCATATCCGCGTAAAAGATAGTCTCGCCTGGATAGTCTCCGTCAAGGGAGACGAAGTTTGGGGTCTCAAAATCCGTTCACAAAATCTAGCCGACTCGCTCATCAGTATCCACCAGGCTCTCTGGAAACTAGCAACTCCCATCACCCTCGATATGATCACCTCTTGGGGCCCCAACGAATATCTGCAGGCAGAAAAATCAAAAAATAGAATATCTAAATGATACAATGATTTAAATCATTGTATCAATATATTTGCGGCTTAAGTTACAATCAATTTATGTCAA
>Ga0172379_10012280_pt1 | contig 10057 bp, 9 predicted proteins | sample GrowelOW334metaG_FD_119756 | JGI IMG/M metagenome (GOLD analysis project Ga0172379, IMG submission 119756) | Groundwater microbial communities from an aquifer near a municipal landfill in Southern Ontario, Canada - Groundwater well OW334 metaG | ecosystem: Environmental > Aquatic > Deep...
CCGCTGAGCTTTTCGCGGGCGTCGTCGTTGTCGATGCACTGCGGCTCGGACGCGCGGTTGCCGCTGGTTAAAACAATCGGCCGATTCATTCGCCGCAGCAGCAAATGGTGCAGTGGCGTATTCGGCAACATAAAGCCGAGCGTGTTCAGGCCCGGCGCCACGCTCGCCGCCAGCAACGGCGTTTCGGCACGGCGATTCAGCAAAACAATCGGCGCCGCCGGGCCGCGTAGCAGTGTTTCTTCGGCGCAGTCGACGTGGCAGTAGCGTTGAATCAATTCAAGATCGCGCGCCATCAACGCAAACGGCTTACCTTCCCGGCGCTTCTTCTGGCGCAGCGCCGCCACCGTCGTTTCGTTGCTGGCGTCGCAGGCGATCTGGAAACCACCGAGGCCTTTGATCGCGAGCAAATGCCCGCGTTGCAGCAGCGTGCACGCGGCGTCGACGTCGTCCAGCGTCGTCAGCGCTTCAACGGCAATCGGCGCATGGTCATAGCGCTCCAGCCAAGCACGCGGGCCGCAGGCGTAGCAGGCAATCGGCTGCGCGTGGAAGCGGCGGTCGTCCGGCGCGGTGTATTCGGCGCGGCACGCCGGGCACAAGGCAAACGCCCGCATCGTCGTCGTCGCCCGGTCGTAGGGAATCGCTTCGACAATCGATAAGCGCGGACCGCAATGCGTGCAGTTGGTGAACGGGTAGCGGAAGCGGCGTGCGAACGGGTCGAATATTTCCTGCAGGCAGTCGGCGCAGGTCGCCGCGTCCGGCGCGACGCCGGTGTGGACCTCAGTGCTGTTGCTGGCGGCGATTGCGAACTCGGCGTCCGGCGGCAACAACGGCGCCGGGTGGCGCTCGATACTATCGATCCGCGCTAACAGCGGCGCCTCGCAGCGCAGGCCGACTACGAAGGCTTCGAGCGCCGATGCCGTACCGCAGACATGGATATGCACGCCATCGCCATCGTTGGCGACGCTGCCGCGCAGCCCGTAACGACGCGCAAGGCGCCAGACCGTCGGCCGGAAACCAACGCCCTGCACCAGCCCGCGCACGCGGATCAGCTCGGCGCTGAGCAGCATCGAATCGCCGACCGATTGTGGCCGGCTCATGCGCGCAGCGCCGCGGCCAGCGGCCATAGCAGCACCCGGTTGTTGCCCGAGTCGGCAACGACGGCAATGTCGGCACAGACACTAATGCCGTAAGGCCAGGACAAACTGACGCGGGTTTGTGGCAACCAGCCGTTATCGCCTTTATTGTTGAATTCGCTCTGGCCGGTCAGCGCCTGCGCCGCGGCGCCGGTAACCGCGGCATCGCGATGCCAAGCGATCACACGCGAATTCGCGGTATCGGCGGCTAAGCACCAATCGCCTGCGGCGGCGATGCCGTACGGCATATGCAGCGTGCCAGCGCCGGGCCAGTACAAGGATTGGTTGTGATCAACCCCGCGAAAATCGGCTTGCCCGAGCACGGCATCGCAAGGCGCGTTCTGAGCTTCCGGCACCGTGTTCCAGATCATGATGCGGTTGTTGCCGGCGTCGGTGACGCAAAGCCGGCCGTTCCACGACGCCACCGCGTGCGGCCAGCGCATCGTCGCCGGCCCCGGCGTTCCGCCGCCGTTTTCGTCGCGACCGGTGAAGTTGGGCTGGCCGAGCACGAGATCGGCCGGCTGGCCGTTTCGCGTCGGCACCCCGCGCCACATCAAGACGCGGCGATTGCCAGCATCGGCGACCCAAAGCCGGGCACCGTCCCAATGCACACCGTAAGGCCAGAACAAGGTATCGGCGCCCGCTTGATCGCCACCGCGGTTGGCCTCGCCCGCGCCGAACGCGGCTTGGCCGAGCACGAGATCGGCCGGCGTGTGGCTGGCGCGCGGCGCTTGGCGCCAGATCAACACGCGGTGATTCCAGGCATCGGCGACGACCAAACCATCGCCGCAGGCGCTGACGCCGGTCGGCACGTTCAGTGTCGCGGCGCTCGGTTCGCCTTTGGCGTTGCGGCCTTCGTGCTCAAAATCCGGTTGGCCAATGAGCCAATCGGCTGGCGTGCCGTCGCCGTGCGGCGCGCGCGCCCAACCCAGCAGCCGATGGTGGCCGGTATCGCAAATCCAGAGCGGGCCGTCGGCACCGAGCAGGCAGGCACCGCGCGGGCCAAATAGCGAGCATGCGTCGGGCTTCACTGGCGCGGCGAGCTGATCAACGCCGAGATCACCGCCGATGCAGGCCAGCGGCCCAGCCGAGTCGAGCGCCGATTGCGCGCACGGCGCCGGCGCGCGGCGCAACGCCGGTTGCAGGCTGACGCGGATCGCCTGGGCCTGTGGCGGATTCATCGGCCGAGCTGCACGTCAACGCGGCCGCCGATCAGCCGCACCGGGTACACCCGCAGCTGCACTTCCGGCGCGGTCAGACACTCGCCGGTTGCCAGCGAATACTGGAAGCCGTGATAGCTGCAGGTGATAACGCCAGCGCTGACGGCGCTGCTATCAAGCGGCATGCCGAGATGGGCGCAGCGGTTGTCGAAACAGCTCACCTGCTCGCCGCGCCGGGCGAATAGCAGCGAGCGGCCTACGAGCGTGCGTTCGACGATGCCGGCTTCGGGAATCTCCGCCAGCGTGATTGCAGTCGTCCACCCGCTTTGTCCGGGGGCGGCGAACGGGCTGACGAAATGCACAGCGTCGGCCGCAGCTGCTGCAGCGCGGCTGACCTGCCGGATATGGACGATTTCCGGGCAGTGCGCGCGCAGCGCTTTTTCCACGCCTTCGGCCAAGGTCTGCCCCGACGCGGGGCAGCCGTGGCAGGCGCCCGTCAGCCGTAATTCGACGGTATCCGGCGGAAGAATCGCGACCAGTTCAACGCCGCCACCGTGGGTTTCCAGCAACGGCCGCACCTCGGCCAACGCCTGTTCGACACGCTCGCCGAGCGAGGCCTTAACCAATTCGTGAAAGCGCAGCACGGCGTAAATCACCGGATCGGCCAGCGCTGCGCGCAGCCGTGCACCGGCCGCCGGGTCGTCCTTCAGCGCCCGGATCAAGCGCTGCAGTGCCGACTTGTGCAGATCTTCGATTGCGCCTTTCAGCGCACGCACCGTTAGTTGTTGAGTTTCGTCCCAGCCAGCAACGATCTGCTCAAGGCTGCTGATGACTTGCACGCTATGCGCCAAGTCGTCATCCGCGGCGGCGCCCGAAGGCAGCGGGACGGGAAGCAGCGGCGGCGCGTTCATGGCGGTCAGTTGTATTTCAAATTCTTGAACAAATACGGCTGCAGCAATCCGCCCACGAATGCTGCGACCAGCACCGTCAACCACAATGGCACGCCGAGCGTGGCGAGAATAATCACCAGCACCAGCGTGGCCACGCAGCCAAGCAGCCACTGCCGCAGCACCGCTTTCGGCTCGCGGAACAGCTTGCCGCGGATGAAAAGCTTGAAGGTGTCGGTGAACATCGTCCACATGGCGGCTTACCCCAGCGCCAGCGCGAGCAGCGCCAGCAGCACACCGGGCACCGCCGCAACCGGTCCAAACAGCGCGCCGACCATCGCCGCCAATTTAATGCCGAGATCTTTGCCGGCGAGTTTGATGCCGGCCAGCGCGCCGCCGAGCAGCGCCAGTGGGAACGCGAGGACGGTCCAAACGATGATCGTCCAGAGGTTGACCTCGCCATTGATTAAAGCCTGCATTGCATCGTCCTTTGCCGAGTAGCGCGTCATGCGCTTACAGCGCATCCGCGGCGTAGCGCGCGCCGGGCGGCGGCGCCTGTTGTAACTCGCTAGCGATGTCGCGCAGCGTTTCATCGACGGCGGCCATGCCGCTGAATTGCCCGTAGCGTTGAAAAATCTGCCGCGCTTCGCGATACAGCGCTTGCGCCTGCTGCAGGTTGCTGCCCCCCGGCGGCGCATCAGCGACGTCCGGCAGGCTGCGCAGCACGTTGGCTTTGTTGGCGATGGTATTGGCGTATTCGAGCGGCGTATCGCGGGCGTTTCGTACTTTCAGGGCTTCGTCGTACGCCTCTAATGCCCGCAGATTGTTTTCCAGCGGATGGCCGCTGGCGGCGTATTGCAGCGCGTTGCCGAGGTTGTTTTGAATCATCGCGTACTCGCTTGGATGATCGACAAGACCGATCACACTCAGCACCGCCTCGAACGACTGCACCGCCAGCGCTTCGCGCATCTTGCCGTGCTCGTCGCTGAGCGGGATCGACAAATACGCCACCGCCAGATTGTTATGCAAAATCGCGTATTCCTGCGGATACCGTTCGCGTGTAAACGTGCGCAGCGCGCGGTGGTAGCACTGAATCGCATCGTGCAGCCGCGCCGCGCCGTCCGCCGCGAGCGCCTGGAATACCAGACCAAGATTCAGCTCGGTCTCCGCCACCTCTTCCGCACGGCCGTGCTGCTGCAATACCGGCAACGCGCTTTCGTAGTGGCCGCGCGCTTCTTTTAGCGCTGCGGCGGCCCCCTGCGGCTGCGCCTGCAGGCAAGTTCCGAGACGGATCGTAATCCGGGCGTGCAGCAAAACCTGCTCGGCCGGACAAATGGCCAGCGCGCGTCGGTAGAGCAACGCTGCGTGTTCGAGCTGTTCTGGAGATTTCGGCCGCGTTTGCATACCCATGGCGATTTCCATGAGCATTTCCGCCTTTTCCGCAGCCGGCGCGGGGTCGATATCGACCATCTTTAACGCCGCGTCAAACTCGGATAGGGTCAGTGATTGATCCACCGTCTACTCCCCCTGCCGAGCGGATCCTTCCTCCGGCTATCTGTTCGTTATGTACATCGATTCGCTAGTTTTTGTACTCTAGCGATCGCGAATTCCGAATGTCAAACCTGCGTTCAAAGTGAAAACTTTGTTTGCACATCACCGTAAACACCGGGCTTCAGATTGCGGCGCCGACTGCGCCTGTTCATCGTCCCGATACGGCACGCGTCGGCAGCGTTTGGGCATCCAACTGCTTGGTGACGGCGGCGACGATATCGCCGACACGGATCGCGCTCGCCCGATAAACCAAGCCGTCACGGCCGGAATCGAACGCGCCAACACCGACAAACCCGCCGCGCGGCCCGATCCAACGGTCCCAGCCGTCGCGCACGCCTGCTTCAACCGCAACGCAGGGGGCCTCTCCGAGCACGCGCTGGCGATAGTCTTCTGTCTGCTGTGCGAACAACGCGAAGCACGGCAACGAAACCACAGCGACGCCGACGCCAGCGGTCTCCAGCTGCTGGGCAGCGGCAAGCGCCAACGCCACTTCAGCGCCGCTGGCGACAATCGTCGCCTGCCGCGCACCACGCGCGTGCCGCAACACGTAGCCGCCGCGCGCGACGCGGTTGCCGTCGGTGTGCGCTGTTCGTACCGGCGCGTTCGCTTCGGCGGATAAACACAGCAGCGTCGGCGTTGTCGGCGCGGCAATCGCAACTTCCCAGGACTCGGCGGTCTCGACGGCGTCGGCCGGGCGGATCACCTGCAAATTCGGGATTGCACGCAGCGCAGCGAGCTGCTCCGCGGCGGCACCGTCCATGACATCAATAGCGTCTTGAGTCAGCAAATAAATCAGCCGCTGCCGCATTTGCGCGGCCAGCCGGATCGCCGGCCGGCTGTAATCGGCGTCGGCCAGGCCGGTGACGCCAAACGGCATAAAACCACCGTGCAGCGCGACGCCATTCAGAACCGCCGCCATGCCGTGTGTGCGGCTGCCGAACGCAATATGGCGGCCGGCAAAGTCGTCGCCCTGGATCGGCGCCAAGCCGGCGTAGCTGAAAGCAACCGCCGCCGCCGCATCGAAACCCCCAAGCAGCGCGGGCAGCGCCGTTGATAGTGCAGCGGCCATCCGGCGCGCTGCGGCTAAGGTCGACTGCGCGGCCGGCGTTTCTACTGCCACGGCTTTGAAATGCTGAATGGCGGCAGTCGCGTCCGGCCCGACGTCGTTGCGGCAGTCCTGCAAAAAGCGGCTCTTCGCTTCCAGCGGCAGGCTAGCCAAACGCAGTTCCCAAGCCATGCGCAATTGGCCGCCGCGGGCGCCAACATCGCGCCAAGCGTGCATCACTAATTCTGGAACAGCACTTTTCGCAACCCCGGCACCCGGTGCTGTGCGGCATGCGATCACGGTGGGCTGCGCGCTGCACTGCGCGCTATCAAGCGCGGCAGCGATCGCGGCGTGATCGTGGCCATCGACCCGCTGCACCAACCAGCCGGAGGCGCTGCAGCGCTGCAGCGGATCGTCCACCGCCAGCGTGCCGTGCCCAGCGCCAACGGCGTCGTCGTAAAGCACGGTGAGTTTGTTCAACTGCATTTGCCCGGCGAGCGCGAGCGCGTCCTGACTGGCGCTGTCTTGCAGGCATCCGGCACCAGCAATGACGTAAGTCCGATGATTGACCAGCGCCTCGCCGTAGCGGGCCGCCAGTAGCCGTTCTGCCAGGGCCATGCCGACCGCATTGGCAACGCCTTGCCCGAAGCGGCCGCCAATGGTTTCAACGCCGCGCGTCTGGCCGTATTCCGGCGTCGAAACTGTTGCAGCTGCGCCGTTCTTTGGCGTTTCGGCGTAGCGGGTTAGGTGCAGCAGACCACGCAGCAGCAGGTTATTGCGGCCGTCCGAAAGCACGAAGCGATCGCGATCGGGCCATTTCGAATCGTTCGGATCGAACTTAAGAAACCGCGTATACAGCACCGTCGCGGCGTCGGCCATCGCTAGCGAGGCGGCCACCGTAGCGTCAGGTGCCGGCTGGTCTGCGGCCACGCTCAGTGCCCGCAGCGCGTTCGCCATTTCGGTGTAGCTGACGATATGCGGCGCGACATCAACGCCGTACCCAGCCACACTGATTCCTAAATTGTTCATACCAATCTCCCAGCTTGGTGAAGTTCGATCGCGGATGGAATTGTTCTTAGGCCCGCTGAGCTAGTGTGTTCGTGTGATTTTGCGAATGTCAAAATTCGATACAAAATGAAAACTTTGTTTTCACTTTCTGATCGGGCACGAAGCAACTTGCCACCCGATACCGCCCCGCCGACTTAGCACGACGGCCCCGCGCCGCCCTAGAGATCGCCGTTTAATCGCCTTGCGACGCAACAAATCTCGGTAGTACCGGGCTGGTAGCGGCCTAGCAACGCCATTGCGGATTGCAATCGACCGGATTCCGCCACCGGTAGCACAGCCTATCGGCACGCGAACGCCGCTATCCGCCGCTTTGAACGGCGCGAAAACGGTGCTAGGGTGTCAATAAAGTATGCAAGATGGAAAGTTAATAACATGCAAGAAGGCGGCGTCTGGACCATCCTGATCGTCGGCGGCGAGCCGAAGGCGCATACGTCGATCACGAAATGCCTAGAAGACAGCTATCGGCTGTTCAAAACGCCGTCCGGGCTTGAGGGCTTGGCGCTGCTCGAACGCGAGTCGATCGACCTCGTGCTCTGCGATCAAAACACCACCGACATGACCGGCGTTGAGTTTTTCCAGCAGACGCGCATTTCCTATCCAGAAGCGATCCGGGTATTGGTGACCGGCAACACCGGCCACGACGATATGGTTCGCTACATCAACGATGCCGCGGTCTATCAACTGGTCGCGAAACCGTGGCAGCCGGAGCATCTGTTATTGCTGATCAAACGCGCCCTGGAAAGCCGCGAGCTGGCGCGGCGGCACCGCTATCTGAGCCGCGAGCTGAAGTTCGCGGACGAAGTGCTGCGGCGCCAGAACAACAACATGACCAGCCTGCTGACCGACATCTACGAGTTCGACAAACTGGTGTTTTCCAGCGCCTCGATGGTCGAGATCTGCAATCTCGCACGCAAAGCCGCAGTCACCGATTTGCCGGTGCTGATTCAAGGCGAAACCGGCACTGGCAAGGAGTTGATGGCGCGCGCGGTGCATTTCTTCGGGCGCCGGAAAAATCATCCGTTTCTGGCGCAGAACTGCGGTGCGCTGTCACCGGAATTGCTGCAGTCGGAACTGTTTGGTCATAAGCGCGGCGCGTTTACTGGCGCCATCAGCGACCGCCTGGGGTTGTTTCCGGCGGCGGACGGCGGCACGGTGTTTCTCGACGAAATCTCCGAAGTTTCGCCGTCGTTCCAAGTCGCGTTATTGCGCTTTTTCCAAGAAGGCGAAGTGAAGCCGGTCGGCACGCACGAGAGCCAGCATTGCAATGTCCGCATCATCGCGGCGTCGAACCGGCCGCTGAAGGAAATGGTCGCGAAAGGCGAATTTCGGCGCGATCTGTACTACCGCCTGCGCGGCTTCGAACTGGAAATTCCACCGCTGCGCGAGCGCGCTGAGGATATTCCGGTGCTAGCCGAGCACGCGGCGAAGAAATACGCGACGTCGATCAATCGGCGCATCGCTGGCATTTCACCGGAAGTCATGCAAAGGCTGCAGGCGCATACGTTTCCGGGCAATGTCCGGGAGTTGGAAAATGAGGTTCGACGGATGGTGGCGCTGGCCAGCGACGGCGAATTTTTATCGCGCAAACATATGTCGCCCGAGTTCGCCCGCCTGTTCCCGGTAACGCCAGAAGACCAGCGCCAACCGGATTTCCTGAAAGGTAAGTCGACCCTAAAAGAAAAAGTAGAGTCGTTAGAAGTGCATATGGTGACGCAATGCCTGCTGCGCAATAAGTGGAACCACAGCCGCGCCGCGCGCGAGCTGGGCATCTCCCGCGTCGGCCTCGCCAACAAAATCAAGCGCTACAAGCTCGATCAGCGCGAAGCGTAATCGAGCCTTGCACCGCCGCCATGTCCGACGATGATGACGAAACCCCGCCGTCGGCCACGCGCCATCCGTTCCCGCATTCGCGTAGCCGGCCGGCCGGTACACCCGGCGGCTACCGCGATCTCGGCCTGACGCCGCTCGCGCGTCAGCTGCAACTCAGCAGCGACCAAACCAACGGCCATTGGTGTAGCCGCTGCCAAGGCATTTGGTTCGGCTGTGCGCTGGAAGTTGAATGCCCGAAATGCGGCAATCGCAAGGGCTGAATCCGCCGGTCTTAGCGGCGGCCAAGAACGCATAGTTCGTTTGCGGTCGGCTATCAACTGAAAACATAGTTTGCAGTTTTGGCGCCGCCGGCGTTTCAAAAAATAATCGCATCTAATTGATTTTAAACGCTTAGAAAGCGTATCGGCGCGATGGCACGCGCCGTGCTCCCTTTGTCGTACGCGGCGTATCGACCGCGTATTTGAAAACCATAAACAAAGGCGGGAGGAGAACGTTCCATGATGCAAAAAAATCGGCATCGCAAACCGGTATTCACGTTCGGTGCGGCACTCGTAGTCGGCGCCTCGGCGCTTGCAGCAAGCGGCAGCGCAGCCGCTGATGACGCCGCAACCGGCAAACACGCCGGCTCGGTTTTGGTCCGCGCCCATGTGCTCGGCGTGTTTCCGGAAGACAACAACAGTTCGATTGAAGCGGTTGGCGGCAAAGTCGATATTTCTAACCGCGTCGCGCCGGAACTCGATTTCTCTTATTTCTTCACCGATCACGTCGCGGTTCAGCTGATCGCGACGCTGCTGCGGCCGTCGGTACGCGCGAAAGGCACGGCGGTTGGCGATCTCGACGTCGGCTCGGTCAACGTGCTGCCACCAACGCTGACCGTGCAGTACCACTTTCTGCCACACCAGAAATTCAGCCCGTACATCGGCGGCGGCGCGACCGCTTTCATTCTGTTCAATTCCAAACCTGCGCGCGGCGACGGCATCGTCAACGACTTCAACACCGATAGCCACCTCGGTGGCGCGCTGCAGGCGGGCTTTGACTACAACATTTCCGGACGCTGGTTCGTCAACGTCGAAGTCAATCAGATCTTCGTCAAAACCAACGCGACGGTCGACACCGTTCTGGGTACGGTCCGAGCCAAAACCTCGGTCGACCCGTTTCTAGCCGGCATCGGGGTCGGCTACCGCTTCTGATTCACACGCTGAACTTCTCCATATCGCACACCAAGAACGCTTCTGGGAGCTACCACTGATGATCGAAACCTTTTACGACGTAATGCGGCGGCAGGGCATTTCACGTCGCAGCTTTCTTAAATACTGCTCGCTCACCGCAACGTCGTTAGGTCTCGCGCCGTCATTCGTACCGAAGATCGCGCACGCCATGGAA
>Ga0172379_10012281_pt1 | contig 10057 bp, 11 predicted proteins | sample GrowelOW334metaG_FD_119756 | JGI IMG/M metagenome (GOLD analysis project Ga0172379, IMG submission 119756) | Groundwater microbial communities from an aquifer near a municipal landfill in Southern Ontario, Canada - Groundwater well OW334 metaG | ecosystem: Environmental > Aquatic > Deep...
CAAACGAGTAAGATATTCCACTTAAAACCTCCAAACAAAAAATGATGTTGATATTTACTACTTTTATTATAACATATTGGTTAAAAAAAGCAAGATTTTACTCTGGTTCAAATTCTCATCACCCGTACAGAAAAAGCCTTTGTAAAACAAAGGCATTTTCGTTTGCGCGGCCGATGGGGTTTGGTCACGGATAAATTTTTGTTGCTACAAAAATTTTCCGCTACCCCGTCTCAACCGTTTTGAATGTTGCAACATTCAAAACATGCCTCCGACTTTCAAACCCCAACGTAAAGTGAAGCAGTTCACTTTACTTCGGCCGCGCAATAGAAAAAGAACGCCCGAAAGCGTTCTTTTTCTATTGCGCGGCCGATGGGGTTTGAACCCACGACCTCCCGCGTGACAGGCGGGCGCTCTGACCAGCTGAGCTACGGCCGCGTATTGATAAATTTTTCAAAAACAACCTTTTTACGGGGCAAATAAAGTTCATTCGCACATGCATGATACATCAACCGATATAACTCAAGCGACCCGTGTATACTGTAATATAACCGAGAATATCTTTTTTTGCAAGTCAAAAATCCCTTAATTCCGTACTTATCCAATCGTTCTTTTAGTTCCACGAGGAATATTTGGGAACAAGAAGTAAAAGCCGTTTGGATCACAATACGCTTAGTTTTTCTTTCTTTGTTCATTTCACCGACCCAGACATGCCCGTCACCATCAAAATACCCGCAAACAAAATCGAATAAAAATTTCTCCGGCACATTTGGCAATACCATCGTGTACGTTTTGTTTTCTTTCATACCCAAACTCCGCAGATCATCACACATTTCCCTGCTACCGATTTGCAGACGATATTTTGTTTTATGATTTTCTTTCCCTTTTTGTTCACCAATAAAGTGATCTGAATCAAGAATATCACGGATTTTGTAAACAACATCTCGGTCGGTAATTTGCAAACTGAAAAAATGCGCACCACGTTTTCCAACACTGATATTTCCATCAGCAGCAAAAAATCCTAGCACATACGCCATTTCGGTCGACCATGTTTTGAAAAAATCTTTGTTTACTTTTTTCTGAATTGGCATAGTTAGATCATATCACGTGACAGTACATATACCTAACCAATCAGCGGAAAAAGAAAAACGACGTTTTGATCGTTCCCTTTCCTTTATACTTGCTGTGCCGATAATAGGACTCGAACCTATGACCTGGCGCTTATGAAACGCCCGCTCTAACCAACTGAGCTATATCGGCTTATTTATTTGACCGTGTTTCCCAACGCCTCGATCAACCCGAGAATTTTGTATTTCAACTGTGAACTCTTAGCAACGCCCAAAGACAAAACACCGAAATACGAATCGTAATTCTCGTACACTTTTTTTTGTTTCATTTTCAAAAATACGACTTTTCCAAATTGATCCTTTGGTAATTGTAACAGAGAAGACCAGAATTCGACAAGTACCCTTTCCCGTTTTTTGTGCATTTCGTTCACAAAAATTCTTGGCGCAAATTCATTCGGATTCACATGCAGACAAACGCGAAACCATCGATACATATAGCGAATTAACTTCGGATCGGAATTAACAAAAGTCAAACGCGTCTGTGCCGCTTTCGCTCCTTCCGCCCAGTAGAGCGCGACTCCGGTCAAAAAAAACTCTCTCTCTGAGAGTGAAACTATATCATTTTTACCAGATTCTCGATAAAATGCAATAGCGTCGTCTTTTTTCCGTCTATTCATTTCAGCTCCGAGCATTCGCCCCCTGTGCCCCGCGGCAATCATTCCTTGTTTCAAATTTTGTTCTTGTTCTTTTGTCAGCGCAATATCGCGACACCAAATACTTGCAGTTCCTTTCGAGACGTTGAGTTTTTCAGCGATGGTTTTTATGCTTATACCCTTGCGCCTCAATTCTAACGCCTGCATTTTTTTATCGAATTTAGACATAGGTATATATATAATACAGCGTCATGGGTTTTATTACAAGGAATAACTCACAATCAATAAAAAAGTACCCGTCATATCGATCGAGTACTTTGGCTTTCGCCTAATAGCCGGTAAGAGTGGCGAGTTTCATACCGCGGTACCGAATCGCCGAAGAAATATGATCGGTCATTTTCAGCTGACATGTCCTCCGAAATGAGCCAAGTCGTGCCCATTGCTGAACATTAGTATCTTATCACATCTAAATTTTTTGTCAAGAATGAAAATCACATAACAAAAACACCCCGAGAAGTGGTATGTTTTTGTTATGTGTTGTGGGGGTCCGAATTGTCAGGAATAAATTTTTGTTGCGACAAAAATTTTTCCCGACCCGGTCTCGCCCGCCCGGCTCGGGCATGGCTCCGACTTTCAAATCGGAACGTAAAGATAAGCAGTTCTCTTTACTCCCCCGCAACAAGTACAAAAAATACCCCGAAAGGGGCGTATTTTTTGTAAGTGTTGCGGGGGTCCGATTTGAACGGACGACCTTCGGGTTATGAGCCCGACGAGCTACCAGGCTGCTCCACCCCGCGATATGGTGCGTTTTTTAACGCCCTGCTATCATATCACGCGAGAAAAAAAAATCAAGTGTTTTTATGCACACCGGAGGTTATGATTCTCCATTCTACTCTTTCTTTATTAATCTTTCGTTAAGTCTTTGTAGAATTTTTCGCACACTTTTTCGGCGACTTCTCTTCCTCCGAAACCAAACGCAAGACCGAACGCAAGTGAAAGTCCGGCGACGAAACCGATGAATATTATTTTGAGAAAATCCGGATCGATCCCAATACTGGAAATAACAAAAAATAAAGCAGCGATACTAAAGGCGTATCCGGCGACAACGCTCGGGAACTTTGCATTCCCCATCCCTAAAGAAGAAATTGCGCTGAATGATATTTTTCGTATTGCACGCGCGCCAATAGAAGCAAAAAAGAGCACGATGACCGCAGTGAAAATTTTCGGAATGTAATTAACGATAACTTCGCTCACGAATACGCCCGCTTGTGGCAAGCCGCCGACTTCGAATCCCGCGAGCAAAAAAGCGAGGAAGACGAACCACTTTACGATACCGCCAAAAAGCTTTCCGATATTGAGGCGCATTCCGGAAGAAGAAAGGATCTCGCGGAGCCCCGCGCGTTCGAGAAAATCATCCGCCTTCGCGGCCTTCGAACCGAAAACAATAACCTTTTCGAAAGATACGCCGACGAGCCACCCAAGACCGATCATAGCAAAAGCAATGATAAGGTTTGGAGTAAATACCAGAACATTCGTCACTAAGCCTTCGAATGAACGCTGTAGAAATTGAAGAGAAAGATTCATATTTTTTTATAATACGTTTAAAGAATAATTATCATTAAGCGACGTTGATCTTGTCTAAAATATTTTCGTGGGGAAAATCTAAAATATCTCGGACAAATTTATCATAAACACTCAAACGGTACACAAAGTCCTGCGTTTCAAACAGTGCATAGGAAAGCTCTTTCCCGACCTCAGCTTCGATCGATCTCAAAACATTTTCGATCGATTTTCTTTTCAGATCATCACCAACGATCAGAATATCGACACGGCTGTCGTCTCTTTGAATAAACACGCCGGCCAAAACAAGAAGCTTGACCTTGCCCGTACTTTTGAAACGGGCGATAATATCTTCTTTTTTAACAGGATCGGAAGAGATGAGAAGATTGCGGACGGGAAGGAGTAACGGAAAATCGATGGCAAGCTGCCAGCCGGAAACTTTTTTCTTTATCACTTTCGTACCGTTTCCCGCTTTTCGCTCTATTTCTTTCGTGAAGTTCTTCGGCCTGACAAAACCGATCTTAAGCAAGAGTCCGATCTCTTTTCGAAGCGCGCCTTTGCTTACCTTGCTCCGTTCCATAATATCGTGTACATCAAAACATGTTTCAGCGTTCAAAAGAAACAACCTCATTATTTTGACACGTTCTTCGGTTCCGAGTAATTTTCCAAGTATTTCCATAGGGGTATCATATCAATGAATGCACGGGAAATCAATTTGACGGATTATGAAATATGAGCGGAAACCAAAAAGTGAGGTTTTACATATCTCCTTTTTCCAGTTTCTGTACGCGCAAGAGCGCCACAATATATAAACTTTCCGACCAGGCGAGCGGGACATTTTCATTCCAGGTATCGCTGTTGGAATAATAAAGTTCGGGGAGTTTATGATCGGGTGTGATCACTTTTTCCGTCAGTTCAAGATATTTCTTTGCTTTTTCGAGATCACCTCGCTCGGCATAAATAATAGAGAGCCACGGATATCCCATCGTCCATTCCGCCTCTTCGCTCCATCCGTCGACAGTATTTTTATTATAGTATCGATCCGTTTTATAACGCATTACGCCGCGTTCTTTTATCAGATGATACTTGATATTCTCGATAATTATATCTTCAGTTTCCCGATCGATCACGCGATATGGATACGAGAGCGACAAGAGAGCGAGATCGGAAAATTTTGAAACAGACTCGCGCGGCAACTGCTGTTTCAATGTGTTCTCGCCATGTTCAAGCATTCCCTCGGGAATTTTTAAGTAAGGAAGAGAGGAAAGTTTTTTGAGAGCGCCGACGACGGCACCGACGGATGACATATGTACTTCTTCATATTCTTCCCAAACTCCGTTGTCTGGATCGTTCCAATATTCAATGGCATTTAAATAGTCGATCAATCTCTGTACTATCCTTTTGTCTTCTTCTTTTTCCAAAACGGGAATTCCGCGAAGTTCGAGATCTGCGAGCTTAAACAGAATGGCACCTACCGCATCGTTCTGTTTATTCCCCCACTCTTCCCAATATTCCTCGAATGTCTCCGGATTATACCTCGCATGAATATATTGCCACGTCGCATGCGGCTTGTGCTCGATCGCCCAGTTTATTTTTTCTTCGTGTTTCAAAAAAAGATCGAGTATCGCCCGCCACATTTTCTTGATCGTTTCAATATCTCCGGATTCTTCAAAGCAAAGCGACGTGTAAAAATTGTCGCGAAGCCACGCTTTATCGTAGCCGGTCGTCACCCCCGGAGCCGCGGCATAAAAAAGACCCGACCCCGATTGAAGCGCACGCAAAATGTTCAAGTGCTCTTGTATTTTTTCTTCTGTTGTCATACGTTCAAATATTTTTTCATAACAGCCTGGTTTGAAATATTGTCGTCTTTCACCGCTTCGTCATACAGCTCCGCGGAATCTCTCATCGCCCTCAAAAACGCCACGAGCTTTGCCTGCTTTTGTATTTCTTTATATTCTGCTTTTGGAACAGTCTCGGAACGGTCCATTTGCGCCAGTTTCTGTTCTTCGAGTTTTAAATTTTCCTCAACCCGAGAAAAAAACGCTTCGGCAGAACCCCCCTCCGATCCTGTTTCAAATTGTTGTGTTTCCATGAAGAACAGTATATCAGCACCACTGCATTTATTCAAACTGATGACGCCGGCGGGAAAAAGTCTTATACTGTAATTCTATGAAACATTTCTTTCTTTCTTTCTTTGCGGCAACGCTGTTTTTCGTCGCTCCGGCAGTATACGCCGAAGGCGACTGGGTTATCGACAATTTCAAAAGCGATATCACTATTCAAAAAAGCGGGATAGTGAGGATTACAGAAAGAATCGATGCCGACTTCGGGCAGACAAAAAAACACGGTATCTACCGATATATTCCCGTCGGATATCGTACATCAGATGATCAAACTCTGACTTTGGAAATCACCGTTCTCTCGGTAACGGACGGTAAAAAATCCATTCCCTACACTACGGAATATTCCAACGGAAATGCAAAAATACAGATCGGAGAAGCAAATAAACTCGTCTCAGGAAAACAAATCTATCTGATCAACTACACTATTCGTGGGGTACTTCGGGAATTTACCGGTTTTGATGAGCTTTATTGGAACGTTACGGGCGATAAATGGACCGTGCCGATCAGGAAAGTAAGCGCGTCAGTGTCTCTGCCTCGAGGAAAAATTTTACAAATGGGCTGCTACTATGGGAAGACCGGCTCGAATAATTACTGCAAGAATGCAACGTCTTCAGATACCATCGCCGCATTTTCGACGGAAAACGGACTTCCTCCTCTTGAGCAAATGACCATTGCCGCGGGTTTTTCAAAACATGCCGTCACGATCCTTCCTCCGCTTTCAAAAGATGTTCCCACTCCCGATATTGAAATTACTTTTTCATCGCTGGGATTTCTTCTTTCATTTTTGGCAACCTTTATAATTTGCCTCGGACTTATGGCGAAGACGTGGCAAGAAAAAGGAAGGGACAAAAACCAATCCGGCGAAGTTATTTCTTCCATCAACAAAGAAACAATAATAGCCGAATACGAATCCCCTCTCGGTCTGCGCCCCGGAGAGATCGGGGTTATTATAGATGAAACCGCAGACACGCTTGATATCACCGCCACGATCGTCGACCTCGCCGTTCGTGGATATATTACGATCGAAGAAATTCCAAAAAAATGGTTTCTCGGAAACTCCGATTACAAACTCGCAAAAACAAAAAAGGAAGATATCGAGCTTCTTTCTTATGAAAAACTCCTCATTTCCTCATTGTTTAAAAACCGCACTACGGCGGATCTTTCGGAGCTATTTCATTTCCTTTCTCCCGGCGCTCATAACGATCCGATCAAAAACAACAGTGAAATAAAAATATCAGACCTCAAAAATTCGTTCTATCAAGACCTCATAGGAATCAAGAAAGAGCTCTACCAAAATGTGACCGACAAAAAATTCTTTGACGAAAATCCGGAAACAGTGCGAACAAAATACTCCCTTATCTCTCTTGCGGGAATCGTTGGCGGAGTACTTCTTCCCATATTCTTCGGTAAAACGAATATAGGGGTTTTTGCGGGAATAGGTTCCGGACTATTCCTCTCGGGAATTATCTTTTTCTTTATCGCCCAAAAAGCCATGCCGAAAAAATCTCCACTCGGCCACGAAACCTACAAAAAAGCTCTTGGATACAAATTGTTTCTTTCAGAAACGGAAAAATACCGCGCGCAATTTTATGAAAAAGAAAATATGTTCATGGAAGTGCTTCCCTATGCGATCGTTTTCGGCGTCACAAAAAAACTCGCCGAAGCAATGAAAGATATCGGAATCAAACAGCCGGAACCGAACTGGTATCACGGCAGCGTTCCGTTCAATGCCGCACTGTTTGCAACAAACATGGATACATTCTCAAAATCACTCGGCACAGCGCTCGCATCAGCGCCATCCGGCAGCGGTTCGGGAGGAGGAGGATCTGCCGGTGGCGGGTTTGGGGGCGGAGGCGGCGGGTCATGGTAAAAACTCGAACTTATTATTTTAGTGTATTGTTTTCGGCGTGTCTCTTTTTTCAATAATATCGTTAATCTTTTTCTGCCTTTCCTTCTCTTTTCTTTCTTCTTCTGTCATGTTTCCAATAATAATAGCACCATCCCAAGGATTTTTGGGAACATCTTTTTCGGGAACGATCTCGTTGATGTCCTCGATTCTCGGCGTTATCTCGGGTACGTATTCTTCTTCGTGGTATTCCATAATTTTTTGTATTTAGACCCTCATTTTACTACATATCCCAAATAAAATGAACTACTTGACATTTTATTTAATAATGATACTCTAAAATTAGAACCTAAAAACTAGGCGAAACCAGTTAATTTGAACTTTGACTTGAAAGGAGGTTATCATGCCTACTGAATCATACATGCCGTCAATGCCGCCCGCCAACGAGTGGTGGACCGACCCGGCGATATTATGGGGGATCGGAGGAACAATCCTCATCATAACTATCGCCGTCTGGGGATTTACTCATCCGGAAAGATGCGCCCGAATATGGAAAACCACTATAAAATTTCTGCGTCGTGCTCTCCATTCTCTACTAGTCGTAAGAGCATTCGTAGTAACGTTCGCTTTGATACTAGCCGGAATTTATTGGTATTTTCCGGAAGCAGTAGTCGGACTAAAAAACTCCTCCCCCGAGTTATACAACTGGGCAATAGAGTACGCCTTCTTGGTTTTTGTGGTCTTCTTAGGTCTCAACACGATAGGAAGCTGGGCGTCAGTAATTGTCCATTCCGACCGTGAAGACGACGGAATCATCAATGACATCGATGCTGAAAAAGCCATATATGCGAACAAAAAAATAATAGATGAACATTCTCGTGTGATCGGTGATATGTCAGGTTTGATCCTTGAACTTCAGAACGCGCTTTACGAACACGGAAACCGTTTTGAAGTTGACCCAAAACCTCCGGTTGGGGTTGAGGAAAGACGTAAGATAGTCAAAGCCAACCCATCAATAGCTCCGACAATCGAAGACGTCGCAAAAATTATTCCTCTACCTACCCTCGACGAACCAAGCGTTATCAGTCTCGCTAAAGAAGATGAAAACGATTCCAATCCGCAAAAGGATGATTCGTTAAAAAAAGATCCTGAGGCGGCAGACCCGTACAAATACGGGAAGTTTGATAGCTGGCTTTTGAAGAAAAAATGATCTCATGATCGAAAAAACCCGAACGCAATGTTCGGGTTTCTTTTTTTGTTATCGAGAATTATTTCAACACATTCCACACACTCTGGTCTTCTCCTCCGTCAGTTTTGAAGACAGCGATACCACGAACACCGAGACTTTTTGCAAGTGCAACTTTATCGCCGATCGCAGAAGCATCGCTCCACCAGACGATACGAAGCGGTTTTTCTGATGAGATAGATGATGTAGCTTGCTCTGATTCGAGCAGAGTGGTTGTGGTCGCAATATCGTTCGGAGAAAAATAGGTGAAGCTCAGTTCGCCGGCGGAATTTCGCGTCGGAGTCGCTCCGAGTTTTAGTGCAAGCAGGGCGGCATCGATGTGATTAATCGCGCGAAGACGTTCATAACCCAGCCGGTTCCCGTTTTGCGTCACGCGAAACTCGTATCCGTATGTCGGGACACCTATAACGATTTTATTGAGTTTAATGGCTTTATTGGCAAGCTTAACCACTTTTTTCACCCACACAGGATCGGCAACCGGGGCATACGGCGTAGAACTTCCCTTTTCCGCATTGAGTTGCAAATCAACTATCACCTGGTCGTACGCCATGATGCGCACACGATCGCAATATGCGTTAATTGCAAAATAATCATTTGAATATTCAATATCCGCGGGAATATTCTTAAATCGCGAATCAAGCGGCGTGCGCGGCTCTATCGTGCAAACAAGAATTTTGTTCTTTTTATGGAGAGAGACCGAAAGCTCTTGCAAGAAATATGAAAAATATTTGCGCGTGCCCGCTTTTTTATTTTCGTAATCGATATCAATCCCGTCGAATTTATTGTCCATCACGATTTTCACTATCGCTTTTTCATGAGCAATACGCATCGTATACGTACGCAAAACTTTGTGCATCGCCTCTTTATCCGTCCAAAGGATAGACGGAATAACTTTCACTTTTTTCGCAGTCGATGACGCTATGAGCGATTTCCATGGCTCCTCATTTATTTTCGCCGTATCCACAATGGCCCCATTAGGCTTTACCGTATACGAAAAAGGGCTGACCTCCGAAAAAGTAGCGAGACGGGGCAAAATATCCGCCGTACTCGAAGCCTTTTTCCAATACGGAAGCCAAGCGGAATATTCAAAATTCACTGTGGTGGCAAAAGAAATGTTCGGCAAACAAAAAACAGCCGTTAAGAGCGTACCAAAAATAATTTTATAAAATTGTTTATTCATGTGTGAACATCTTAAAAATTTGTCATTCCCGCGGAGGCGGGATTCCAGGGTTTATAGAGTATACTCTGGATTCCCTTCTTCAAGGGAATGACGACAACAAACGAAACGACTATCGCTTGACATTTCATTTAATAGTGCTATTATAACACATAGTTTTGGATATCACAACAAAAAAGTCCAGCCGTCGCTCTGCGGAGCTATGGCATGGCAATGGAGGAAAAGAAAATGAAAACCAAACGAAAAGTAAAAGACTTTTTAAACGAACTCGCAGAGATGATTACTTCAAAAGGAAGAAAATCAACTTATCTCAAAAATGCAAAAAACCTAGTAAATATTGCAACAGAACTTAAAAAGTTTACCGACGGGCGAAATCCTAGCCTTGAAA
>Ga0172379_10012282_pt1 | contig 10056 bp, 9 predicted proteins | sample GrowelOW334metaG_FD_119756 | JGI IMG/M metagenome (GOLD analysis project Ga0172379, IMG submission 119756) | Groundwater microbial communities from an aquifer near a municipal landfill in Southern Ontario, Canada - Groundwater well OW334 metaG | ecosystem: Environmental > Aquatic > Deep...
AGCCTGTTGTTACCCAACCCGAAGTAAAAACCATTGTCGTACCTTCGGAATACGAACTGAAAGGCCGTGTCTCGCTCCAGGATAACAAAGACCTGGATGCTTCATTCTATATCCACGTAGCAAAAGATGATGGAGAGGTGATTGCTGCACTCAGCCCAAAGATAAGCACCGGGGAATTCAGGACCAAATTGAAACATGGTTCTTATAAAGTGAAGGCATTTGGAGAAGGCTATGAACCCGCCGAAAAAATGATTTTTATCAGTAACGATCAGCAATCGGCCGAAGTGCTCACCTTCCTGCAAATGGTACCCAAAGCTGTTAGTAGCGGTGAATACGTGACCATTAAAAGCATCCTCTTCGATTACAACAGCAACCAGCTAAATCGCGAATCGAAAATTGAGATTGAGAAATTGGCATTGCTGATGCAAAAAAATCCTTCGCTGTATGTTGAAGTGGCCGGGAATACCGATTCGCACGGAACCGACGAATATAACCGGGGTTTGTCGCTCCAACGGGCACGCGCTGTGGTCGATTACATCAATGATAAAGGAATTACCGACAGCCGCTTTGTGGCTAAAGCCATGGGAAAAGACAACTTTATTGCCATCAACGAAAATCCCGATGGCAGCGATAATCCCGAAGGCCGCAGACTCAACCGCCGGGTTGATATTAAAATTGTGAACTCCAACAACGATAAGGTAAATATCGAAGGTATTTATGTGCCCGACGAACTGAAATACAAAGACCAACTGACCTTTACCATCTTCCTGATGCAAACCGATAAACCATTGGAACCAAGCTATTTCAGTAAGTCAGGCGAAACCATCAACAATGTCTGGATGTTCCAGACCGAAGGTGGTTACCTTTACACCGTTGGCAAGTTCAACCAAAAATCGGATGCACTAACCCTGATGAATGTGGTGGTTGATGCGGGTTTCCCCGATGCGCGGGTAATCAGCAACCTCGATTATAATCAGTTGGTGCAAAAAAGTACCAACTTCTACAAATCGAAGATGGCCGATACCGACAAAAATGTATATACCATTCAGCTTTTTGCCTTGAAGAACCCTACTGATCAGGTAAAAACAAGGGGTTTGAAAGATATTGAAAAAATTGTGGGTTCCGATGGATATACCCGGTACATCTGGGGCGAGTTTATGGGAAAAACATCGGCCCGTCAGGCACTGAACGATGTGATTCAGCTCGGGTTTTACGATGCCTTTATTGTCGATATCAACAGGTTTAGGCAATAAACTATGGATTTGTTGAGCGATGGACGGCTTCTGCTCCGGGCTTTGGACCCCGAGGATTTGGATTTTTTATATGCCTGCGAAAACAATACCCAAATCTGGCAGGTGAGCCATACGTTGGTTCCCTATTCGCGGTACGTGTTAAAGCAATATCTGGCCAATGCCCACCTCGACATTTATACTGCCAAGCAGTTGCGGTTGCTCATGGTCCCGGTGAACAATCCTAAAAATCCCATCGGCGCGCTGGACCTGTTCGATTTCGATCCGTACCACTCGCGCGCAGGTTTGGGTATTCTTATTCACCGCGATCAGGATCGGCAACAAGGATATGCAACCTCAGCATTGCAACTAATCACCAGTTACTCTTTTTCGCATTTGCACCTGCACCAGCTTTATGCCAATATCGGAGCCTCTAATATCCAAAGTATCCGCCTTTTCGAGAAAAATGGCTTTACCCTTACCGGCACAAAAAAAGATTGGCTGAAGCGGGAAACAGGTTGGGAGGATGAGTTGATGTATCAATTAATCCATTAGGCAAAGTTGTGGGAATATTCCTATTCCGTAGGCCATAGGAAAGATTCTTTGGAAACCTGAAAATGGCCACAATATCTTTTACGGTTTAGCATTACACAAATGAAATAAGAATGCAAAATGTTGCAGCCCTTGTGAAAATTGGGATACAAAACGCAACTAAAATTTGGATCCGGATATCTGGAAACAATTTCTCTTTTGTTTTCGTTTTTTTGTGGTGAAACGATAACCCAAAATTTACACTCTGGTCTCCGGCATTCCAACTCGGCACTTCAAAAAAAAGATTTTTTCTCAATACTTGATACCTTTTACTTAATTGCTACCACTCCATTCCTGATGCAATCGCGCAAGAAATCGGCCACCACAAAGGTGCTGCCTCCGATAAAGATTAAATCCTGCGTATCTGCATTTTTCAGAGCAGCAGTAAAAGCGGCAGCTACCGTCGGGTGACATTCTCCTAACAAAAAATGATGGGCGGCTTCAGTCAACAGAGCCTCTTCGGGCAATGCCCTTGGAATGCTTGCTTTGGTAAAATAATACTGAGCGGTTTTGGGCATCAATGATAATACTGCATGGGGATCTTTATCATTCACAATTCCAAACACCACATGTAACTTGTTGTAGTTCTCCTGACCGATTTGCTCCAGAACCAAACGGATGCCTTCCGTATTATGCCCCGTATCGCAAACCACTTTGGGGTTAAAATGAACCACCTGCCACCGTCCTTGCAACCCGGTATTTGAAATTACTTTTGAAAGACCAGCCACCAAAGCTGCTTTGGGAATATTCAATTGGGGGATCAAAAGCTGCATGGAAGCCATCACTGTTAACAGGTTCTTCTTTTGATAAATTCCATGTAAATCCAACTCCAGTTCATACGTAGTGCCGCTCTGTTCGTTTTTAACACTCATGTGCTGGTAACCTGTAGTATAATTATGTTTCCGGATGGTAAACCTACGTTCCGCAAAGCAGATGGGCGACTCATTGCCTATGGCTTTTTGCTCAAATACCTCTTTGGTTTCAGGATGAAGCTCTCCAACAATCACTGGTACATGCCGCTTGATGATACCCGCCTTTTCCGTTGCAATTTCAGGTAAAGTGCTTCCTAGAAACTGTGTGTGGTCGTAACCAATATTTGTAATAATGGAAAGCATGGGTGTGATAATATTTGTCGAATCGAGCCTCCCTCCCATCCCAACTTCAATCACAGCTACATCTACTTGTTGATGGGCAAAATAATCGAAGGCCATGGCTACGGTTAATTCAAAAAAAGAAGGTTTCAATTTCAAAATTATTTCTTGATGATGGGCTACAAAATCCACCACCTCGGTTTCATGTATCATCTGCCCATTGATTTTGATGCGCTCGCGAAAGTCAATCAGGTGCGGTGAGGTATAAAGACCCGTCTTTAGTCCTGCTTCCTGCAAAACCGAGGCTATCATGTGCGAAACCGATCCTTTCCCATTGGTTCCGGCCACGTGGATGGTTCTGAATTTCTGATGCGGGTGTTTGAAGTATGCATCCAGTGCCAGCGTGTTATCCAGATTGGCTTTATAGGCCACCTTGCCGTCACGCTGGTACATGGGCAATTGCGAAAACAAAAAATCAAGCGTCTGCTGATAATCCATACAAAATGAGTTTTAACAAATGTAACAATTCAAACAGAAACGAAAATTCCTCCTATTGTTTAAATATTCATTTTTCGTGCAAAATTGCTTTTCCTTTTTAGTAACTTTCGTTTATCAAATTCAACCTTTAAAAAAGAGATTATGAAAAAATCGACTTCCAAGCTTTTTGTCCTCGACACCAACGTATTACTTCACGATTATAGCTGTATATATCATTTTCAGGATAATGACATTGTCATTCCCATTGTTTCGCTCGAAGAACTGGACCATTTTAAGAAGGGAAACGACCAGATTAACTTCAATGCCCGGGAATTTACCCGCGAATTGGATGGATTGATTGGTGCCGAATTCCCGGTAGATGGCATTCCTTTAGGAGCTGGGCGCGGAAGGCTCTTTCTGGAGACCGGCAAACCCTTCTCAAAGGAGATACAGGAATCGTTTACCGAACAAACTCCCGACCACCGCATCCTTGCCATTGCCGAATACCTGAAAAATAAATATGTGAAGCGAAAGGTCATTCTGGTAACCAAGGATATCAACCTGCGGGTGAAAGCCAAATCGCTGGGCATCATGTCTGAGGATTACACCACCGATAAGGTTCAAAACATTGAAGCCATTCATAAGGGAATTGAAACGGTTGAAAATGTGGATTCCGAGATTATTAACCGCCTGTATCAAGAGTTTGAAGGTCTGCCTGAAAACGATCTGAACCTTGGCCAGAAACTTTCACCGCATCAATACATCATTCTAAAAAGCAATGGCAAAAGTGCATTGGCCCATTACGATCCTTTCCAGAAGTTGGTAAACCGGGTGGAAAAGAAACGGATATACGGGATTGAACCCCGGAACGCGGAACAGACTTTCTCGTTGGATGCTTTGATGCGGCCCGAGATTTCACTCATTTCGTTAACAGGTAAAGCCGGAACTGGTAAAACCTTATTGGCATTGGCTGCCGCTCTGCAACAACAACACATGTATGATCAAATCTTTTTGGCGCGCCCCATTGTAGCATTGGCTAACCGCGATTTGGGTTTCTTACCTGGCGATGTAAACGAAAAAATCGGCCCCTACATGCTTCCCCTTTTTGACAACCTGGGTGTGATTAAACATCAATTTAACGCCAGCAGCAAAGAGGTGTTGCGCATTGAGGAGATGCTAAAAGATGAAAAGCTGTTGATTACCCCGTTGGCCTACATCCGTGGCAGGAGCTTATCGAATGTGTTTTTTATTGTGGACGAGGCTCAGAACCTGACCCCGCACGAAATTAAAACCATCATAACCCGTGCCGGCGAAGGAACCAAAATTGTTTTTACCGGCGATATCCATCAAATTGATTCCCCTTATTTGGATACCACCTCAAACGGTTTGAGTTACATGACTGACCGGATGAAAGGACAGGAATTATTTGCCCATGTAAACTTAGTGAAAGGCGAACGGAGCACTTTGGCTGAATTGGCCAGCGATATGCTGTAATTTTTTCGAACAAGTTGAACGATGAAATCATGAAAAAGAATTTGTATTTCATTTATGGGTTAATGATTCTGACACTGGCATCCAGTTGTCAGGAATCGGAACCACAAACAGAAACTGAACCCGAAATCCCCACGGGAGTGTATGTTTCGCATTCCACCTGTCAAACCCGTAAATCAGGCATATTGAGCGAAGACAACAGCAAGGAATGTCTGGTTTTTACCTACCGTCCTGATGTGAAAGTGCTGGAACTAACCCACAAAAATGCAGGGTTCAACTGCTGCCCCGATTCCATATATTGTGATTTTGATTTCTCGGGGGACACCCTCATCATTTCCGAATCCGAAGAAAATGCACTTTGCAATTGTTTATGTCTTTTCGATTTGACATTGAGGCTTGAAAATGTCGATCCCGACAATTGGTTCATCCAGGTGCGGGAACCTTATTTGGAACCAACGGAGTATTTGCAGGGGACTATTGATTTGAGTGAGCAATCGGAAGGGGAACTTTGTGTCACCCGCGATAATTATCCCTGGGGAAATTATTAGTGGATCGGCCTCATAAAAAGGATTCCATTTAAAATGTAACTGAAATCCAAAAACCCGCCGATGGCTTATGACACATTGTTGGCGTGTTGTTAATATTTTATTTTTTTTCTCAATAATCTTTGTACATTTGTAACCATTGTATAAGGTTAAATAATTTGGTTATGAATGAATATTTGTCATTAGCTGAAACTTCCGAAATAATAGGTAAAAGTAAAGAAACTTTAAGGCGATGGGACAGGGAAGGTATATTTCCTGCTGTTAGAGAACCTGTAAGTAATTATAGAGTATATAAAAAAGAGCAAGTTGAATCATTTTTTAAAGATTTTGCGGACTTTAAAATCCAAGAATTCAATTATAACTATGTTGAACCAGAAAACAATTACTCTGTATTAGAATTATTTGCAGGTGCAGGTGGCTTAGCTGTTGGGCTTGAAAAAGCAGGTTTAAAATGTGTCGCATTAAATGAAATTGACGAATGGGCATGCGAAACTCTTCGAAAAAACCGACCAAATTGGAAAATTTATGAAGGAGATATTAAGACATTTGATTTTTCTGAATACCATAATAAAATTGACGTTGTAACTGGCGGATTTCCATGTCAAGCATTTAGTTATGCCGGAAAAAAATTAGGATTAAATGACGCGCGAGGAACTTTATTTTACGAATTTGCACGAGTTGTAAAAGAAGTTAATCCCCCAATTTGCATTGGCGAAAACGTAAGAGGTTTATTAAGCCATGAAAATGGGAAAACATTACAAGGTATGATTTCAATATTAGATGAAATTGGTTATAATGTTGTTCCGTATCAAATTCTAAAAGCTATTAATTATAAAGTCCCTCAAAAGCGGGAACGGCTAATACTAGTTGGCATTAGAAAGGATATAAATATTAAATATGAATATCCACAACCTTACAAGAAAACATACACTTTATCAGATGCTTTAAAAAAGGGGGAATTATTTGATTGTGATGTTCCAGTATCAGAAGGTGTAAAATACCCTAAAAGCAAAAAGGAAATATTAGACTTAGTCCCCCAAAAAGGCTATTGGCGTGATTTACCTCTCGATATTCAAAAAAAATTCATGGGGCAAAGTTTCTATCTTGGCGGTGGAAAAACAGGCATGGCCCGTAGAATTGGTTGGGATGAACCTTGTTTGACATTAACTTGTAGTCCGGCACAAAAACAAACTGAAAGATGCCATCCAGAAGAGACCCGTCCATTTACAGTCAGAGAATATGCCCGCATTCAAACGTTTCCAGACGATTGGGAATTTTCAGGCTCTATGGCTCAACAATATAAGCAAATAGCAGAAACGTTTCCAGTTAACTTTGGAACCGAAATTGGCTATTCATTAGTTAAGTTTTTAAATACATTTTACCATTTATCACAAAGAAAATGAAAAACCTACCTACACGAAATGAATTAATGAACCCAACAATTGAAGTCATAAGAAAACTTGGAGGTTCGGCAAATACAGAAGAAATTTATGAGCGAATTGTTGAGGACTTGCAATTGAGTGATTCACTTTTGGAAGTGGTTAATGGGAAAACAGGCCAATCAGAATTACAGTATAATTTAGCTTGGGTCAGAACGGTTTTAAAAAACAAAGGAATATTGACAAAAGGAGGAAAGGGGATTTGGGTGCTCAATGGTGATGATCAAATTAATTTTTCTTTTGAAATCAATCCCAAAATTAAAAAGGAAGAAACCCAAAATGCAGAAGAAGAAGTTGCCGAAACTGAAGAATGGAAGCGAGAGGTAATTAAGATTATAACTGAACAATTAACCCCTAGTGCTTTTGAGCGACTAATTCAAAGAATTTTAAGAGAAAAAGGATTCGCTCAGGTTGAGGTTACTGGAAAAACAGGTGATGGAGGAATTGACGGAAGAGGAATTGCAAAAATCAATGGAATTCTAAGTTTTCATATCATATTCCAGTGTAAAAGATATAAAGGTAAGGTTACTTCCAGTGAAATTAGAGACTTTAGAGGGGCAATGGTTGGAAGAACAGACAAAGGGCTATTCATTACAACTGGCACATTTACAAGAGATGCCATTAAAGAAGCAAATAGAGATGGTGCACCTGCAATTGATTTGATGGATGGTGATAAAATTGCCGAAAAATTAAAAGAGCTTAGTTTAGGAATTGATATTGAATTAAGAGAACACGTTTCAATCAATAAAAAATGGTTTGATACTTTTTAATCATTTTTTATTCCATTTCAGCAACACAAAAAGCATCATTTAATGTTGGTTGAATTTGGATAATTTTAAAATTATCTTTTTTACGACTTGCTTCGCATGATTCATCAAAACCACCTGAAACATAAAGTGCTGCAAAAGTTTGTGCATCATCTTCATTTTTTGCCTCTAATTGCACAACGTATTCTCTTGATAAATAAACTGTGAATTTTTTCATTTTTTAAAGCTTTTATAAATTCCAAATTAATATTTTTTGAGATTAAACAATTGCTTCATCTTCACCAGTCAATAAAGCATAAAATTGGTCGCCCGATATCTTAAAAACTCTGGAATGGCTATATTCTTTTCCATTAATCTCACCTTTCCATAGTTCGTTAAAACTACCTTTTGCTAATATTTGTACCCAGTGACATTTTGCTTTTTTGTATGTATCGGCGTAACGAGCCAATTTTTGAAACAATGCTTCCGCAGAGCTACTGTTCATTGTATTATGCTTGTTTTTTATATCAGCAAATAAGGTGTCGTCTTTTGCTTTAATATCAAAACCGCTCAAAATACCTACTTCAAAACCTTTAATCCCTCCTAATATTTGTTCATGAAAAGTTCCAATAGAATTGTTTATCGACTTATCAATTTGCCGAAGAATTTCAGCTTGAATAAGGCTTTCCTCATCAATATCATTGAATTTTGAATCAAAAGTCAACTTTATTGTATCAACCTTATTGCTGTAAAAGCTACTTTTAGAAATGTTGTTTTTCGCTTTTAAATATGCTTTATGGAGATTGTTTATGCAATTTAACAGATGTGCATCCGAAATAAAATTTACATATTTGTTTTTCATCAACTCATTTAATTTTTTATTTATCATAGCGAATATAACTTTTTTTAGTCAAATTGCACTAATTTAACAAATTAGTTGGCAGGTCATTTTGTTTTAAGGCCCGCCAATAGGTCAGGAACCCTATTTGGAACCAACGGAGTATTTGCAGGGGACTATTGATTTGAGTGAGCAATCGGAAGGGGAACTATGTGTCACCCGCGATAATTATCCCTGGGGAAATTATTAATGGACAAAATCTTTAAATATTGAAGTTGTTCAAAAGCAGTTATCTGATACCTTCATATGTTTGAATATTTGCACTAAAACCCGGTATAATAACGTTCTCCCCATCTCCACTATTGAAGGGGGATTTGGGCAGGAATTTAAGATTAAAAACAACTAACTCAGGACTTTTATATGAAATACATGCGCTCCGTAATTTTCCTTTTAGGAACAATACTGATTCCGGGCTTCAACCATTTGGTGTATGGCCAAAATATAAACATTGAATTCCGGGCTTATTCACCCGGATTACCCGATGACAGCACCATTTACATCACCGGCAGTTTGCCTCAATTGGGGAATTGGGACCCATCCAGAGTCCCGATGAAAAATATCGGGAACCATGTGTGGTCTTTAATACTGGAAATGAAGAATCCCATTTCATTTGAATACAAATATACTCTTGGCAATTGGTCGAAAGAGGGAGCTGATGCACATGGGAATCCGTTATCAAACTTTGTGTACCAAAGTATCCCAGTTAACACGATAAACGACACCATTCTATATTGGACAAAACCTGGAACACGGAAAATTACAGGTCAGATAACTGGAAAAGTAACTTATCACCGCCAAGTAACAGGATTTGGATTGGAACCCCGCGACTTGATCGTCTGGCTCCCTCCTACCTATGATGAATCTGATTTGCAGCGTTACCCGGTTTTGTACATGCACGATGGGCAAAATATTTTCGATCCGTCCACCAGCTCTTTTGGCCCCGATTGGCAGATTGACGAAACCTGCGACAGCCTGATCAGGAATAAACTCATGGAACCCATCATTGTTGTGGGAATATATAACACGGGCGAACGGATGCACGAATACACCCCCAACGACACCTCCGCGCGTTACATGCAGTTAGTAACCGAAACCATCAAACCCCTCATTGATAAAGAATACCGCACCTTGAGCGACCGTGAACATACCTTTGTCGGAGGTTCTTCGGCGGGCGGTATCATCTCTTTCATGCTTTGTTGGAAATATCCACAGGCGTTTTCAAAAGCCATTTGCATGTCGCCAGCCTTTAAAATCGGCAACATTGATTATGTAAAAACCGTGGATGCCTTTACCGGAGCAAAGAAACCACTGTTCTTTTATATCGACAATGGGGGCATTGATTTAGAGGCCGCGCTGCAACCCGGGATTGATGACATGTTACATGCACTAAATTTAAAAGGCTACCAAAAGGATGTAGATTATTACTGGCAAGCATTTCCGGAAGCTTCACACAACGAAGCAGCCTGGGCTAAGCGCTTTCCAGCCGCCATTCAATGGATTGTAAATGGGAAAAACTAAACCTTCGGGATTCTCAATTCAAAAGTAGTTC
>Ga0172379_10012283_pt1 | contig 10054 bp, 12 predicted proteins | sample GrowelOW334metaG_FD_119756 | JGI IMG/M metagenome (GOLD analysis project Ga0172379, IMG submission 119756) | Groundwater microbial communities from an aquifer near a municipal landfill in Southern Ontario, Canada - Groundwater well OW334 metaG | ecosystem: Environmental > Aquatic > Deep...
TATAAGAGATTTGGGATACAAAATAAAACACGATGTGAAAATAATGATGGATTATTTTAAAAAAATCGCTAGAATACCCAAAAAGGCAAAAGATGAGGCAACAACTTTTGGCATTAAATTTTTTTCTTTATGTTTGACATGAGAAAGACCTAATGAAAAAAATGTTTGAGTGGATAAAATGGATGACACCAATCCGATTGGTAAATATTGATAACCGTAACTAGTACCAATAATGGCAAAGGCACTAATTAAACCAGCAACTATTAAACGCCAATTGATGCCAAAGTGAGAAAAATTATATATATTTTTGTGCCTAAATGAGGCAACCAATAGATTGGAAAGAATCATGGCAACAGTAATATAGAGCGAAAAAGCAATTGGAGATGAGTTTCTAATTGATTGCCGGTTGGTAATATCAACAATGTCGATAAAAAGATAATACAGAGCAATATCGAGATGGATTTTGGGTTGCAACTCATAAAGGTATAAACCAACAAATGAAACAAGGAGGATGGTCAGACCAAGCATTTCTCGATAGGCAAGAACTTCGGAAAAGATATAATATCCAATTATTAATGCAAAAATAACTACAAGAAATTTTTGACTCTCGACTGTAGATAACGAATGTTTTTCATACAGTTTAAGCTGAATAAAAGACATAATAAAATTGAAAAATATTGACAAACTAAACCAAAAGATAAAAGAGGTGGAATTACTTGGTAATGATTGTCGGGAGAAGTAAAAAATAGCGACAATTATGGGTAGACTAAAAAGACGGTAGAAACAAGTTACAGATGGCTTATTTATTGGCATTATTCTAAAGTCGTGAAGTAGTGAAGCACGAACCGAATAGAGTAATGAGGAAAGTAAAGTAGAAATCAATCCTACAATGAACATGTGTGAATTGTAACATGTGTGCAACGCGTATGTATTATGGGAGAGAAAAATAAACCCCCGCGGGGGCGGGGGTTATTATTAATTTAAAATTAATATTTTGGGGTAGAGGTTGGCCGTGGTGGATATGTTGGTTTTGGATATTCGGTTGGATATTTGGTTGGATATTTGGTAGCCGTGGGAGTAATAGTTGTGTGTGGAGTTGGATAGGTCGACGGAGAGGAGGAACAATAATTTTTATAGACTCGATACAACTCGAAACACAGATTACTGTTTGAAGGTATAGGATTGTTGGTAGGAGTGGGGGTTGGACTCATTTTTGAAGCTGTCGGAGTTATTCTAACTGGCCCTGGCCCGGTAACTATTCCCAAGACTCCACCTTGTTTTAGTAAGGATGTGCCACCAATCAAAACCAACATGATAAAAATTGAGATAAGCAAAGTTACGGTTACGGGATTTTCTTGTTTCATATTAATAATATTTAAAACTTATTTGTAATAGATTACAAGAAGTAGAAAACCCCTTTACATCATCCCATCCATGCCACCCATACCTCCCATTCCACCCATACCACTCATATCAGGAGTTGCGGGCTTTTTTTCGGGAATATCGGCAATAAGGACATCGGTAGTCAAAATCATAATACCGACAGAAACAGCATTGGAAAGGGCTGATTTGGTAACTTTGGCAGGATCAAGAATGCCTGCGCCGGTCATCGATACAAAGTCGCCAGTAATGGCATGATAGCCGACATCCGATTTGGGATTGGCAACAAGAGCATCTTTGATTTTGGAAAAAACATATCCTGGGTCTTCACCACAATTGAGAGCCAATTTTCGCATCGGTTGTTCGAGAGCGAATTTTAAAATATTGACACCAACTTGTTCCTCGGCACTATCAACTTTTACCTTGTCTAGGGCAAAAGAAGCTTTGAGGAGGGCTACTCCACCACCGGGTAAAATTCCCTCTTCGACGGCAGCTTTGGTAGCATCGATAGCATCTTTGACTCGTTCGAGACGTTCTTTCATTTCGACTTCAGTGGCTCCACCAACTTGGATGACGATAGCACCGCCAACTAATTTGGCAATGCGTTCTTGCATTTTTTCTTTGTCATAATCAGAAGTTGAGGAGGTGATTTGATTGCGAAGTTGATTCACCCGACCTTGGACATCAGCCTTGGACCCAGATCCACCAATAATTCGAGTTTTATCTTTGTCCGAGGTTACTGAATCGGCACGGCCACAAAACTCGGTGGGCTCGGCGGTATCAAATTTGATGCCTAACTCATCAGAGATAACCTTACCACCGGTTAAAACGGCAATATCCTCGAGCATGGCTTTGCGTCGATCACCAAAGCCCGGAGCTTTGACGGCCAGAACATTGAAAGTGCCACGAAGTTTGTTGACTACCAATGTAGCTAAAGCTTCGCCATCGATATCTTCGGAAATAATGACAAAAGACTTGGTAATTTTGATTAATTTTTCCAAAAAGGGAAGAATGTCTTGAATTGAAGAAATCTTTTTGTCAGTAATTATAATGTAGGGATGATCAATAACGGCCTCCATTTTTTCAGTGTTGGTGGCGAAATAGGGGGACAAGAAGCCATTGTCAAATTCCATACCAGAAGTTTCTTTGGTTTCAAGACCTAACCCCTTGCCTTCCTCGGCAGTTAATAAACCGTCACGACCGACTTTGACGACCGCATCGGCAATAACCGTACCGATTTCTTGCGAAGCAGCAGAAATTGTGGCAACTTTTTTGATCGACTCAAGGTCATTAATTTTGATATCTTTTTTCATGCCATCTAGTTCCTTAATAACTACTTCAAGAGCTTTTTCGAGACCTCTGCGAACAATCATAGGATTGGCACCGGCGGCAACGTTTTGCAAACCTTTATTAACAATTGCTTGGGCAAGTACGGTCGAGGTTGTAGTACCATCACCGGCCGAGTCGTTGGTTTTGGAAGCGGCTTCTTTGACCAATTGAGCACCCATATTTTCATAGGGATCTTTTAGTTCAATTTCTTTGGCAACTGAAACACCATCGTGAAGAACGGCTGGTCCACCCCATTTTTTTTCAATGGCAACATTGCGACCCTTGGGGCCTAAGGTAGTGGCGACGGCATTGGCCAAAATATTAACACCGTTTAATAAAGATTGGCGGGCGTTTTGCCCGAATTTTAGTTGTTTTGGCATAAGTTTAGATAAATAAAAAATTAAAAATTATTTTATAGTCGCCATGACGTCTTCAAATTTGACTAACAGTAAATTGACGCCATTTTCTTTGTACTCTTTGTTGTTCCAACCGCCGTAGATAACCAAGTCACCTATTTTTACAGGAGAGACAACTTCGTGTCCATCGTGATAAATAGATCCTCCGACAGCGAGCACGGTACCTTCTTGGGGTTTGTCAGTATTTGATTCGGGTAGTACTATGCCTGATTCAGTGGTGCGATTTTGTTTCTTGGGTTCAATAAGAAGATAACCATTAACGGGTTTGATGTTTGTTTTGGTCATAAAAAATTAAAAAATAAATAATCTTGTAGCAGATACTATAACAGACTGCTAATTTTTTTCAAGAGGAAAAAGTTGGCACTAAGGTTCGCTAATGATGCCAATGGGAGCAAATTCAAAGTCTAAAACTTCTTCTAATACTACTCTTTCTGCCTGGGACATTTCAGACCAAGGTTCAATTAAACTGACATCTTTTATGCAAGCAATATTTACTAAAGTCCGAGTACAGGCAATAATCATTGGAATTGTAAATGGTTTACGTTCACGAACAATATATGGGGCAATTGGATCGTGATCAGAAGTTTGACCGCGATGTTTCCCAATAATGAGTCGTGAAGTAGGGATATTGCTCTCTTCTAGTAATTTTTTCCACTCAATACTATCTTCTTTGCCTGTTGTCATAAGAATAGCCATATCAAGCGAGGAAACTCTTTGATTTTGATATATATCATCAGCTCTACCGGGAAAATCCCCAATAACTAGCCCATGTGACTTTGAAAAATCTGCAATGGTTTGATTTATCTCTTCAGGTGGAACTAATTCCCTCTTTTTTCGTTCAGCCCACGAAATAGACCCCGATATGGCACCTCCAGATTTGGTGTAATCATCTAAGTCAAAATACAAAGCTGGTAATCCATAGTGTGACATAAGTTCTGTAGCCGAAAAAGCAAATGAGGTTTTACCCCGATTGGGGTTACCAACTATCCCAATATGAATTGAATTATTCTCAAAATAAGGTAATAATTGGAGTGCATACAGCGCAAATCTTTTCCCGGCCAAATCATACATATCACCGGGAGAGTCGACTATCTCTTTGCTTTGCTTGATTAATTGTTTAAGACGAGTATCATCTTCACTTCTTCTCATTTTGCCTGATTTTAACACCAAACTAGATTATTGGGTTAATTTTAGTATAAAATTGGATTGGTGAAATTAATTAAGACAAAACTACAAAACGGGTTGGTACTCTGGTACCGGAGTGATGATAAATATATTGGACAGAGAATTGCCTTGCAAAAATATGAGGAATATGAAAGTTTGTTGATGTTGGGAAACGTAAATAATGATAGTGTGGTGGTGGATGTGGGGGCAAATATTGGGTATTACACCCTACTACTGGCCAAAATTTGTAAAAAAGTATATGCCTTTGAGCCGGATAAAACGAGTTTTCTGATTTTGAAAAAAAATGTGGAAGAAAATAAATTAAAGAATGTGGTTTTAATCAACAAAGCGGTGAGTGATAAGAGAGGAAAAGTGAAATTTATACATAATGGGGAAAATTTTGGTGATCATAAAATCAAAACCCCTCAGTCCTTCGGACAGCTCCCCTTGACAGGGGAGCCTGAAACTATTTTATGTGATAGTTTGGATAATATTTTAAAAAATGAAGATCGAATTGATTTGATAAAAATTGATGTACAAGGGCATGAGCCAGAGGCGATTGCTGGGGCGGAAAAAATAATAAAAAAACACTCCCCCGTTTTATTTTTGGAATTTAATGGAAATAATAAAATGATTGAATTCTTGAAAAAATATTATAAAAATATTTTTACGATTGATTATTGGTTTTATATATTACATCTAGGAATAAAAATTGACCGAAAGTTGGGCTATGCTGATTTGCTGTTGACCAATAAAAATATTAACATGCGGGAGAGATATAAAAATTTGGAGTGGAAAAAGATGGTAAAAAAGATTTTGGGAAAATCGTGACGTATAATAAATTATGGCAAAGATTAAAAACGTAGTCGCACGAGAAATTTTGGCATCGGGGGGCGAACCATCGATGCAGGTAACGGTGACGCTGGATACTGGTACTATTGGCGAAGCATCGGTTAGTTATGGGGCTTCGGCAGGATCGAAGGAAGCGACGGTTTTATTGGACAAAGACCCAAAGAGATATTCAGGTAGAGGGATGAAAATGGCGGTGGAGATTGTCAATAAAATATTAGCCCAACTGGTAGTGGGGATGGAAGCGGGCGAACAACAAAATATTGACAACAAAATGATTGAGGCTGATGGGACCGAAATTTTGTCAAAATTTGGCGGTAATGCAATATTGGCCGTATCGATGGCCGTATGTAGGGCGCAAGCTAATGAGGAAAAAATCCCCCTTTATTTGTATTTGAAAAAGGTTTTTGAATTAAAAAATAAAATTAGGTTGCCCAAGCCAATGGTGGTGATGATTGAGGGAGGGAAACATGCCGATAAAACTACTGATTTGCAAGAATATTGTGTATCGGCACTGGGCGATAAAAGCAGTGTTGAAAATGTGCGAATGGAAATGGAAATATATCAAGCTTTAAAAAAGATTTTAAAACGAGAAAATTTGTCGGTAAATGTGGGTAACGAAGGGGCCTTTGCCCCGGATGGGATAAAAAATAATGAACTGCCTATGCAATATTTGGTGGAAGCCATTAAAAATGCGGGGTATGAGCCGGGAGTAGACGCGGGAATATCACTTGACGCTGCAGCTTCCGAATTCGCGGAGAAAGACTCTCAGATATCAGATCTCAGATATCAGCTAAAAATAGAGAATAAAACTTTAAGTTCTGAAGAATTAATTGAATATTATTGCCAGTGGATAGGGAAATATCCGTTTGTAAGCTGGGAGGACATGTTGTCGGAATTTGACTGGGAAAGTTGGCCTATATTGCTTGAAAAGATAAAGGGTAAATTTCCCCTTATTGCCGATGATTTGACGGTAACTAACAGCAAAATTTGGCAAGAAGCGATTGATAAAAAAGCTGCCAATGCGATTTTGATAAAACTAAATCAAGCGGGAAGCGTCACCAAAACCATTGAATGTTGCAAGCTGGCTATAGCAAATAGTTTTTGGACAATTACATCACATCGGGGTGATGGAGAAACCAATGATACATTTATGGTAGATCTCGCCGTAGCGGTGGGGAGCGAATATATCAAAGTGGGTCCGACTCGCGGGGAAAGGGTGGAGAAGTATAATAGGCTAATGAGAATTGAGGAGGAAATAAATGGATAAAATTAAATTATCAGTGGCAATGGCCAGTTATAAAGAGGCTGAAATTTTTGAGCGAAATTTGAAGGCGATTGATGGTATTGCTGACGAAATAATTGTGGTTGACGGAAATAGTAACGATGGCACCAAGGAATTGTTGAAAAAATATCCCAAAGTTAAGGCAAAGTTTGTCGATAATAACCCCATGTTTCATATCAACAAACAAATGGCGATTGATATGTGTAGCGGCGATTGGATATTGCAACTGGATGTGGACGAAGTGGTAACGCCGGAGTTGGCAGCAGAAATTGTTAAAGTGATTAATAGTAATCCCCCCGAAAATGGGTTTTGGATAAATAGATCAAACTATTTCTTGGGCAAATTTTTGAAAAAAGGTGGAGTGTACCCTGATCCATCTATTAGACTATATCGAAAAGGAAAAGGTAAATTGCCATGCAAAGATATTCACGAACAGGCGGAAATTGATGGAAAAATTGGACATATTCAAGGAGATTTATTGCACTTTTCTGATCCGACGTTTTCGAGGTATTTGTTGCGACATGATAGATATACCACAATTTGGGCACAGGAATGGCTAAAACAGGGGGTAAAAATCAATACTTGGAATTTTTTGAATTATTATATATTTAAACCATGTCATTGGTTTTTATTGGGATATTTTCGACACAAAGGGTTTGTTGATGGTTTTCCCGGTTTTGCTTGGGCTTTTTATTCGGCATTAAGGTTCCCCATGGGATATACAAAATTATGGGAAATAAAGACAAAAAAGTAAAGTTATCAATAATTGTATTGGTGGGAAATGAGGAGAATTTGATTCAGTCGTGCCTGGAATCGTGCAAATTTGCCGATGAAAATATACTGGTTATGGCCAATTCGACCTCCAAAATCAAAGAAATAGCACAAAAAATTATTCCCAAAATTAAAATTACGGAAACACTTGATGAATATAATAAAAACTTTAGCAAATGGCGCAACATGGGGTACGAAATGGCTACCGGGGAATGGGTTTTGTATATTGATGTAGATGAAGTAGTGACAGTCGATTTGCAAAATGAGATTTTGCAAATAATTAAAAATTACGAATTACGAATTACGAATTACGCGATACCTAGGGCGAATTATTTTTTGGGCAAAAGAGTGCGACATGGCAACAGCTACCCCGATTATGTCAAACGATTATTTTTACGCAAAAGTTTTTCGGGATATGAGGGAATTTTGCATGAAGAGCCAAAAATAACGGGTGAAATGGGTTATTTGAAAAATGATTTATTACATTACACCCATCGAGATTTGTCGTCGATGCTTGATAAGACAAATAATTGGACAGACATGGAGGCGCAGGCGTTGTTTGAGGCCCACCACCCACCAGTGTATTGGTGGCGGTTCCCCCGAATGATGATGACCAAGTTTTGGGAGCGGGCGGTAATGCAAAAAATGTGGAAGGATGGGACAGTGGGGTGGATATCGATAATTTTTGAAATGTTTGATACGTTTGTGATTTATGCCAAGTTATGGGAGTTGCAACAGTCTAACCCCTCCGTCCCGGTGGACACCGGGACACCTCCCCTTGACAGGGCGAGGTCAAACCAATTTTAAGTAATGTTGTCTTAATGGCTCGGGGAATTTTTCAATAGAATAGCGCAGGGCAGTGCGGGGCATTGTTGACGTGTATTTATCTAAAAATTTTATCAATATTTTTTGATCAACTTTGCCCACCTCGCGCAGGGCCCAGCCGACAGCTTTGTGAATTAGGTCGTGGGGATCTTTTAACAGGGTTTTGGCAATAGTCAAAGTTGGCAAAAAGACACCTTTTTTGATTAAAAACAGGGTAGAAATGATAGAAATTCGCTTTTCCCATAAGTCCTGGGATAGGGATAATTGGTAAAGAATCGAGTAATCTTGTTGCTCAAAACAGTAGGCCCCAACGATGCTAGGGGCGGACAGGTCGACTAGATCCCAATTGTTGATATAGTTGGCGTGGGCTAAATATAAATTAAAAATTATTTTTTTGCTCCGATTATCGCCATGGGAAAATTGGTAGACCAAAATTAACAGAGCGGTAAGACGACACTCGTGGTAAGGATTTTGGAGAAGAGACATAACTTGCGAAAGAGTAATTATTTTTTGATATTTCTTGACTATGGTTCGGACTTGAGGACTGGTCAGACCGAGAAATTTGTCACCCTCGCCATACTCCCCCGGCCCGGTTTTGAAAAACCAAAGACAATTTTTGGCCTTGAGAGGATCCCCCTGTTTTTTTAAATCAGAAATTATTGAATTTAAAATTTTGGTCACGGTCTAGTATATAATAATCGACATGACCAATGAAGAAAAGCTAAAAGAACTAGAGCAAGATTTGGTCAAAACTGAGGCGCGACTGGAACATATGGCAATGGAGTATAGTGAAACTCGAGGTGGTAGTGCTTATGGAGTGGAATATTACGAAATTCAAGTGAAGGTTTATCAGGAAATGGTGGCAAATATTAAAAAAGAGATATTTAAACTGAAAGGTCAGACAAAGAATAAAGGTGGTAAAATAAACGCATAATAACAAAAGTTAAAAGAATAATACTCAAGATTAGCGGAGAGTTGTTTGAATCGGAAAATAATAATATTGATTTTGATAGATACGACAGTGTCGCTAGACAAATTATTGAAATAGTTAATAGTACAAAAATTGAGTTGGCAATGGTGGTAGGTGGCGGAAATATTTTTCGAGGACGGGAAGCCAGTTCAAAAGTCGATAGTACTGAGGCCGACTCAATGGGAATGCTGGCAACGATTATCAATGGGATAGGTTTGCGTGAAGCTTTAGTTCGAAATGGGGCACACGATACTCGATTGATAACGGCAGTAGCCATTCCCGGTTTTGCCGAACCATACATAAAAAATAAGGGTCGACATCATTTGGATTGCGGGCGAATTGTAATAATTGCTGGAGGGCTGGGGATGCCAGGGTTTTCAACCGATTCGGCTGTAGCTCAGTATGCCAACGAACTAAAATGTGAAATTATTTTTAAAGCCAGTACTGTCAATGGGGTGTATGACAGTGATCCGCGAAAAAATAAAAATGCAAAAAAATACGATGTTATTTCTCATAAACAAGCAATAGATGAAAGACTGGCAATAATGGACGCAACGGCATTTACGATGTGTGAACGGGAGAATATGCCAATTTTTGTATTTAATATCAAAGATTTGTCGCAGTTACCAAAAATAATTGAGGGTGACTTTAGTTTGGGGACTTTGATTAAAAGCTAGTTTTTGGTGGTAGAGGGAAAAAGACACTGGTGCGTTTTTTGTAATTTTCAAAATTCTTATTACCCTGATATTTTTTTTCCAAAAGAGGGATGCCGGAGACAAACAGGATTAAAACGGTAATGGTGATAGGGCCGATAATGGCGACTAAACTAGTTATATTAAATATAGAAATTAGCCAAATACCCCACCACATAGTGACTTCGCCAAAATAATTGGGGTGGCGGGTATACTTCCACAAACCACTAGTCATAATTTTGCCCTTGTTTTTGGGATTTTTTAAAAATTCTTTTAATTGGCTATCCCCTACTACTTCGAAATAAAAACCGAGACACCACAACCACAGACCCAAAGTGTTAATAGGGCTCCAGCCAACGGCATCGATTTTGGA
>Ga0172379_10012284_pt1 | contig 10054 bp, 1 predicted proteins | sample GrowelOW334metaG_FD_119756 | JGI IMG/M metagenome (GOLD analysis project Ga0172379, IMG submission 119756) | Groundwater microbial communities from an aquifer near a municipal landfill in Southern Ontario, Canada - Groundwater well OW334 metaG | ecosystem: Environmental > Aquatic > Deep...
AATTTCTGAATTATGTCCGCGAGGTTTCCGCCGATGCCTATGAACATCAGGACGCGCCCTATGAACTGATAGTCGACCGAACAGCCGATGTCGTGGGCACCATGTTCACCTTCGAGGTTGCGGACGACCGCAGTCTTGATCTGTCCGGGATGATTACCCGTGAGATAGAGGTTCCCATTCCGGGAGCCATGTTTGATATAAGCCTTGACGCCATCGAAAGAAACGGCGTTGTATACCTTGACTTCGAATACGATTCCACTGTGCTGGACGAGCAAATTGTCCGATCATGGGCGGATTGTTATACCGGATTTATAGAGAGCGTCTGCGAAAATCCCGATGCGCTCATCGGAGCGGTACCGCTTATCCCGAACAACCAGTTCCATGATCTGTTCTCCCAAAGGAACGATAATAACCATGAACATCAAGGACGCGGAACAGTCCTCGATATCATCGATGCGATAACGGTCTCACACCCGGATGCTCCGGCTGTCATCGAAGGCGGCCAAGTGACGACCTATGCCGAACTCAATGCCATATCCGATCATGCGGCGGAGATGCTTATCTCCAGGTATGGCATCGGTCCGGAAAACCTTGTGGCTGTCTGCGCCCCGGCTTCAGTGGAAGTTGTTGCAGTTATTCTGGGCATTCTGAAAGCAGGCGGCGCTTTTCTCCCCCTCGAACATGACGGACCGGATGCCCGTGCAACGCGTATTTTCGATACCGACAATGTCAGTCTGCTGATTGGCGGGGGAGACCTTTTCGACCGTCTGAACGCGAAGAAAAAATGCCCCATTACAAGTCTCATAGCCCCGCGTAAAAAGGGTAAAGCCACAACACTCCCGCGGCCTTCCCCGAACAGCCTGGCCTATGTCATTTATACTTCAGGTTCCACCGGCAGGCCGAAAGGCTGCGAGATCGAGCACGCAAGCCTGTACAACTATGTCGTATGGGCAATCGAGCATTATTTTTTCGGACGGGACGCGGGCAACTTCTGCCTGACCAGTTCGCTTGCATTCGACCTTTCGCTGATGAGCCTTTTCGTTCCCTTATGCATGGGTTCCATCCTCCGGATTCCGGAAGGCAATACCGCCGAAGCGCTGGCGCTTGCTGTTTCGACGGGGACAGAGACCGATGTCCTCAACCTGACGCCATCCCATATTAGAATGATCGGCAGTCTTGGAGTGGAGCAGACAAACGTAAAAATTGCCGTGGTGGGCGGAGAAGCCCTGCGGAGGGAAGATATCGATACCTTGCTCGCTCTCAAACCGGACATGGAGATACATAACGAGTACGGCCCCACCGAGGCAACCATCGGCTGCACCTCGGGACGTGTTTTCCCCGGGCAGCCTCTGACAGTCGGTTATCCGATCTCCAATACCATCGCTGTCATCGTTGACAATGATATGCGTCCTGTGCCTCACGGCGCGTGGGGCGAACTGTGTATCGGCGGCGCGGGACTAGCCCGCGGATACCGTAATCTCCCCGAGCTGACCCGTGAACGGTTCATACCATTCGGCCCGGATGGTCAGCGGGTTTATCGCACGGGCGATATCGCGCGCATGATGGCGGACGGCTGTATCGAACTGGGGGGACGGATCGACGAACAACTCAAGATCGGCGGACACCGCATCGAACCGGGTGAGATTGAAAGCGCCCTCATGATGTGCGAGGGAGTTTCAGAGGCGGCGGTTGTTCAGAGCAACGGCGACAGTCTCGTCGCTTTCGTTGTCGGTGAAGGCGACAGCGAGGATATACGGCGCGAGTCAGCCCTTCTGATTCCTGCTTATATGGTTCCGCGCTTTGTCGTTATGACCAGCGTCATACCGGTCTTGCCGAGCGGAAAGATCGACCGGAAAACACTCGTCCGCACGGCCGGTGAGTTGACTCCTCGCCAGACAACGTGCGATGATAAATATCCGGTTTCACCGTGCCTTCGTATCATGCGCGAGTTATCGGGAAATCCCGAAATGAGGCCTTCGGATAACTTTTTCACCGCGGGCGGCAACAGTCTCGATGCAGTCGCTGTAGTGGCGCGCTGCCGGAAAGAGCTTGGGCTGCCCATCGATCTCGGGGCTTTCTTCTCGAATCCAACCGCGGAAACAATCGAACGCTGCGGTTCGGAGGAGCCGGGGTTCCGCTCTCTGATCCACACACCAAAGCGGCGTGAAATCCCCCAGACATCAGGGCAAAAACAGATATGGCTTGCATCGCAAAAAGGCGGTTCCGCCTATGCCATGACAGAAATGTTTTTATTCGAGGGCGCACTCGATGTTGCGCTCTTTCACCGGTCGTTCATGGAACTGGTCAAACGTCATGAAATACTCCGCACGACCTTTCATGAACGGGGTGGAGAACTGTATCAGACAGTGCAGACGTTCAGCCCGGAGAGCCTGTACTATGAGTACATTGATAGAATCTCCGGCGATGATCCCGAATGCGCTGCCATCTGGAGAGCGGACGAGGAATCACGGTTCATGTTCGACCTTGCGAAAGGCCCTCTGGTGCGGGTGATCATGATACCTCTCGATGAAAATCGCCATCTGTGCCTGCTGAACATCCATCATATCATAACTGACGGCTGGTCGGCGGCTCTCATGCTCGACGAGGTGTCACGAATTTACCGCAGCGTAATTTCTGAGGTGGAAAAACCCGGCTGGCAGTACCGCGATTTCGCAGTCTGGCACGAAGAGTATCTTTCTGGGAGCGAGGCTGCCCGCGATCTGGATTTCTGGCGCAAAGCGCTGGTTCCGCCGCTGCCCGAACTTTCGCTGCCGGGACGTTGTGCGAATGATGGAACGGGCGTCCGGCCATCCGGCATTGTTGATATACGTATCAATACCTCCGTTGTGCAGTCGCTGGAGGCGCTTGCGCGGGAAAACGGCGCTACCCTCTTTATGGCTATTCTCACAGGGTGTGCGGCTCTCATGCATCAGCGCACCTCGGCGGGAGACATCGTCATCGGTACGCCGTCTGCGGGCCGTGTGCTCCCGGAATTCGAAACAATGCCGGGGTATTTTCTCAATACAGTGCCTATCCGCATTGCCGTTGACGGCGGCATGACTTTCCGCGACCTGCTCCGCGAGTCCGTCCGGCGCACTTCGGATGCGTTCGCCCACCAGCTCTATCCTTTTGACCTGCTGGCGGACAAATTTGCCGGCGCACAGTCCGATTCCCGTAATCCGCTGTTCGATGTGATGGTGATCCTTCAGAATACGGCTGATTACCGTTTTGACCTGCCGGAGGTGACAGCTAGCCGGTTTTACACGCCGCGTTCATCCGAAGCAAAATTCGAGATCATGATCGAAATGGAAACCTCGCCTGACGGTCTTTGCGGAATCATAGAATATGACAGGTCGGTCTATCCGAAGGAAATAATGGAATCATTTGCCAGGGATCTGCAAACGACTCTTCGCCACATCGTCTGTTCTCCCGATATCCCTGTCTCATCGCTTTTCGCGATGTTTTCATCCGAGAACAATCTTTCCCGTGACCGGTTTATCCGTTCCCTATCCGATATCAGCGAGGATTTCTGATCATGTGCGGCATTGCAGGTTTTTTTTTCGGTGAAAGGGGCAGACTTCCGGAGAGTGGCGTTCTGGAGGCGATGACCTCCCGGCTCGCCCACCGGGGACCCGACGACGAAGCGTTTCATGTTATGCCGGGCTTTTCTATCGGGTTCAGACGTCTGTCCATCGTTGACCTCAGCGGTGGCAGGCAGCCGTATGTGTCCGATGACGGTCGTATCGTTTGTGCATGCAACGGGGAAATCTATAACTGGAGGGAGATACGGGCCCATCTGGAGTCACACGGCCACGTGTTCCATACTCACTGCGACACCGAGGTTGTGCTCCATGCGTTCCGGGAATACGGCCCGGGGTTTGTGGAGCGTCTCAAAGGGCAGTTCGCTTATGCGGTATACGACGATGCGGTGCGGAAGCTCTATCTGGGACGAGATCATGTCGGAATCGCGCCGATGTTCTGGACTGTCCATGACGGCGTTGTTGTATTCGCCTCCGAAATCAAGGCAATTCTGGCGTATCCGGGCATCAAAAGACGGGTCGATCTGACCGCACTCGACCAGTTGATCAGCTTCCCCGGCATCCTCAGCCCAAGGACTATGTTCGAGGGTATATCTTCCCTGCAGCCGGGGCATTACATCGAGGTAACTCCGGAGAGTGTACGGGATGTGGAATACTGGGACCTGATCTACCCCGAAGCCGGGGGAACGGGCCTCGATGAGAACGCTGCTGTTTCAATGCTCGATGATGCGCTGCGTCATGCAGTCGGAGACCGTCTTCAGGCTGATGTGCCGGTGGGTTTCTATCTCAGCGGCGGCCTTGATTCATCGCTGGTAGGCGCACTCATCCATGATCTGACTCCCGGTATACGGCGGCATTCGTTTTCCATCGGTTTTTCCAACCCGGATATCGACGAGCGGCGGTTCCAGCGGATCATGGTAAAACAAACCGGCTCAATCCACCATGAGGTTGAATTCCGTCCGGAGGATGTCGAACGCCTGATGCCGGAGGTTATCCGTCAGGCCGAGTGTCCCCTGAAGGAGACATACGATGTCTGCTCGCTCATACTGTCCGGCCTCGTCCGGGAACATGGCCTTAAAGTGGTACAGACCGGCGAGGGGGCGGACGAGCTGTTTGCCGGGTATGTGGGATACCGGCTGGATGTGGGACGTGAGGCCGCAGGTCTCGGGTATGTCGAATCGATGATGGAGGCGGATATCCGCAACCGCCTCTGGGGCGACCCCGATCTTATGTACGAGCGCGATTTTTACCCTCTCCGCGAGATCAAGGAGGCTCTCTATCACCCGGATATTGCCGGCGGGCTCGACACCTTCGAGTGCATCAACGCACAGGTTGTCAATCCTTCGCGGATAGCGGGGCGTCATCCGTTCCATAAGCGCAGTTACCTTGATTTCAAGCTGCGGCTCGCGGATCATCTGCTGAGCGATCACGGCGACCGTATGGCGCTGGGCAGATCGGTGGAAGCCCGGTATCCGTTCCTCGACACCGGGGTTATCGATGCGGCAGTCTGCATGGATCCCGGACTCCTGGTGCGGAACGGCCGTGAAAAGCACATACTCAGGCAGGTCGCCGCGCGCTATCTCGGGGCAGAAATACTGAATCGCGAAAAATTCAGCTTCGTTGCGCCGGGCAGCCCGTATCTGATCACCCGCGGCATAGCATGGGCCGAGGAGGTGCTCGATCCCGACACGATAAACCGTCAGGGCTATTTCGATCCTGCTACCGTAGCGCGGTTGAAACAGATGTATTCGACGGAGAATTTTACTATCAACCAGACATTCGACAACGACCTGCTCATGATCGTGATGACATTCGGACTCTTCCTGCGGGAGTTCGGAATGCCGGACAGATGACACGGTATCGTGTCATGGAATCCGGAGCGGTGAATCGTTTTCATACAAGACAGTGATATTAAGAATTATGATACCGGAGTGAATTGAGAATAATGGATAAACGCATACCAGTAAGCATGTTCGAAGCCGCTGCGGACCTTTGGCCGGGCAGGACTGCCATCGATGCGCCCGACGGAACTCTCACATATGCGGAGCTTAATCATGCGGCGGATTCAGCGGCTGGGTGCCTTGTGCAGGATGATTTCGGAGCGGGGAGCATCGCCGCTGTTTTTATACCCAATTCCGCGGCGTACATCGCTTCGGTAATCGGTGTTCAGAAAGCAGGGGGGGCATTCATGCCCGTAGACCCGAAAACGCCCTATGAACGCCAGGCCAGGATGTTCGCTCTCGCAGAACCTTCGGTGGTGATAGTTGACAATGTTCACCTGCCGGTGTACCGTGAGTTCGCCGGGCGGTCGGGATTCGTTCCTCGTCTGCTGATGGTTATGTCTCCGCACGGCGCGGTACGGTTGTATCCCTCCGGAGGCTGCGATTCCGTCGAACCCGATTCCGTTTTTCTGAAATCCGGGAAGCTTCCCGCCCCAGACGACGATCTCTATGTAATCTTTACATCGGGCACAACCGGTGTTCCCAAAGCCGTGCTTGGCAGGCAGAAAGGGCTTGCTCATTTTCTGGCCTGGGAGCGGACGGAGTTCGGCCTCGATGAAACGGTGCGGGCTTCGAACCTTGCACCCACGACCTTTGATGTGTCGCTCAGAGACATTTTCGTGCCCCTGACAGCCGGGGGTACGGTAGTAGTGCCGGAGGAAAGCATCAAAACGAATCCGGGCGCGCTGCTCGGCTGGGTGATGGAGAAGGAACTCACCCTTGTCCATATCGTTCCGAGCATGTTCCGGCTGCTTTTGGATGAACTCGAAAAAATACCGGAGAAGGAACGCCTCCTGCCAAATATGCAGTATGTCATGTTGGCCGGGGAGGCCGTTTACGGCCGGGATGTTCTGCGGTTCAGGAAAGTCATGGGCGATGGCGTGCAGTTGATAAACCTGTACGGCCCAAGCGAAACTACGCTCGCCAAGCTGTTCAACCGTCTGGATTTTATTCCGGAGAATCCGGGAAAAATCATGCCGGTCGGCCGTCCCATCAGCAACACCGCGGTCATCATCCTCAAGAACAACCGCCTTGCTGAGATCGGTGAGATCGGCGAAATCTGCATCAAAACACCGTTTTGCAGCAAAGGGTATCTGCGTGACCCCGCGCTGACTGCAACTGTATTCGTTGCCAATCCGATTACTAATGATCCCGGCGACATCATCTACCGCACCGGCGATATGGGAAGGTATATGTCCGACCGCTCGGTCGAGTTCGCCGGGCGTCTGGACCGTCAGGTGAAAGTGAATGGCGTCCGTGTCGAGCTTTGTGAAGTTGACGAGGCGGTCAACAGCTACCCCGGCGTCAAACAAGCGCTTGTGATTCCCCATGTCCGAGAGGACGGGGAAACCTCGCTCATCTGCTACTATACCGAGACACAACCCGTTGACCGCGGGGCGCTTCGTGAGCACCTGTCACGGTTCCTCTACAGCGCTATGATACCGTCGTTCTTCGTGCGCATAGAAGGATTCCCCCTTGGCATCAACGGCAAGATCAATTATCGCGCGCTGCCCCGTCCGGAAGAGATCATCTATCAGGATTCGGATTATGTGGCTCCCGAAACGGTAACGGAAAAAAGGGTCGCGGCCATCTGGTCTGAGATTCTGGGGATAGAGAAAATCGGTGTTCTTACATCGTTCAATACGCTCGGCGGAGGATCGATGCAGGCGATCCGATGTCTGGGGCGTCTTTCCCGTGAATTCGAAATCGAAATCAGTCTGCATGATTTTTTCCGTACCGCCGATGTACGTCGCCTGGCCGAACTGATCGAATCAGCGGTAGAGAGTTCATCCTTAAAGGCTATCCAGCCCCAGCCGGAGCGCCCAGACTATCCGGCAACCCATTCCCAGAAACGTCTTTGGATGCTCCAGAAGATGATTCCCGGATTTACCGCTTTCAACATCACCGGCTGTTATCGTGTTCAGGGTGAACTCGATACCGAAATTCTGGATCGAGCGCTCAAAAAAGTGGCGTCGCGGCATGAAATCCTTCGCACCGTCTTCTTCGAGCAGGCGGGAGAACTCCGGCAACGGGTCAAATCCGAACCGGATATTCATCTGGAGCGTCTCGAACAGGCGGAAACCGCGAATGATGTTATCCGAATCGCTGAGGCTTTTTTTCAGACCGTATTCGATATAGAACGGGGGCCTCTGTTTCGGATAGGTGTTTTTTCCGGCAACGAGGGGACGCTGCTGGTATTTGTTATCCATCACAGCATCTGCGATGCATGGTCGCTCGATCTCATTTTGAATGAGACAATGAAGCTCTATCGCGGGATCGCCGCGAACGAAGAGGAGACAACGCCTCCTCCGGCCTTGCAGTACCGTGATTACGCCGACTGGCAGAACACCCGTCTGACTGCTGAAGGATTCGATGCACAGCGGCGGTACTGGCTCGAACGGCTCAAGGGAGAACTGCCCCGGCTCGATCTCCCGCTGGACAGACCCCGTCCCGCACGGCGCGATTATCGGGGCGCCACGGTCTCATATACTTTTCCCCAGAGCCTCCTCGACAAAGCGAAAGCTTATTCCGCCGGAAGCGGCCGCACATTATTCCCGATACTGGTCGCCGGTCTGCGCGCCCTCCTTTTCAGGTACACCGGTCAGACGGAGATTATTCTCAATTCCCCCGTAACACTGCGGGGACGTTCCGAACTGGAGAGCATGCCCGGTGATTTTACCAATACGATCCTGCTGCGGGGAACGGTTTCGGATGAAAAGCCGTTTGCCGCAATGATCGACGAGGCGGTGGAAGAGGTTGGGCAGGCGATGGCGCACCGCGATTATCCCTTCGATCTTCTTGCCGCCGATCTGAATGTAAGCCGTGATCTTTCGCGGGCGAGCATATCTGATGTGGGGATTACGCTTGTCGAGGATTTGGACGACGCGGAACCGCCCGTTACCGGTCTCCGGTTCGAACCGGTTACTGTGGACGCCGGTATCAGCAAATACGACATGGTGTTTCATTTCAATTTGTCCTCCGGCGGCCTGATCGTTGCCATCGAATACGATTCTGTCATATTCCGGAAAGGCCGCATTCAAAGAATGGCCGCCAATCTCAGCGCTCTCCTCGATCACGGGCTTACGCTGCCGGGGACGGCAGTTTCGGCTCTGGATGTTGTCGATGCGGCGGAACGGTCGCTGATCGAATCATTCCAGTTTCCCCGGCCCCGCGGCTATACCGACTTGACCATTCATGGTGAATTCGAGCGCGTCGCCCGGAAGCATTCCGATGACTGCGCCCTTGTGATGCGCGACGGTTCCTGCATTTCATACGCCGATCTTGACTATGAGGCAAATACCGTAGCCGACATGCTTTTGGCGCACGGCTATGGCGGGGGAGAACGAATCGCGGTTCACATGCACCGCGGGACGGATGTTCCGATAGCCATTCTCGGAATACTCAAGGCAGGATGCGTCTATGTTCCGGTTGCCGCCGACTGTCCTCCGACGCGGATCTCTCATATACTGGATGACTGCGGAGCAGTTGCTGCAATCGTATCCGGCGGCCTCGAAAAGAACCTTCCGGGCGGTATAACCTGTCTGGATATCGCCGATGCGAAACGCTTTCCCGGAAAACCGCATGCAGTTGATGTTAAACCGGACGATGCGGCGTACATCATTTACACATCGGGATCGACCGGCCGTCCCAAAGGCGTGCTCCTCCAGCATCTGGGCATCGTCAACAGGGCGCGCGACCTGAACGAACGAATTGCCATAACATCAAAAGACCGCTTTACCCAGTTCGCTTCGCTTTCCTTCGACGCTAGTCTTTACGAAATATTCTGCGCGCTCCTCAATGGCGCTTCTCTTATGGTGGTCGAACGGGATATAATCAACAATACGGATGCTTTTATTAATCTTCTCGGGAACATGAAGGTCACTTTTACCCTGTTGCCGCCCGCCTATCTGCGTCAGCTCAGGCGGAGAAAACTGCCGGGAATACGCGTACTCAAAACTGCCGGTGAAGCCGCAGATGTAAACGATGCCCTTCATTACGCCCGCGAGGCCGTGTATCTGAATGGGTATGGACCTACTGAAGATTCCATATGCAGCACTGTCTTTACCGTCGATCCCAAAGGCGACTATCCGCTCGGTATACCTATCGGCGGGCCTGTCGGAGATACCGAAGCGCTGGTGCTTGACAGCAGCCTGCGTGCTGTTCCTGTCGGGGTGCCCGGCCAGTTATGCGTGTCTGACCGCGGTCTGGCGCATGGTTACGTGAATCTCCCGGAACAGACGGCGAAAGCGTTTGTTCCTCATCCCGGCGATTCCGCGAAGAGGATTTATCTTACCGGGGATTGCGTACGATGGAACGAGGATGGCAGCCTCCTGTTTATGGGACGTATCGACAATCAGGTAAAAATCGCCGGACACCGGATCGAACCCGGAGAAATCGAATCGGTTATGCGCGGCATCGATGGTATAGCCGATGTTTGTGTTACAACGGTGGGGGAAGCCGGAGATTTGCGGCTTGCGGCGTACTACACCGGTTCCGCCGGTGCGGGCGGCCTTC
>Ga0172379_10012285_pt1 | contig 10053 bp, 11 predicted proteins | sample GrowelOW334metaG_FD_119756 | JGI IMG/M metagenome (GOLD analysis project Ga0172379, IMG submission 119756) | Groundwater microbial communities from an aquifer near a municipal landfill in Southern Ontario, Canada - Groundwater well OW334 metaG | ecosystem: Environmental > Aquatic > Deep...
CAGGTAACGAATAGATTGTATCACTTAAATATCACACAAAATGTTAATAAGTAAAGTCGTCGGAAGAGAAATTCTTGATTCACGCGGTAACCCAACCGTAGAAGTAGAAGTAACCCTTGAGAGTGGTTTTGTTGGCCGTGCAGCTGTACCATCCGGAGCATCTACCGGAGAAAACGAGGCAATTGAGCTTCGTGACGGTGACAAGAAAAGATACCTTGGCAAAGGCGTTTTGAAAGCTGTTGAAAATGTCAACACGGTTATTGCAGAGCATGTTGTTGGAATGAGCGCCCTGGGCCAGGTAGCCCTGGATCACGCACTGATTGCCCTGGACGGAACAAAAACCAAATCAAAATTGGGCGCCAACGCCATCCTTGGTGTCTCACTGGCTGTTGCTAAAGCCGCAGCTGCTTATCTTGAAATGCCTCTTTACCGTTACATTGGTGGTATTAACGCAAAAACCTTGCCTGTACCAATGATGAACATCATCAATGGTGGTTCACACTCCGATGCTCCCATCGCTTTCCAGGAATTTATGATTCGCCCGATCGGCGCCTCTTCTTTCCGCGAAGCATTGCGCATGGGCGCCGAGGTTTTCCACAGCCTTAAGAAAGTATTGAAAGACCGCAACCTCAGCACCGCTGTGGGTGACGAAGGTGGTTTTGCCCCGAAACTGGATGGAACAGAAGATGCATTGAACAGCATCATCCTGGCCATTAAAAACGCCGGCTATAAACCAGGCCGTGCAGAAGATGGTGGTGATATCTCCATTGGTCTTGACTGTGCAGCCTCAGAATTCTACAAAGAAGGCATTTACAACTATGCAAAATTCGAAGGGCTCAACGGCGCAAAGCGCAACAACGTTGAGCAGGTAGCTTATCTGGCTTCGCTGGTTGCGAACTTCCCGATCGACTCCATCGAAGACGGTTGTTCTGAAAATGACTGGGACGGATGGGTCATGTTGAACAAAAAATTGGGTGATTCATGCCAATTGGTTGGTGACGATGTTTTTGTAACCAATGTTGAATACCTGAAAAAAGGTATCGAGCTGGGTGCTGCCAACTCTATCCTGATCAAAGTAAACCAGATCGGAACTTTGACCGAAACCCTCGATGCCATCGAAATGGCCCACCGTGCAGGATACACCAGCGTTACCTCTCACCGTTCGGGAGAGACAGAAGATGCTACCATTGCCGACATCTCAGTAGCAACCAACGCCGGCCAGATCAAAACCGGATCACTCAGCCGCTCCGACAGGATGGCCAAGTACAACCAGTTGCTCCGCATCGAAGAGGAATTGGGCGCTACAGCGGTCTACGGGTATAAGAAAGTGATTAAGAAGTAAGAAGGCAATTCCGATATATTGAAAAGGCATCCAAAAGGGTGCCTTTTCTGTTTTCATCTGTTATCCACCTTCTCCGGATATAAATCGTGGTTCATCAACCGGTACTCCGCCATCTGAACAAACCTGGTGCCAGGTTTGCCGTAATTGCAGTAGGGGTCGATGCTGATGCCTCCCCGTGGGGTAAATTTCCCCCAAACTTCGATGTAGCGGGGTTCCATCAGCTTGATCAGGTCCTTCATGATAATATTGACACAGTCTTCGTGGAAATCGCCATGGTTCCGGAAACTGAACAGATAGAGTTTTAAACTCTTGCTCTCCACCATTTTGAGATCCGGGATGTAACTGATGTAGAGCGTGGCAAAATCGGGCTGACCGGTTATCGGACAGAGGGTCGTGAACTCCGGACAGTTGAATTTTACCCTGTAATCATTGTTGGGATGCTTGTTGTCGAAAGTTTCTAACACTTCAGGGTGATAATTAAAATCATAAGCGGTCGACTTACCCAAACTATTCAATTTATCCATATGCTTCAGAATTTAAATATTTTACCAATCCCCTGTTTCTAAGTTTACACGATGGGCAGGTACCGCACCCATCCCCCGGGATACCGTAATAGCAGGTAATCGTTTGATTTCTTACCAGATCAAAAACATCCAGTTCATCGGCCATCCGCCAGATTTCAGATTTGTTGAGCCACATCAGAGGCGTATGAATGCGGTATTCATAATCCATTGAGAGATTTAGCGTCTGATTGAGCGACAGAATAAAATCGTTTCGACAATCAGGATATCCACTGTAATCCGACTGCCCCACGCCTGTTATGAGGTCATGAATGTTGTTCGATTTGGCAAAAATAGCCGCATAGGTGAGGAAAAGCATATTTCTTCCTTCCACCAGGGTGTTGGGGGGCCGGTGATCGGGCTGATCCGACTCAACATTGATAGCTTTGTCTGTTAATGCATTGTGAGATACACCGCTTAAGAGGTCGACCTGAAAGATTTGCAGGGGAACACCGGCCTGCTCCGCAATCTGTTTGGCAGCGGTTAATTCGACAACATGTCTTTGTCCATAATTGAAAGCAATCGCCAAAACCTGGTCAAAGTGTTTCTTTGCCCAGAAAAGACAGGTGGTAGAATCCTGCCCACCTGAATAAACGACAAGTGCCTTAGTCCTATCCATCAAACTTGTTGAATTAAAAAGGGATTATAAGAAATAGAATGGTCGTAAGTATCAGATCCCTCCACTTTTTTAACCCATTTCACAACGACAATGGTTAACGGTAAAATCAATATCTCATAGACAGTTTTAAGGCAGGCTTGTGTAAATATCATTATAATCAGGGCTTTAAATGGAAGATTGCCGGCAAAAGCGATAAAGATAAAAATCATGGAGTCGGCTGTTTCACCAACCAAGGTTGAGAGAATTGCCCGTACCGAAAAGTACTTTCCTTCCATCATCACCTTTACCTTACTCATCACGATAGCGTTTAAGAAGGATCCTGAAAGATAGGCCACCAAGCTGGCAGACACGATGCGTGGCGTGCTGCCCAGGATCGTATTAAATGCCTCCTGGTTGTGCCAGAAAGGAGCGCCTGGAATAACAATGGCCAGTGCGAAAAACATGACTGCCAAAATGTTAACAGCAAAACCGGACCAGATAATGAGCCTGGCTTTCCGATATCCCCATACCTCCACAATCACATCATTGATAATATAGGCGATGGGAAAAATCAGGACACCGGCAGGCGCGGCCCAGGAACCAATTAAAATAATTTTTGTAGCTAAAATGTTGGATATCAACAAACAAATTGCAAACAGAATGCCTGCAAGCATAAACTGGACAGAAACGGATCTTTTCATTTTACTTGTTTTTTACGTGGTGTTCAAGCACACGGAGTGAATGACTCAAATTGAATGCAAAGGTAAAGACAAAATAGGAAATGTCCTAATTGAACATGACCACCTAATTGAACATGACCGCCAAATATTTACAAGCCACAGCAACCAAAAAATGTCTATTCAATCAGGTATATCATAATTTTCAATCTATTTTTAGGAAAAAATTCCAATTCCGGATTTCCCGGCCTTCATCTGTAATTTGTAATCTGTAATTTGTAATTGATTAGCAAGCCATACTAACAAACAATCTCAATGAATGTACTCTTAGGAATTATCTTTCACTCGATCGGTGGCTTCGCGTCCGGAAGTTTTTACATGCCTTTTAAAAAGGTAAATGGCTGGGCCTTGGAAAGTTATTGGATCATTGGCGGACTCTTCTCGTGGCTGATCGTTCCTCCGTTGGCTGCTTATCTTACCGTACCCGGATTCGCCGCCATCATCGGTTCCGCATCCGGCAACATCCTGGGAATAACCTACCTGATGGGACTTCTTTGGGGCGGACTCACCACCAACCTGATCTGGACCACCATCCTGAATCTTAAAAACAAAACATACGGCAATTTTACCGACCTGAAAAAACCGCTGCTGAACAACTATTTTTTCGCGGCACTGGCCTGAACAACCTGGTTTATGCAGTTCTTTTTCAACGGAATGGGAGAAAGTAAACTGGGCAATGGCGCCAGTTCCTGGATCCTTCACATGTCAACCATCATCCTGACATCCAATATGTGGGGACTTTACAACAAAGAATGGAAAGGTGTTTCCCCCGCCACATTCCGCACTTTTGTGATCGGGATTGCTACCATCTTACTTTCCGTCTTCATTGTCGGTCTTGGAAATTCAATCTAGCGCAAACAATGTTGATTTTTAGAAAGCGTTTAAAATTATTACACAGAGAAATTATTACTCCTTAATGAAACTACAAATGGCTTTGATATTGTTGCCTGATCAACGAAACACTTGAGGAGCCCCAGAGTGCACAGAGAGAAAAATCGCAAGCGATTTTTAAACTCCGTGAACTCATATTTTTCCTGAAATGTATCCAAAGGCAAAAATATATCTATTCGCACTAAATTCTTGATTATTAGAAAATTATTCTCTGTGTTAAAAATTTAAACGGTCTCTTAATAATTTTAGACACTTATTCCCACTTAAGTCACTTCAACATAATTAGTACAAAATAAAATATTCAGAAAATGGACAAAGAAACGATTCTAAAATCCTACGCCACTGCCAAAGAGATCTATGGCTCTTTTGGTGTAGATACCGATTTGGTTTTGGAGAAGATGAATCACCTCAGCATCAGTCTTCACTGTTGGCAAACCGACGATGTAGGTGGTTTCGAAACACCTGATGCCACCCTCTCAGGAGGAGGTATCCAGGCTACCGGAAATTACCCGGGGAAAGCGAAAAATATCGGGCAGGTGCGTGCCGACCTCGAAAAGGTTCTTTCACTCCTGCCGGGAAAGCAACGCATCAACCTTCACGCCATCTATGGAGATTTCGGCGGAGAGTTGGTCGACCGCGACCAAATCGAACTGAAACACTTCCAAAGCTGGATAGACTGGTGCAAAAAGCTGGGTATCGGCATGGACTTCAATGCCTCCTGCTTCTCCCATCCCAGGGCTGCCGATGGATTCACCCTCTCCAGTAAAAATGAGGAGAAAATCTGGATCAAAGCGAGCGGCATCTCTCTGGCAACCATCGATGAGAAGGGGTTTGTCTCCCTGTCGCGGACGAAGCTCAAAGGCATCTCGAAAAAAAAGTACAGCACTGATCCGCTTTTACGCGAAAGCGAGGTAAAAGCCGATCTGCACGAGGCAATCGTCTCCCCCAAAGAGCTATGGACATCGGTCGAAACCTCCTTGCACGATCTGATCAGCTACCGGTTTGTTGTGCATACCCATCCGACCATTGTAAACGCGGTGATGTGTTCGAATTTGGCGGAGACGAGCTGCAGAGAGATGTTTGATGATAAAGCGCTGTTTGTAACATACACCGATCCCGGATACATTCTTTTTTAAGTGGTGGCCGAAGCGATCAGAAAATTTGCCGAGAGCCATGGATATGAACCTCAATTGATTTTTCTGGAAAACCATGGCGTCTTTGTGGGCTCCATTTCGACCGAAGAGATAGAATCCATCTATGCTGAACTGATGTCAACCATCGAAGCAAAATTACGCCGGCAACTTCCGGGTACGGTAAGATCAGATCTGAAATCGGTGATCATTGACCGGCTTGCCGAATTGCATCCCGGATTTGCAGGATTCAGCGCCATCGGATTCAGGAGCGAACCTACCGACTGGTTCCTTGCTTCGGAGGAGTCATTCAGCAAAGCAAATAAATCTTTTACACCAGATGATATAGTCTATTGCAAAGCTCACTATCTTTATATCCCCGCCGGGAAAAACGATGCTGAATTATTTGCCATAACTTCTGAAAAGATTGCGGACTATTTTGCAAAGTACGGGTATCTTCCCAAGCTTATTGCAGTTCGGCAGCAGGGGGTTTTCGGAATAGAGGAGAGCCTGAAATCGGCTTCAAACGTACTGGACGTTTATGAGAACATTCTGAAAATCAGTTTCTATGCGGAGAATTTTGGCGGGCCTAAATTTATGAACGACGAACAGATTGCCTTCATCGACAATTGGGAAGTTGAAAATTACAGAAGGAAAATTGGGAAATCCTAATATCTCCTTTTCGAATCTATTGGTAAAAAAAACTTTTAGTTATGCTTTACAAAAGAATTCTGCCTGCCATGCTGGTATTGACTTTGGCCGTCTATTTGATTGCCAGGTACAAAGGACCTGAACCGGGTGTTACTACCTCTATCGACAAGGGTAATCTGGAAAAATATTGTAAAATAAGGGAGGTAAATATGGCGGATGGCCAATTCCTGCTTGCGAATAACAGTGCCTCCATCACCTCCAGGTTCAGGCTCCGGGATTTTGAAATCAACTTCAAAATGAAAACGACGAAAGGAGCGGTCGGAATGGTGAATTTCGCTACTTCCAAAAACTACGATCCGAAAAACTTCAGAGGGTATTCTGTGTTGATCAACAACAGTGATTACAGTACCGGGGAAAGTCAAAAGACAGGCAGTTTGCGCAAAATTCGTAACAACTTTGTACGGACCGCTGAAGACGGCGAATGGTTTGATCTCCATGTTTCGGTCGAAGGCAACCACATCGAAGTCGAGGTGAACGGGAAACTGATAAGCGAATATACGGAGCCCCAAAATCCCAGAAGGCTCGAATACCTAACGGGGATAGTACTGTCCAGAAGCTTTATCTCCTTGCGAAAGGCCAACGATCCGGGTGAAATCGTGGTGTCTGATATGAAAATCAGACCGATCATAGATAAAAACAGGCGTGTTATTCTGCCGGTAAAAGCAGACTCGCTGACTGAAGTGATTGACAGCCTTAACCAGCGCGAATTTCCACTGATCGACTTTCATGTGCACCTCAAAGGAGGCCTTACCATGGACCAGGCATGCCAGCATGCCAGGAGCAATGGCTTTGTATATGGTGTTGCAGCCAACTGCGGATTAAAATTCCCTGTTACCAACGATTCAACATTGAACAGCTACCTGAAGAGCATTGCAAAAGAACACGTTTTCAAAGCCATGCAGTGCGAAGGGCGCGAATGGGTGACGCTGTTCACCCCTGAGGCCGTAGCCGGGTTCGACTACATATTTACCGATGCCATGACCTGGACTGACCACAAAGGCCGCAGGCAGAGGCTTTGGATGCCGGCTGAGACCTTTGTCGACAACGACCAGCAGTTTATGGACATGCTTGTAGGAAAAATTGTGGCCATCATGAATGCTGAACCGGTGGATATTTATGTCAATCCGACCTTCCTCCCTGCTCAGCTTGCTCCCCGTTACGATGAACTATGGACAAACGAACGAATGGATAAAGTTATCGATGTCCTGCTAAGGAACCAGGTAGCCCTTGAGATCAACGCCAGATACAAAATACCAAGCATTGCCTTCATCAAAAAAGCCAAGGCTGCCGGTCTGAAATTTACCTTCGGCACCAACAACATCAAAAACGACGACCTCAACCGACTCGAATATTGCCTGAAAATGATCAAAGAGGCAGGCCTTACTGCAGACGACATCTTCATGCCCCGTGCCCGCAATGACAGGAAGATACTCAAGAAAGGGTTGCCGGCCACTATCACTGGTTAGAAACAGGGGGGCGACTAGGATGACTGGGACGACTGGGACGACTGGGATGACTGGGACGACTGGGACGACTGGGATGACGGAGATGACGGAAGAAGACTTGGGGAATCAGTGAATGTGAAAATTGGGAAATGTGGAAATGTGAAAATTGGCATTTGCACAATCCTAAATTTCCTGACCACAATGTTGATTCCTCTCAAATCCTACCCTGCAAGGGTTAAATGTGAATAGCCCGGGGTAAAGCGACGAAGGAGCGACACCCCGGGTTGGGGATGATGAAAGATGAGCCGTCCGCGGTAGCATGCCAGAAAAAGAAGGTAAGTCAATTTCGGACGGAACAGTAGCAATTTCGAAAGAAGCAAATAATGGGGAAATAATATGGAAATATGGAAATGTGGAAATGTGAAAATTGGCATTTGCACAATCCTAAATTTCCTGACCACAATGTGAATCTTTCTCGAATCTTACCCGGAGGGGTTAGATGTGAATAGCCCGGGGTCAAGCGACGAAGGAGTGACACCCCGGGTTGGGAATGATAAATAAAGAGCCGTCCGTGGTAGCAAGCCGAAAAAAGACGGTAGCTATTTTCGGACGGAATTGTAGCAATTTCGAAAGATGTAAAGATTGGGAAAATGTATGGTGAGACCTGTTTCTGAGCGCGATGGTCCTTGAACTGCACTGCGGTGAGCTTGTCGAGGGGTCGAAGGGTTTAGTGGTTTAGTATTAAGAGATTTAACCAAAATAGTTCAAAATGAAATTATTTTTATTGATCATCCTTTCTGTTCTTTCTATAATCTGTCTGATTGTGCTAATAATTGCTTTGACAGATATTTATCCGGTGCAACAGTTGACCGATAATCGGTTTATTGTTGTAATTATATTTTTGAGTCTTGGTGGATTTACCAGACAGGCATTTAAAAAATATAGAGAGCAACTCCCGAATTGAGATTGAAACCGGTCCCTGAGCGGGGTGGTCCCTGAGACCCTGTCGAAGGGCTCTGTGTAACTCCGTGAAACTCTGTGTGAGAATTTTAAACCACCATATTGCCATCATCATTAATCGAAAATCGAAAATCCAACAAATATGTTTACCAAAGAAACCTACTCCCTACGCAGGGCAACGCTTCGCAGCAAAATAGGCTCCGGCCTGATTTTGATTCCCGGCAACCAGGAATCACCCATGAATTACACCGACAACACCTACCATTTCAGGCAGAACAGCACCTTCCTCTATTTTTTTGGTTTGGACCTGCCGGGAATGTTCGGGGTGATCGATGTCGATAACAACCTCGATCTGCTATATGCCAATGATGTTGATATTGAAGACATCATTTGGATGGGTCCTCAAAAATCTATCGCAGAACAGGCATTTACCGTCGGTGTTGATGTTACTGCCCCCTTGGACAAGCTCGGCCAAACAATCGAACGCGCCATCCAGGGTGGACGAAGAGTACATTTTCTGCCTCCCTATCGTGCAGAAAACATGATACAGCTGAGTATTCTTCTTGGTATAAAAACCTGCAAATTAAAACAATATGCCTCTCTGGCATTGATCCAGGCCATCGTATCCATGCGTTCCATAAAGGATGCAGCCGAGATTGCCGAAATCGAACTGGCTTGCGCTACCGGATACGAGATGCACGTAACAGCCATGAAAATGGCGCAACCAGGTATCATGGAGCAACAGATTACCGGAGTGTTGGAAGGGATAGCCCTTTCCAAAGGTGCCGGCACCGCTTTCCCCATCATTCTTACCCAGAACGGTGAGACGCTCCACAACCACAACCACTCCTTTCCTTTGGAAGCGGGAAGGTTGATGATCGTAGATGCCGGGGCGGAATCCAATGGCCATTATGCCTCCGATTTTACCCGCACCATCCCGGTAGGAGGGAAGTTTAGCCAGAAGCAAAAAGATATTTACAACATCGTACTTGCCGCCAACAACATAGGGTCTTCTCTTACCAAACCGGGCGTAACCTACCAATCGGTTCATCTACAAACCGCCAGGGTTATCGCCGCAGGACTGAAAGAATTAGGCCTGATGAAAGGGGATGTGGATGTGGCCGTAGCCAACGGGGCGCACGCGCTCTTCTTCCCGCACGGACTGGGCCACATGATGGGACTCGATGTGCACGACATGGAAGATTACGGCCAGGTTCATGTGGGTTATGATGACGAAATCCGTCCGATCGACCAGTTTGGGACCGCCTACCTACGACTGGGACGCAGGCTTCAACCCGGATTTGTGATCACCAACGAACCCGGTATCTATTTTATTCCTGCCCTGATCGAAAAATGGGAGAAGGAGGGCATCAACAAGGAGTTTATCAACTTCGAAAGGGCGAAATCGTACCTGGGCTTCGGCGGTATCCGCCTCGAAGATGATGTTCTCGTTACCGAAACTGGCGCCAGGCTACTGGGCAAGCGCATCCCGATCAGTACGGAGGAGGTGGAGGCTGTTGTGGCAGGCCGTTGAGAAGGACGGAAAGACTTGGACGACTAGTGTCATGTCAATTATAGTATGACGGATAAAGTCTTTTCAATTTGAGGCGAGCCTTCTCTGCAGTGAACTGCCAGTTAATTTTCTTGTCGAGACCATTCCGAGCCTTCTCCCAAGCTTC
>Ga0172379_10012286_pt1 | contig 10052 bp, 7 predicted proteins | sample GrowelOW334metaG_FD_119756 | JGI IMG/M metagenome (GOLD analysis project Ga0172379, IMG submission 119756) | Groundwater microbial communities from an aquifer near a municipal landfill in Southern Ontario, Canada - Groundwater well OW334 metaG | ecosystem: Environmental > Aquatic > Deep...
ACCAAGGGTTTGTCCTAATTCGTTGTATGAAACCTCATTTCCCACCTGCAATGCCAGGGCAGTGAGCAATTTTGTTAATTCATCCGGACGTCGTAAATCGCGGTAAGCAAAAATATCTTTAAATAAATAGCTGTTGGTCAGTTCTCTCAATAAGGTCATGGCATCCGATGAATGATTGACCACATCAGGGTACATTCCATAGATGAGTCGCTGCTCGAGTAAACGGCGCTCCCCCGTAACAGTAGTATGATTGATCAGTTCATTCGACGAGAAAGGATATAAATGATATATCTCTCGTGATCATATCAAGTTTGCTTTACGCAACAAATTTATATGATATTTTCGGTTATATACGCATATTTAATATTAAATATGCGGTTATATACGAAAATTAGCCAAGAGAATATTTGCCCTAAAGGCCGGTAATTCATTGATAATCTTCGCTGGTAAAAAAATGTTTAATCCTGTCAAACGACCCGATAATTCAGACATTCGGCGATCACACCATTGCAATCCCGCACCTTGTTTCTCTCCCAACAACCTGCAACTAGCAACTAGCAACCTGCAACCTGCAACCCGATTTTTCCTACCTTTACCATACTAACGACTCTACCCATGAAATACCGCATAACCCTACTGCTGCTTGCCTGCCTGCTCTCCCGTGCCTTGCTTGTTGCGCAAACCATCCCGGTCGGCACCCCGGTACTGGAAGACTATTACCGGAGGGCACAATTACTCGGGTTGTCCGATACCACCCAATCGTTCACCTGCCGGCCCTTTTTTCCTGCTATTTCGAAGAAAGCGGCAAATCCCTTCGACCCCGACCGTTCGCTGAGGAAAACAAGAACATCGAATTTCGACGGGATCTTCCGGTTTGACAAGAACCGCGGGATGATTCAACTATTGCCGGTGCAGTGGCTGGTTCAGTATAATACCCACCATCCTTACAGCCTGAACGACGGTGCCATGATACCCGCACGGGGCTTTCAAACGCTTTTCAGCGCCGGTGTCTATGCAAAATATGGTCCGCTGAGCATCCAGTTAAGGCCCGAAGTGGTGTATGCCGGGAACAGGATATTCGACGGATTTCCGACGGAGCATCCCGATGACGTTTGGAAAGCCTACTATACGATATACAATCAGATAGACCTTCCGGAACGGTTCGGTGACGGTTCGTATCAAAAGGTATTCTGGGGTCAGAGCAGTGTCAGGCTGACCTTTGGCCCTGCGTCCCTGGGACTTTCGAATGAAAACCTGTGGTGGGGTCCGGGAAGGCGGAATTCCCTCCTGATGAGCAATACGGCACCGGGATTTAAACACCTGACCCTAAATACGATCCGACCGGTTAAAACACCAATCGGCTCCTTTGAGGGACAATTAATTGCCGGCCGTCTGGATTCCTCGGGATTTAGACCTCCAATGCTGGAACGCAATGGTATCGGAGCTGCATTTTATCGGCCAAAACCCAATGACTGGCGCTATCTGAACGGGATTGTGCTTAGTTATCAGCCCCGGTGGGTGCAGGGACTTTTTCTTGGGGCAACGCGGGTATTTCAAACATACCGGGGAGATATGGGTAACGCCCTGAATGACTACCTGCCGGTAATCATTCCCTTAACCAAGAAACAATTGGGAGAGCAAGAAGAAAATGCAAAAAAGAGAGACCAGATCGCCTCGGTTTTTGCCCGATGGGTCTGGCTTCAGGCACATGCGGAGATATATTTTGAATATGGGCGGGAGGATCACGCCTGGGATGGGCGCGATGTTTTTCTGCAGCCCGAACACGCACGGGCTTATATCCTGGGCTTCCGGAAACTGGCCCCCTTAAAAAATCATCCGGACCAGGCAATCGAGGTGGTTTTGGAAGCCACCCAACTCCAAAATACATACAGTGGCGGAACCCGTGGACAAAGTTCCTGGTATCTGCATACCCAATTGGTACATGGTTACACCCAACTGGGACAGTTATTGGGCGCGGGCATCGGTCCCGGCAGCAATATGCAGACCTTGTCAGTAACCTGGGTAAAGTCCTTAAAGACTATCGGAATCCAGCTCGAACGGTATGTTCACGACAATGATTTTCACAATGAGATAATCAAGGATATCCGGGCCAACTGGGTTGATTTTTGCACCTCCCTGTTCGGAACCTGGGACTTCGGTCATTTCTTACTGACCGCCCGTCTGGATGCCGTCGAATCCTTTAACTACGAACACCTGTTCGTTCAGGCCGATCCTGCGGTAACGGATTTCTGGACACACGGGAAAACGGTGTTTAATCTGCAGGGGATGGTTGGGATGGTTTACCGGTTTTGAGAAGTTGCTGGTTGCTGGTTGCTGGTTAACTAGCAACCAGCAACCAGCAACTCTTTTTTATCACCGCAGCTCTTCCGGCTTTTCGGGCAAATCGCGGAACCACCTGAATGCGAGCTGGCTTTTCTTGAACAGGATCACCCAGGCGGTGAGGAAGATGATCTGGAGGTCGGTCAGGATTCCCGCATGGTCCTGGTACCAGAGTTCAAGTTTTCCTTTATATGGGGCCAATACCCTGGCGCTGAAGGTATGCGGATCTTCCCCGTTGTTCGGAAAATAACGCTCTTCGTCCCTGAAAACGATGGATCCGATTCCGGTGATGCCAGGTTTTACATTATTGATGACTTCCCGGATCTCCGGCGGGAATTTCATAAAGTCGACTTCCATCTGCGGGCGGGGTCCAACGATGGACATATCCCCGAGCAACACATTCATGATCTGGGGGATCTCGTTGATTTTGGTTTTCCGCAGAAAGGGACCCATGGGAGTGAGCCGCCAGTCTTTCTGTACCGTAATGCTGCCCGTTCCGAGACTGGGACTGGCCAAAAGCATGGTGGCAAACTTCCTGATCCTGAATTTTTTGTTCTTATACCCGATCCGGTCCTGAAAATAAAAGATATAACCCTCACCGGTGAACTTCAGGAGCAACGCGATGGGAATGAAAAACGGAAGAAAAACGATTATCGCAACAAGCGAAATCAGCAGGTCGAGAAGGCGTTTGGTAAGTTTGTACATGCGAAGGGGTTGCGGGTTGCTAGTTGCTAGTTGCTGGTTGCTGGTTGTTTTAACTTGCAACCAGCAACTAGTAACCAGCAACAATTCTTTGTCCCTATTTATGCTCTACAGTCGACAACAGCCGCCGTATGCTTTCTACCACATACTGCCGGTCTTCATCCGATATGTTGCTGCTTGAGGGCAGGCAAAGCCCGATATTGAAGTAATGGTCCGAGGTTCCGTTCAGGTAGGCGGGGTATCCCTGGAAAACCGGCTGCAGGTGCATGGGTTTCCAAAGAGGGCGGGTTTCAATGTTCAGCTTTTCAAGTAAAATCCTGATTTGCTCACTCGTAACACCGGTCAGATCCGGGTTAACCAAAATGGTGGTCAGCCAGTAGTTGGAAAAAAAGCGCCCGTCAGGTTCTTCCAGAAACGAAATGCCATCCACGCCATTGAGTGATTCCTTATAAAAGGTGAAATTCTCCCTCCGTTTCTGTATCCGTTCCGGCAGCACCTCCATCTGCCCGCGTCCGATGCCAGCACAAATATTACTGATCCGGTAATTGTAACCGATCCTTGAATGCTGATAATGGGGCGCTTCGTCCCGTGCCTGGGTGGCCAGGAAAGTCGCCTGGTCGCAATAACCCAGCTTGTTCGAGATCATGGCGCCGCCGCCCGATGTGGTGATGGTTTTGTTCCCGTTAAAAGATAGTATCCCTATTTCACCCATCGTTCCGCATGCTTTTCCATCAAAAGTGGATCCGATAGCCTCGGCGGCGTCTTCAACCACCGGGATCTCATAACGGTTGGCAATTTCCATGATCCGGTCCATCCGGGCAGGCATGCCATACAGGTGCACCACGACGATGGCCTTCGGATGTTTGCCGTGACGGATGCGGTCCTTAATAGCTTCTTCCAGCAGGTCAGGATCCATGTTCCAGGTTGAAGGATCAGAATCTATAAAAACAGGAGTCGCTTTCTGGTAAGCTATCGGATTTGCGGAGGCCGAAAAGGTGAAGGTCGAACAAATCACCTCATCTCCCTGCCTCACGTCCAATGCGATCAGCGATAGATGAATGGCTGCAGTGCCGGATGAAACGCAACTGACATATTTGGCCCCGGTGAATTTCTTCAGGTCGGCCTCGAACCCGGTAACGTTGGGCCCCATCGGAAACACATGGTTATTCAGGAACGCCTCCTCAATATACTTCATCTCCTTGCCCGACATATGCGGTGAGGAGAGCCAAATCTTTTCCCTGTTTTTCATTTTTGCTCGCATTCGTTACTAAAATAAATTTTTTGCTAATAGAACCTTATTGACCATCGAGTTTCTTAATATAAACATTCGATAATTTTTTACCGTGAATACTGACCTGGCCGGCCAAAACAAATCCGTTCTTCTGATAAAACCGGTTTGCCAAAGTCAACTCCTGGCCCACAATCACTTTATACCTGCTGATGTTTTCCCGGATAAGCCATTCTTCCAGTGCCCCGACCAGCTGTGACCCGATACCCGAACTTTGACTGAGCGGACTAACCGAAATCGACAGGAGTTCGGCTACCGGCAAGTGGCCTCCAGTTTCGCCGGATTTATTCTTACCGGTTTTAAACGGAGCCAGGAAAGTTTCAGCCAGTTTAACCCATAATCCGGGTTTTGTTAGAGTTGTAAAGGCCATCGTGAAAATAGTTCCAGGTTTGTGAATTACAAATTTCTTCATCATTATTGATGAATTCTTGGATAGAGCTACAAATCCCTCAATTTTCTCATTTCTTGTATAAACAATTACAATCTCTTTTTTTATTAAAAAACAATAAATTGATATTAAATGTCTTTCGTTAAGTCTAGATAAAAATCCATTTCTTATGGTTTCTTTATGAAGTCTAGCAATTTCACTGGATTGCCCCAACTTTGCTTTATCAATCATGATAATTTCATATTATACTCATTTAATTCGAATTTACAGTTTTAAACCGGACCAATAATCTGAAAGTCTTCAGTTAACAATAACCTCAAGGAAGATTTCTGCTGATCAACATCATTCAGAAATAGAAGGATTGGAGTCTGGAACGCAGCCAAGGTATTATAATAATTATCAGAGATTATTCCTTTTTCAGAAATTGTTATAATGGTTCTATCAGGTTCAAATTTTGATTGTAGGGCAAGTGTCCAATAGAGTCTGTCGTTCCGATAAGGGTAAAGATGTCACTTGTGAGGTGTGATTTGTATTCAAATAATCAAAGTTCTATTCCAAAGTTAAGAATTGCATCAAGACATCTTTCGGCTGTTTTCCCATCCCAAAGTTCCGGTCGCATTGGGTTTCGGGGAAACGACAGCGTATTGTAAAATTCGTTTCGAATACGGTTGATATTGTTGCCAACCAGAACACTGGCTCCTCCATTTTCCCGGAGAGTAACAAAACGTTCTGTATTCCAGCGAAGGGTAAGGCAGGGAGTCCCCAGTACACAACACTCTTCCTGCAAACCACCGCTGTCAGTCAGCATGATACGTGCTCCCATGTTCAGGCGAAGCATATCATGATACCCGACTGGTTCTAAAAGAATGATATTTTTATTTTCTTTAACTTCCTCCAACAGGCCTATTATTTCCAATTGTTTCAGTGCTCTGGGATGGATCGGCCAAATGAGAGTATTGTCATTTGTACCTTCATCCAAGAGGAACCTTATCAGCGGTTCAAACACTTCACGGGAATCAACATTGGCAGGTCGGTGAAGAGTCAATACAGCATACCTGTCATCCGATGGAAAGCTACCGTTAAAATGCGAGTCGGTTGCCATGTTTCGGCTGATGATTTCCTCCAAAGTAATTAATTCTGCCTTATGACGGTTGCTTTCCAGTGTGTCAATCATGATATTGCCTACAAACCGGACTTTCTCCTGGGGGACCCCTTCTAGTAACAAGTTTTTTGAAGAGAGAAGATCGGGCGTCAAAAGAAGGTCCGACAATCGATCTGTTACCAGTCGATTGATCTCTTCAGGCATAGTCATATCGCCTGAACGAAGTCCGGCTTCAAGATGACAAACCTTTATATTTAGCTTTTTTGCGGTCACACTACAAGCTAATGTCGCATTCACATCACCTACGACAACTACCCAATCCGGTTGACGCTCTATAAGTAGTTTTTCAAATGCAATCATTGTATTTCCGACTTGCTCAGCATGGGATCCCGATCCGATTTCCAGGTTCATATCTGGATCAGGTATGTCAAGATCACGGAAAAAAGCCTCTGACATTCGGATATCATAATGTTGTCCAGTATGCACAAGAAGATGCTCAACTTGACCCTGTATCATCTTTTGATTATATGTCGAAATCACCCTGCAAAATGGAGCGATTTTCATAAAATTTGGTCGTGCACCAACGACTGATAATATTTTCATGACTAGGTTACAAGTTGATTCAATTATGGATACTAAATTTCGGGGATGTCAATTTTACATACTCAGGCTAATCTTGATTCCTCCGGCCTCATTGATAAGTCCTAGTGTATTTCGAAAACCGGGAATTTTGAAAACCTTGATCTAAAAACCAACTGGCAAATTATTTAATCAAAGTGCTTAATGTAGTCTAATGCTAATTTATGGAACGTGCGATTTCTCATCAACCATTGTTTTCCCCTTTCTCCTATTTTATTGAGCTGGTCCTTTGATAGTGATCCATAACTCATTATGGCCTCCTTTAATGAGAGTAGATCCTCAGCAGGTATAAAAGTGCCACACTCTGCTTCATTCAACATGCTTTGATACCCACTGTAAGATGCAATGATAGGTCTTGATGCGAACATATAGTCTATCCATTTGTTTCTTGAAAGACCATAATCATAAAGGCTAATGTTTTTCACACTATCGTAAAGCACATCAAAATGTACCAAGACAGTTAGCACCTGCTGTTTATTAATTCTGGGAAGGAAAGTAATGTTTTTAAGCTGACTTGTCTTTTGCTTAAAAGCTTCTAACTGATCACCGTCACCAACAAGAGCAAAATGAATGAACTCGTTATCCTTTAGTTCTAAAGCACAATCAACCAGCGTTTCAAGCGCATTTGACATACCGATACTGCCTGCATATCCAACAATAAATTTACCATGAGGCAGGTATTGTTCTATGTAATTATCTGGAAGTGGTAATGGATTTTCGTAGAGCGAAGGTTCAAAACCCTGCGGAATACAAAAACATTTTTCGTTTGATCCTATTACTTCCTGAATATGAACTCCAAGATTCGGCATGGTTCCAATAATCGTATCTGCTTTTTTATACCCACGACGCTCGATCCAAGATAAAAGTAGCACAAATGGGTTCCAGCGACTGTAGCCACCAACCTGTATGATAGTCAATGGCCAGATATCGCGTATCTCAAATATTAATCTGCAATCATACTTATGCTTCAACCTGATCCCATTGAGTATTGTCAGTAGTGAAAGAGATGAAACGATTATGATATCAGGAGAGGGCAAAGACTTATTGTTCAATCTTAAAAGTTTTAATTCAAAGTCAAACCAACTCATAATCCTTCCAATGCTACTCGAACCGTGGTATCTTCGTGTTCTAATCCAAACAGTTTCTACATTATCAATTATTTCTTTGGTGTATGTGTTTTTGAATTTAGGAAAGTTAGCTAAGTGGTTTGAATCTGACGAAATAACCATAGTATTATATCCTAACTTAATAAATTCCTTTGCTAAATAAAAATGTCTGGACGCAAAACCATACTTCAATGGACATGCGTATTTGGATATGTACCAAATGTTTTTCCTCATTATTTCCTTGCGTAAAAGTCTTTTATTGAATCTGCGATGTACACAATCATCTCTTCTGTTAATTCTGGATATATTGGAAGGGACAAAATTTGGGATTGGTAACTGCTGGCAACAGGAAAATCACTTGGGCTATGCCCAAGGTATGAGTACGCTTCAAGATTAGGCAATGCGGTAGGGTAATGTATAGCTGTTTCAATGCCTTTTGATTTCAAGTGTTTTGCTAAATCATCCCTTGATTTGCACCTGATTACATAAAGATGAAAGGTATGCAGGGCTTCAGGCCTTCTCTTTGGTGTTATCACCGTCTCGATACTGTTCAAATAATTATCATATAGATCGGCCTTTTCAATCCTCTTTTCGGACCATTCTAAAATGTAAGGAAGTTTCGCGCTGAGAACGGCAGCTTGAATGCCATCCATTCTGCTGTTGATGCCTTCTATTTTGTGTTGGTGCTTTTTTAGTGCACCATGACGGGCATACATTTTACACTTTTTGGCAAGATCGTCGTCATTTGTAATGATACAACCCGCATCACCATAAGCACCAAGGTTTTTACCTGGATAAAAGCTGAATGATCCTGCAATACCAAATGTACCAGCCCTTTCTCCTTTTAATTCTGAGAAATGAGATTGTGCACAGTCCTCGATAACGAACAAACCATGACGGTTTGAAATCTCTTGAATTTTATCAATAGCACACATTTGTCCTTGAAGGTGAACGGGCATGATTGCTTTTGTCCGCGATGTAATCGCTGCCTCAATCAACTCTTCGTTTACGGAATAGAAATCAGGGTTAATATCAACAAAAACAGGCTTAGCTCCAGTTTGGCTTATAGCTTCGCTACAAGATATCCAACTGTTTGCTACGGTGATAACTTCATCTCCTGTCCCTACGCCCAGCATCTTCATGATGATGTACAATGAATCTGTTCCGTTGGCTACAGAAATACAATGTTTGATCCCATATAATGTAGCAAATGAATTTTCAAAGGATTCAACAAAATTACCCCCAATAAATGCTGTATTTTCAATAACAGACCATATTGCATTATCAATTTCATCTTTTATAGAAAGATATTGAGTTTTCAAATCTACGAAAGGGATCTTGCTTATTGCTATCTCCATTTTGTTATAATTGAATTGATTAATCTCGTCGTATTGGCAACAATTACAAAAGAAGAACCAATATTTATAGTAAGGAAGTTGCCTTCCCCAATAAAACAATATTATTAAGCTATTGCGCTTTTTTATCTTTATTCAATTTTGTAAAAGTCTTGTATATATTCATTATCCTTTCTGACACAGCATTCCAGGAGTTGTATTCCATGGCTTCTTTAAAACCATACTCAGGAATTGAATTGCTAATTTGATACTTTATAAATTGGTTGGTTTTAATTACTAAATCAGGCCAGTTATCTGCTTCATATGTGATTCCCAAATTAAACCTTTGTACAAAATAACCAATTTCGCCAACATTTGTGGCAACTACAGGGCGTCTGTGTTCGACGCTGAGGCTTAAAGGACCACTAAAAGAATAAAAACTCCCTTTATGGGTCAAGAAAATGAAATCAGCTGCGCTGAAGTATTTACTGATATCATTTTCTGTGATGTAACCCAAATGTAATATAACTCTTCCCTCAATATCGTTTTTTTTTATCCTTGCTTTTATCTCATCTTCAGAAATATCCCAAACACTACCGGCAATTAATAAATAAACTAGTTGGTTAATATCTTTAAGAGAATCAATTAATTCTTTTATACCTTTGTCATTTCGTATGACTCCGAAAAATAATCCTAACCTAACAGACTCATCTAATTTGATTCCAAGCTCTTCACGTGATTTAGTTTTATTAATATCTTTAAATGACGAATCATTTCCATAACCTGAAAAATGAATATTTTTCCTGTACTTTTCTATTTTAAGGTTAGAAATAAACCTTTCTTTAAGTGTTTCACCCATTATAGTTGCTCCATAAGCACTTCTAATCAGCGAAGGCAGCATATATCTGAGTAAAGTCTTGTATATATTTATTTGATAAGACCTTCCTTTAATCCACTCAAAATCCGCAGTATGAAAACCAAGTATTGTATTTTTCAATTTGGTCCTATTGTATAGAAAAAAAAAATAACAAGAAATGTATTCGAATTCAAGCAGATGAAAAATCTGCCCTGTACTCGTACTATTGTAAAAGTCTTTTATCAATTTATATGAGTATCTAATACGCATCAACCCATAAACAGTCTTACTAAAAAT
>Ga0172379_10012287_pt1 | contig 10051 bp, 10 predicted proteins | sample GrowelOW334metaG_FD_119756 | JGI IMG/M metagenome (GOLD analysis project Ga0172379, IMG submission 119756) | Groundwater microbial communities from an aquifer near a municipal landfill in Southern Ontario, Canada - Groundwater well OW334 metaG | ecosystem: Environmental > Aquatic > Deep...
GCAAAGATTTCTAACGGGGCGGGCCCCGTTAGAATCTCGGCAATGCTGTATGGTAATAAAGATGCCGCAAGGCGAAGCCGCTCTGCTCACGGTATGGGCACAACTATGAATAGCGCAAAGATTTCTAACGGGGCGGGCAGCAGCGAGGGAGCGTGGCTGTACTCCAAGGTGGTGAAGGAACATTTCTTCAAGCCGAAGAATTTCATGTCCGATAAGGAGGAGGAGAAATATAACTATAACGCGCTTGGTATGGTGGGATCTCCGGCGTGCGGAGATATGATGAAAATGTGGCTGTATATCGATCCAAAAAAAGAGAAAATAGTGTCGTGCCGGTGGCGCACATTCGGATGCGCGTCGGCCATCGCATCTACCTCAATGCTGTCGGTGATGATAACCGAAAAAGGCGGGTTGCCGCTTGCACGCGCCCTTGCCATTAAACCAAAAGATATTTTGGACCGACTGGGAGGGCTTCCGTCAAAAAAGATCCACTGCTCGGTGCTTGGAGATAAAGCTCTTCGCGCGGCCGTCAACGACTATTTCAGGCGCACAAAGCAGTTTGAGAGGATCACCGAAGAGGGAAGCCGTATGGTGGACAAGGATGTGCACGTAACCGATAAAGATATTGAACAGGCGGTGTTGGACGGGGTGCGGACGATCGAGGAACTGCAAGAGCGCACAAAAATAGGCACCAGTGATCCCAGCTGTCTTCCGGAAGCGGAAGAGCTGCTGCGGTTTTACACAGAGAAACATTTTAAGGCGCAGTAGGGCCCCGGTTGCGTTTTTGGCGCCGGGAGGAGTACACTATATCCAGTATGGGAGACAAAAGAACAACCACTGTTTTTCTGGATAAAAATTTTGATGATATTATTTTCCGTAATCCCTCTGCGGGCAGTTTGAATTTTCACCAGGTGATAAGAGAGATCCTTTCTTATATTGCCGAAGACCAAAAGAGCACGTACAAGGTGATCATTGGTTCGGATGCTTCGGGGGGCGCGATGGCGGATTTTGTTTCAGTGATCGCGGTGCATCGTATCGGGAAAGGCGGAAGATATTTTTGGTATAAGACCGACAAACAGGTGGTGTATAACTTGCGGGATAAGATATATCGCGAGGTGATGATGACGCTTGAGTTGGCGCAGATATTTCCGAAGGCGCTGCAGGAACAAGCACATATGCTCAGTCTTTCCAACTTTTCATTCGAGATACACGTGGATGTCGGCGAAAAAGGGGATACCAAAGAATTGATACGCGAGGTGGTGGGTATGGTGCGTGGTATCGGGTTTGAGGTGGTGACAAAACCATATTCATTCTGCGCATCTTCGATCGCCGATAAATATACATCTTAATTCATTCAGTCCCCATACTATTTTTACTACCCCATTTTTCCATAAAAACGGAGTGGGGCCCCCAAAACCTTTTTTCGCACTGCGTCACAAAAAGACGCTTCTCTTTCCCCAGCGTGGAAACTTCGCTTACGTCCCGCCTACCGGCAGGCAGGTCGCTTTGCGCTCTCTGCCCTAAGGGCAGAGCCATGCCAAACGCTCGGGCAAGACCTGCCCGCCATATGCCGTTTCCTTGTTGTAGCAATGATAGATGTTTATACTAAAAAACCCTTGCAGAAATAAAAAACCATGTGAGGGCTCTGGCAGGCGGGGCACGCCAAGTCGCTGGACGAGGCGATGCGTGTCTTAAAAAGGATAGTGACGAGCGGTATTGATTTTTTTTGAGAAAATTGGTATTCCTTTAGTCGTAAGCCATTGGGCCTGTCCGTTCACAATCTGCAGCACAAGGAGGAAATGATGGAAGAAGGAAAGAGGGATGCGCTTTTTTCACATGCGGTGAGAGAGGATCTTAGGGAGTACACGGTCGGCCGATTTTTTGAGGAACTGGCCGACGTTCTTGTGGAAGGGTATTTCCAGAACTGGAACATGACTCCCCCGCAGGAAGCGTACGATTTCGCGCACGATATGCACGGAAAATTGGTCGCTCTCATGGCGGAAGAAAGAGATCTCCGCCTGAACCGTTTTTATGCGCGCTGCACTGCCCGCGAATTCTATGAAAATGAGATCGTGAAGACTTTCGTCCTGACGCTCGATGTCACGATCACCTCGATACGTTCGGACAACATGGATCTTTTCAAGTCGGTGTTCGACATCATCTATCGGAGAATGATCTTCGCGAACCTGATCGACACGACGGGACAACTCGTGACCCAGGCCCGCATGGTGATGCTCAACCCCGATAAGATGTTGACACCTCAACTCGTGCTCTCCACGATCAAGCTCCACGATTCATTCGTGGATATCATGCGTTTTGCCGAAGAGCTTCTGAACAATGCCGGCAAGGATATCATGGAAGAGCTTTCCAAGGTGGATTCTCCGACTCCGTCTCTGCCTCCTCGCAGACCGCAAGCGCCTCCCCCCGGTGGGGGTGGAAGGAAGCGAGATATCATCTAATCCACAATAATATAGCAAGCCCCGGACAACGGGGCTTTTTTTCATGCACAAAATAGCGTATGCTAAATATAAAGCAGAGCAAAAGACCAGGCAGAGAGACCAATTATTTATGTCAAAGAACCATCATCGCAACGCGGAGGCCGAGAGGAAGAGTGATCTTTCGGATATGCGATCGCGCACAAGGTTGTTTGTTTCGCTTGCGTTGGTTTTATTAACGGCAAGTATTACGCTTGCGGTTTGGAGGACCGGCATCGTGCGGGTTTTTTCCGGCAGCGGCGATGGCGGGGTGAGTATATTTGGGGCAGGAGAGGTGGCGCCTGATATTATTGTGCCGCAGGAGGCGCCGCGTGAAACACGCGAACAAAAACTCGAGCGAGCACGGAACGCGCGGGGTATTTATATTACGCAGAGCACTGTGCGCTCAAAAAAAATGGAGGAGCTTTTTACGCTTATCAAGGATACGGAACTCAATGCAGTGGTGATCGATGTGAAGGATGGCGATGGTGTATTTTTTGACGACAAACTGAAAGAGTGGATATCTCGTTTGAAAAAAGAGAAGATATGGCTTATCGCACGCGTAATGGTATTCCAGGACAACAAACTGGCGAAAGATAATCCAAAGGTGATGCTGCATAATAAACAGGGAGGATTGTGGAAAAATTATCGGGGATGGTACTGGGTAGATCCGGCATCGCAGGAGGCGTGGAAGTATAATCTTGATGTGGTGAAGCAGGCGATCGACTATGGATTTGATGAGGTTAATTTTGATTATATTCGTTTTCCTTCCGATGGCGCGCTGAGCAATATTGTCTATCCTTTCTGGGACGGCGTTGCGTCAAAAAGTGTCGTGATGACATCATTTTTTAAATATATGGATGAGGAGGTGGAGCAGTATAATCCCGACACGATGCTGTCCATTGATGTATTCGGGTATGTGTTTCTTACAAAAGATATTAACATCGGACAGGATCTTTCCATGATGCTGCCATATTTTGATTTTGTGTGTCCGATGGTATATCCTTCGCACTATTATGCCGGTAATTTTGGATTTGCGAATCCGGCCGAACATCCGTATGAAGTGATACAGAAGACATTCGAGAAACAAAAAGCATTCTTGGATGAGCAAGGAGCAGTGCTGAAGGTGCGCCCATGGCTGCAGGCGTTCGATATGGGTGCCGCGTATGATGCGCGCATGGTGGACCTTGAAAAAAAGGCGGCATACGATTTTGGTCTTTCGGGGTGGCTGTTGTGGAATGCGCGCAACACTTACCGCAAAAGTATTCTTGAGCCGGAAGAGACCGATAACAATACTACAGCGATCATTAATATACAAGACAATGCAACCTCCTCTCTCAAATAATTATAGCGATCAAGGATCGACGATATCGCCCGAGGCTCTCGAAAAGCTGATGCTTTTGAAAATGCAGATCCAGGAAAGGAGAAGTACTCAGGAGCATTTAAAGACAGCGTTTATTATTGCTTTTGCCTCTGTTTTTTTTATGTTTGTGATCATAGTGGTCAAGAGGGCAATGAATATCGGCATTGGTCCGATCCTAGTGGCAAAGGAGCCCATTTTTCAGGCGGAAATTTTTGAGCCGGAAAAAAACATTGAGCATGATTTTATTCTGGAGAACAAAGGCAGGCTTCCCATAGAGATCCGCATGACCCAATCCGATTGTCCGTGTCTTTGGGCGGCCGTTGTCGGCGAAGCAAATATTTTCCCCGGCGAAAGTGCAACTATCCGATCCACATACTCTCCGAGTCTTGACAAAGAACAGCAATCTGGGTCTGTGGCGCATATTTTGGAAGTTTACACCGACTATATGCGCCAGGAGAAGCTGCAACTCATTGTCAAAGCAACAAATAAATATTAAAATAGCCCTTGTAGCATTAATATCCATTGTCATGGATGAAGTAACAAATATGGCAGACGCAACAAATAAAATTAAGTGGAGCAACATCATTCTCCCTGCTTCCATTTTGGTCGCGGGTGTGTTTATCGGCGGGGCGGTGATCTACTCGAACAAAACCTCAGCACCCGCTGCAGGGGTCGCTCCTGTCGGAACAAAATCCGTTGAGTTCAAGAAGTGTCTTGATTCGGGGAAGTACGCACAAAAAGTGAAAGATAGTTTTAGCGAGGGAGTCGCCATCGGAGTCGGCGGCACGCCCACGGCGTATTTCAACGGGCGACAGCTGCAAGGAAGAACGGTTCCCGAGATCGAGCAGATGATCGAAGAGGAGCTTGGTAATGTTCCGTTCGATGATAAAAAAGTTGAGCGCAAGACCATTAAAACCGATGGACTGCCGGTGCTCGGAAGCCCTGATGCAAAAGTGACCTTGGCGGAGTTCTCCGATTTCCAGTGCCCTTATTGCAAATATTTCAAAGAGGGGGTGGTGGATGCGATCAAGGACAAATATATCAAGACAGGAAAAGTGAAATTCGTTTTCAAAGATTTTCCGTTGAGCCAGATCCATCCGTACGCGCAAAAGGCAGCAGAGGCATCGCACTGCGCCGAGGAGCAGGGAAAATATTGGGAGTATCATGATACGCTGTTTGATCGGCAGGCGGAGCTTTCAAAAGAGGCTCTTGTGACGTTCGCCGAAGAGCTCGGGCTCAAATAAAGCTGAGTCAAAATGCTTTTTTAAAACTCTCCGCTCAAAGCGGAGAGTTTTGTTATGCGGAATTTCACGGATGTTATTACCAACTTTCTGCTTTTTTTTGCCGGTATCTTATTGTATACTGTACAGCATGGATATAAAGAAAGTGTTGATCGTCGAAGATAATATTGATCTCATTGATATCTACACTCACATGCTCGAAAAGGGCGGTTTTACGGTGTTACAGGCGCGGAACGGTGCCGAAGGAGTGTTGATGGCGCAGGAGCACCACCCCGACCTTATTCTTCTTGATATTCTAATGCCGGAGATGACTGGTTTTGAGGCTCTCGCGGCCATTAAGAGCAGTGAAAAAACCAAGGATATTTTGGTGTTTATGATCACGAACCTCTCCAGCCCGCAGGAAAAGGAAAAAGCAAAAAAAATGGGTGCTTCGAAATATCTTATCAAAACCGATATCACGCTGGATTATATTAATAAGCATATTAAAGAAATGCAGAGTTAATGTATGTCGCTGCGCACACCTATTATTACTACGCGGGATCTCGGGGTGGTGTATGATCGCGGTACCGCTGCGGAGACAATGGCGCTTTATGGCGCGAACATCGAGATCTATGCCGAAGAGTATGTGATCTTTTTTGGGCCGTCCGGGTGTGGAAAGTCCACATTATTGTATGCGTTGGCCGGCATCGATAAGGAGTTCACCGGAGAGGCCACCATCGACAGCAACAATCTGCATCTCATGTCCCCCGATGAGCTCGCTCAGTATCACCGGGTTACGATCGGTATGGTGTTCCAGTCGTTTAATCTTATCCCAACGCTCAATGTGCTGGATAACATCGCATTCCCCCAGACGCTTATTGGCGTGGATAGAAACACCCGCAGGCGCAAGGCCCGCGAGCTTTTAAGAAGATTCGGGCTTGAACATATTGAGAAACGTTTGCCGGTAGAATTGTCCGGAGGACAACAGCAACGCGTGGCGGTCGCCCGCGCTATTATCAACGACCCTCCCATTATTTTTGCCGACGAGCCGACAGGAAACCTTGATTCAAAATCTGCTGCTATTGTGATCGAGTTGTTCGATCAGTTGTGCCGGGGAGAAAAAAAGACATTTGTGATGGTCACTCATAACCCCGACTATTTGAATAAAGCAGACAGAGTATTCCATATGAAAGATGCACACGTTGAATGGGTAGAGGAGGTGGCACGCGATGCGGACGGAAAAAGAATAGTGCCGACGGTCTGGGCGGGAGATCAAAATCTTATATTGAAATAGCGGAAAGTTTTCACCCTGTGAAATAATTTCAAATCATCGCATGTTCTATACTTATATCTTACGCAGTAAAAAAGATAAGAAATTATATGCGGGGTATACAAAAGATTTGAAATTAAGATTTGAGCAGCATCAAAAAGGACTTGTAGAATCAACCAGAGACAGAAGACCGTTGGCGCTAATATATTATGAAGCCTGTCTTACTCAAAAAGATGCAACAAAACGAGAAAAGCACTTCAAAACACATTATGGTAAGATGTTTTTAAGAAAAAGGCTCAAATCTTATTTCACAGGGTAAACCCCTGCTCCTGTAATTTTATGAACGCCAAGCTGGTAGACTATATTTTGGACGCAAAAACCAAAAGCTTCGCTGATGAGCAGATCAGGGAGATGCTTCGCATACACGGCTGGTTTGACAGTGATATTGATGAGGCGCTTGAGGAAGCCGATGCTATTTCTGAAATAGAGAAGAAAAGCCGCCGATTGTTCGGTTTTTTGGCAAGAAAAAAGCCTGTTGCGCCCCCACAAGCTCCCGAAAAACGGGACGGGATCCCTCCTGAAACGGTTTGATCTATCCTACAAAATAGCCATCTTAATGCCCGTCGTCAGGGCTTTTTTATACCCAATAAGAACAAGGGATGATATTGCGCCCGCAATCGATGCGGTGGTATACTATATAGGGTGCGTCGAAGCACCACAACGTGTTTCTATAACTAATGCATTAACAACCATAACACTTATGCGAGTTTTAAGTTATTGGTATAAGACGCTTGCAGCAAAGGTCGCCGCTCTCAAGGGTTTCGTGCGTGATCAAAAAGCGCAAAACCCCGCAATGACCGCAAAAATATTTGCCGCCACTTTCAAATTAGGGTTCTTTGCGACCCTTTTATTATTTGTGGAGGGGATCATACTTATTTTTGGCAGTTCCGCGGACAGCTTTGCCGTGCTCACAGATGACGGAAAAAGGGCGACTTCGCTGTATAGCTTCGATTATCATGCAAAATTCCAAAAGAGGGTAAAGACCCGCTCATTGCAAACGACCGCCGCGATACTCGCTGCGGTGGTTATTTTTTCTTTGGTATCTTCTTATGTCGCGCCCTTGTGGAATCCCGCGTATGCGTTGACCGCCACTACCACCTGGACTAGCGCAAACGATTTTAATAACAACGCCGTTACCACCAATACCGCGACAACAAAGACGAACGTGGAAGGGGCTGCGGCTGGATGGACGCAGGAAACGGCAAATGCGGGATGGAGCGCAAGATATGAACATACCTCTGTCGCCTTCAACAACAAACTCTGGGTGATGGGGGGACATGATACGTTTGGATCATATTATAGCGATGTCTGGTCAAGCGCCGACGGTATCACGTGGACACAGGAAACGGCAAATGCGGGATGGTCGGGACGATACGGACATTCCTCCGCCGTGTTTAACAACAAACTCTGGGTACTGGGCGGATCATCCGGTGCTGGCGCGCTCAACGATGTCTGGTCAAGCGCCGACGGTATCACGTGGACACAGGAAACGGCAAATGCGGGATGGTCGGGACGATATCGGCATTCCTCCGCCGTGTTTAACAATAAACTCTGGGTACTGGGCGGATCTGGTGCTGGTGCGCTCAACGATGTCTGGTCAAGCGCCGACGGCATTACATGGACACAGGAGACCGCAAGTGCGTGGTTCTGGGGAGGAGCCCCTCTGGGAAGATATTGGGTCTCCCCGGTTGTTTTTAGCGGCAAAATCTGGATATTGGGTGGCACCACGGATTATGGTCCGGCGGAACAGATATTCTCATCTGCCGATGGTATCACTTGGACTCTCGAGGCCACTGGCGCCTTTGCGAATTATTCGGGAGAGGCCGCGGTTGTCTTCAACAATAAAATGTGGACATTGGCGGCTGTGGCAAATAAGATATGGTCAAGCGCCGATGGCGTTAGCTGGACGGAGGAAACGGCCATTGGCTGGCCGGGAGGAGTAAGGGATAATGCTGTTGTGCTCAACAATAAGATCTGGATCATGGGGGGAAGCTGGGGATGGGCGAGCAATGACGTCTGGTCGTATGCCGCATCTGGCGATAGTGTCCAACTCCAGACCTACGCCGGTACGCCATACAATGAAACATTCACTTCGACTACCTACAAAGATGCGGGGAATACAACGGCGGTGTGGGATACATCGGGGGATATAGGGACAGTAAGTTCATGGTCTCAGACAACGGCGTCTGCAGAATGGTCCAAGAGATTGGACCATACCGCAGTAGCATTTGACGGAAAATTATGGGTTTTAGGAGGAAATACCGGCAGCATGTATAAGAACGACGTCTGGTCATCGCCGGACGGCATTACTTGGACTCAGGAAACCGCAAATGCGGGGTGGTCTGCGAGACATCGGCATGCCTCTGTCGCGTTTGGCAATAAGTTGTGGGTTCTGGGCGGTGGTGGGATGACGGATGTTTGGTCATCGCCGGACGGCATTACTTGGACTCAGGAAACCGCAAATGCAGGGTGGGGCGCACGGCAAGGCGCGTCAGCGGTAGTTTTTAACAATAAAATATATATTATAGGAGGAAGCACAGATAATGATGGATACGTTAATGATGTTTGGTCTTCTTCTGACGGCATTAGTTGGATCCGCGAGACTTCGGGTGCCGGATGGACGCCGAGAATCTGGCTCGGGGCAACGGTATACAACAATAAACTATGGGTTTTAGGAGGAAACACCGGCAGTGCGTATAAGAATGATGTTTGGTCATCGCCGGACGGCATTACTTGGACCCAGGAAACGGCAGCAGCGTCTTGGTCAGGGAGATCAATGTTTTTTGTGGCAACATACCACAATAAAATGTTTGTGATGGGTGGAGAAGGAGAAGGCTACACATTTAATAATGAAATTTGGACATCTTCCGACGGCATAAATTGGGACCAAATGTTCAATGTTGGATGGTGGGATGCTCGCGGTCATGGAGCAACTGCGATTCTAAATGATCGCGTCTGGCTTTTGGGTGGTTCTCCCTATGATGGTCTTCATCGGAATGATGTCTGGTACTATGAAGAAATTACTTCTGTTACTGCGCAATCTCTCACCATTGATGATACCGCCGAAAACATCGGCTGGGCGACATTGGCAAAGAATGATACTCCGGGAACGGGAACCGTCACCTATTCTCTCTCCAACAACGGAGGAGCAAACTGGGAAGCGGCAACGCCGGGCACGCAGCACAACTTCACCACCACAGGAAGCGATCTGCGGTTTAAGATAGATTTGACGAACGACGCGACGGTGCAGGATATCTCTATATCTTATGGTGGGTACTATGCACAGGGTACTATTTCCGCGCTCAAGATAGATGCGGGGGCGGACGCCGCTTCGTGGGGCGCGATCGCGTGGAACGCGACACTTAACAATCAGACCGTGAAGTTCAGAACGCGCACTGCAGCAGATGAGGTGGGACTTGCGAGCGCGGTATGGTCAAACTACATTACAACATCGGGCACGCAAACGGGTGCCGCCGAATCGCGCTGGATGGAGATAGAAGCGACACTACAGTCGTCGGATGGCAGGGCAACTTCTGTGCTGCACGATTTTTCCGTGACGTATGTGGTCAACGCCCCCCCTGAAGTAACGGTGGTCACCGCGGCTCAGAATACCGACGGCACTGGTACCGTAGCGGTCACTTTTGATGTCCGCGATCAGGATACCAAC
>Ga0172379_10012288_pt1 | contig 10051 bp, 15 predicted proteins | sample GrowelOW334metaG_FD_119756 | JGI IMG/M metagenome (GOLD analysis project Ga0172379, IMG submission 119756) | Groundwater microbial communities from an aquifer near a municipal landfill in Southern Ontario, Canada - Groundwater well OW334 metaG | ecosystem: Environmental > Aquatic > Deep...
ACTCTGTGTGAAACATGAAAAGTTCAATCTGTTCATCACCTATCCTCCTTGGCCAGCATCTAAGCAGTTTTTTGCGAAAAAGTCAAGGCGAGCTAACTCACCTGCGCACAAGGCCTAACTCACCTGCTCACATTCGTTCGCCGCCCTCTCTTGCATCAAGAGAGGGCTGGTATCACTAGTTAATTAAAGTCCTTCCCTTGCGGTAAGGGAAGGACAGGCTTGTCGTCCACGGCTAAAAGCAGCGAAGTGGGACGACGAGCCAGGATGAGTTAGGTCCCGTAGACAAAACCCGCAATTTCCAGTACAATTGCGGCATGCAAAGGATACCAGGCAAAGAAATAGCTGAAGAAATATTAGATGGTTTGAAGAAGGAAATCGCGTCAAAAAATCTACATCCCAGATTGGGCGTGCTTTTGGTGGGCAAAGACCCGGCGTCTGACCTGTATGTCACGCTCAAGCAAAAATCAGCGCAGAGGATCGGCATTCGCACTGACATCAAAAAACTCCCGGCCGAAACAACAGATGAGGAATTACTGAAAATCATCCAGACCTGGAACAAAGACCCGGAAGTCAATGGCATCATTATCCAGCTCCCTTTGCCCGAGGGCCATGACACGGACGCGCTCATCGCGGCCATTGACCCTAAAAAAGATGCTGATGGCTTTCACCCGAAAAATATTGAAGCTTTGCAAAGCGGACAAGCGAAAATTGTTGCGCCATTACACGAAGGCATTTTGCGTTTGATCGCTTCCACCAAAGTCACGCCCAACCACTCCTTGGCCATCATCGTGGCCAACACGCACACGTTCGCTGATCCGCTCAAGCGCATCCTGGAAAAAGCCGGTGCAACTGTGCGCATCATGCTGCCCAAAGAAAAAGACGACAAAGAACTGCGCAAGGCAGACATCATCGTGGTCGCAGTCGGCAAACAAAACTTTTTGAATTCAAACAGCGTCAATGACGGTGCAGTCGTAATCGATGTAGGCACCAACAAACTGCCAGACGGCCGCGTGCGCGGAGATTTCAACCCCGAAGGCACAGACCATATGCAGGGCTGGTATTCCCCTGTCCCCGGCGGCGTCGGACCCATGACAGTCGCAATGCTGATGAAAGGCGTGAGGGAAATGGTGAAGTGACCAATTATGCAAAAGGATGCGGTTTTGGATAAGACACGAAAATATCGTTACGTCCTGGAACGGCAATGGGGAGCCAATAAAAAAAACTTTATAAACTTCGTATTGCTAAATCCTAGCACGGCAAATGAAACAAAAGATGACCCGACGATTTCGGCCTGTATAAAAATTGCACAAAATTTGGGCTACGATGGCTTGTGGGTTACTAACCTTTTTGCTTTACGGGCCACTAAACCTGCCAACCTAAAAAAATCAACTAAACCAGTGGGCAAACTGAACGATTGGTATTTAAAGGATTGTGCAAATAAATCAAAAACCCTTATCATTGCATGGGGTAACCACGGCAACTTTCTTAACAGAGATAAAACTGTTATCAAAATACTTTCTCAAATTAAAATTTTGAACTGTCTTGAGATAACAAAACTCAATAATCCAAAACATCCACTTTATATCAAAAGACTGACAAAACCAATACTTTACACTAAAAGATAATCAAAAAAAATCTGAACAATATCGTTTTCTAGAGAGTGGCTAAATTCTATTAACTAGCTGCAAACGCGAGTCATATATGCGAAAACTCGATAAAAGCAAAAAGGCCAGAAGTTTCAGATTAGCACGGGCAAGGTATGCAGCAAAACGACATTCAAAAAAATGGAAAGATCGTAAAAAAAATAAAAAAGTCATAAACCTAAAATTAAAACTAAAAAAACAAAAACAAAAGAAAAAACCTTTTAAATCCATACCCGCACCAAGAAATTTTTCTTTGATCGAGAACACGGATGAAGTGCTCGCATATTTTAAAAAGGTTGAACACGAACTCAAGAATGGAGAAAACGTCATTTTAGATATCTCCGACGTCGATGTCCTCACACCTGCAACAATCGCATTAATGGTCGCAAGTCTTAATGATCCAGACTTTCACCACGATTCACTAATCCAAGGCAACGCACCTAAGAAACCTGACCTTTATCAATTATTTACAGAGTCAGGCTTCTATGGTTATGTTAAGACTCATGGAAGGTTCAAGTGCAATAAAAAAAACTTGCTCCATAAAGAAGTGCACCGCAAAGTCGTACCCGATGTAGCAAAAGATGCTGCGTTAACCGGCATACGGCACGTTTTCGATCGAGACACGCCCTTTGAGCCTCTATATGAAATTCTAGTAGAATGTATGTCGAATACCAATAGCCATGCGGACTTATATGAACAAGGCAAATGCAATTGGTGGCTGTATGCATACAGTGAACCTAAAACAAATATTGCCTCCTATTCCTTTTTAGATTTAGGGGTTGGAATATTCAAAAGCGCGGTTGTACAGAATTATTTAAAAAAACTATTCAAAGGAACCATGATATATAAAAATATTAATCTTGTAGATGATCTATTAGCTGGTAAGTTACAGTCTAGGGCCGACATTGATAACGAGATACGCGGTAAAGGCATCCCACAAATTGTGGAGCACTCTAAATCTAAAAACTTTAAAACTTTCTTTATCATCGCAAACGATGTTAAAATAAATCTTAAAACAGGAGCAAAAGAGCAGCTTGACCAAGAACTTAAAGGAACCTTTATGTATTGGGAATTACAAAATTAATTAAATTTATATGGAAATTAATGACTGGATAAAAATTGCTACTGATTTCTCTGATCACCCAGGAGCGCGATACCGAAAGGATGGAGAATGTTCTGGCGAACAATTTCTTGAGGAGCTACTTCTACCTAAATTTGAAAAATCAGTAGAAAAAAACCATATTCTACAAATTGATCTGAATAAAGTTTATGGTTATCCTTCTTCATTCATCTCAGGATCATTCGGCAAACTTTCTGTATTGAAGGGAGAAGAACTTGTTTTGAAACACATCCAATTCAAATCTGAAGACAACCCCATAAATTCCGAAAAAATACTAAAAGAGATTAAAAATCCAAAAAGGGGCAAGGTATGAGTTTTAAAAAATATTTTACTTTAGTAACAATCTCTTTTGCTTTTGGTATATTTTTTGACCGCCTCCTTCAAGACATACCCTATCTGAGTCTTGAAACAAAAATTAGTATTCTGGACCTAGCGAGTTTATTGATCGCGGTTGCTATCGCCATCATGATTCCTCATTATGTAACTAAGATAATTGAAGATAAGAGAGGCATAAAAACTTTTCTCATCGAAGAATTCAAGGAGCTTATTGTTATTTTGAAAAATATTAAATCAAAAATAAACGATGCATACGTAATAGGAAAACTAGAAGAAAATGATAAACGTGCTATTGTCTACATATTTTTTGAGGCAGAACTGAAGGTGAACTCTATTCGTGAACAACTCGAAATAGCTTTTAAAAACAAAACTCAAAATATTGAAAATGATTTGACTGATTTTCTTTTTGAATACAATGAATACGTCACCGGCGGAGAGTTAATGAACTCAGATTTCAAAATAGATGAGCGTTTTTATAAAGAGCATAATACCGAGTATTCAAAAATTGAAACAGGTGTAAAAAACTTAATTCAAAAAGTATATAGGTTTTAAATATCTGTAAAATGAATCTTTATTGTATTGAACTTTAGCCTTTAATCGTACGTTGTTGTATAATTCCTGCATATGAAAAAAGCTATTTATTCGATTGCAGCCTTGTCTGCGCTACTACTTTTAACTGGCGCTGGCTGTGGTGCGCCTGCAACCAACCAGGCTGATACTAATACAGCGCCTGCGGTGACGAATACAATCCCGACTCCTGAGCCCGTGGTGACAAATACCGCGCCGACGCCTGCGCAACCAAGCCAGCCGGCTGTGCCTGAAAAGCCAGTGACAGCGCCTGTCAAAGTAACAAAGACAATCAACATCCAAAATTTCGCTTTCAATCCAACCTCGCTTACAGTCAAGAAAGGCACAACCGTCGTCTGGACCAACGATGACCAGGTGCCGCACCAGATCAAATCAGCGACATTCAACTCAAGTACTTTGAGCAATAGCCAAACTTTTTCCTTCACTTTTGACACAGTGGGCGCCTTCCCCTATTCCTGTGCCATTCACCCGTCCATGCAAGGCACGATAATCGTTGAATAGCATGATCCACACTCTTGCGCTGACAACCATCCTGGGATATCCCTTGGTCATGTACGGAGGCATCCTTACTTTGTGCCTTGTGCTTTTTACGGCCACGGTCGGTTATCTGAATTTCACTGGCAGGCGCGTGATCCCTTTCAAGTGGCACCCGCGCTTGGCAATCACCACGATTATTGTTGCGCTTTTTCATGGCACGCTCGGCTTATCCATATTATTAAACTTTTGAATCACTATGCCTAAAGTCCAAAAAAATGACGCTAACGTCAACAAATGCACTTGCGCAAATTGCCCGAGCTACAATGATTGCGCCCGCGGCAAAACAGAAAAGCTGTATTGCGCAGAACAAGTCGGCAAAAGCGAATGCGCTTATAAAATGAACGGGTGCATCTGCGGGCAATGCCCTGTGCATGCGGAATTTGACCTTAAGGCTGGGGCTTATTGCATCCACGGCTCAGCAGAGGAAACCGATGGCAAGTAACAAGTATCAAGTTATCACCGCCTCAGCGAGATCCCGCCACATATACTTTAATAGCGGCGGGACAAGAGCGCTCTTGTAACTTTTAACTTTAAACTTGAAACTATTATGAAAGATGCAGAGCTCAAGAAATTGCTGAACACTGATGACAAAACGCTCCAGCGTTTTAAGGATATCCGCAAGCAGACAATCAGCGAGGCCAAAAAGTTAGGCGCGAAAAAAGGCGCGCTCAAAGCCATTGGCATTTCTGGTTCTGCTCGCGATGAGTTTGATATGGCTGGCGAGAGCAGCAATTCCGAATTCTTACTTAAGCAGGCTTTGGATGAACTCAAAAAGCACGGCGTAAAAACTGAACTGATCCCTTTGCGCAAATACAAGATTGAGCATTGCAAGGCCTGCTATTCCACGACCAACACGCAATGCCATTTTTATTGCTCGTGCTATCCCAAAGGCACGCCGACTGGCGATGACATGACCAATATTCTGTATGACAAGATTTTGGATGCTGACATCATCCTCTTTGCCACGCCCGTGAATAATTTCAAGATGTCCTCGCTCATGGCTTTGTTCATTGACCGCTGTATCAGCTTGGACGGGAGTCTGCAGCCAGCTGACCCTAAGGCCGCGAAAAACAAGGAACTGAACATCAGGCACACAAAATTTGTTGAGCTCATGGCTGATGACGCAATCCCAGGCAGTGGGTTCCTGCGCCGCTTTTGCGGAAAAACAGCCGGCATCATCGTGACTGGCCACGAAGAAGGCGCGTCCATGGTCATCTCGTCTCTGTTCATGACTTTGAGCCACTTTGGAATGGTATTTGCGCCATGGACAAACATGTATGCCATGTCATCCATCACAAACCCGACTTTTAAGGACAAAGCCCTGGTCACCAACCCCATGCATATAGATGATGCGCGAAAAGTGGCTCAAAATGCCTTAACCATGGCCAAAACCCTGCGAAAACAGCCTGTTGACTGGAAATACGACTATTCCACCAACTAGATCGTCTTGTTTATGGAATTAGATGCACACAGCTTTGAGAAACAGATTTTCGATAGGATCGTTTGCCCTAAACAAGATCTACAAAAAAAAGAATTTTCGACCTGCACTTTCAAGAAGTGCGACTTCAGCGAATGCAGATTTTCTGGTTCGACTTTTGTTGATTGTGTTTTCGTAGACTGCAATCTTTCAAACATCAAGATCAACACCTGTTCTTTCCAGAACGTCGCATTCAAAAACTGCAAAATAATCGGCGTTAATTTTACTGGCGTCAGATCACTGCTTATAGAATGGTCGTTCAGCGATTGCGTAATTGAACTTTGCGATTTCGGCAATTTGGAAACGCGCCATACGAAATTCCTGGATTGCACGCTGCGCGAATCAGACTTTTCTGGCGCCAACCTGACTGAATCAGATTTTTCAGGTTCGGATTTGCAAGGCACAAAATTCCAAAACACGATCCTGAACAAGGCTGACTTGAGCAAAGCCAGGAATTATTACATTGATCCCATGCAAAACAAAATCAAAGGCGCTAAGTTCTCCTACCCTGATGTTTTGGCGCTTTTGCACGGATTTGGTATTGTGCTGAAATGAGCTAAACGAATTCTTCTAGGAAACTGCCTAAAGGTGGCTAAAATGCAGAAATGCGATTTTAAAGACTGCGCGCTTTGGAAACCGGATAAAGAGCAATGCGATGATTGTATAGATGGCCGATTCATCGATGCGGTCAGCGAATACGCATCTACCTGCGATGGTTGCGGAGAGCTCACGCACCACGACTTGATGGTAATGGATCCCAAGACCCAACTCGGCTATTGCAAACCATGCGCCAAACAAAGAGGCCTGTCATGAGCCGCGCTCCCTACTCGGGGAAATGCAATATTTCCCCTCTTCCTAAAAGCATTTGTTTGATTTTAACAAAAAACCCGCTGAGCAGTGCGGGCTATGAAGTAGGAGGTTGCATCGCATCCTCCTTTGGTCATTCGTCTGACGAGATCGCTTCTTTGAGCCTGGCGATTACGTTGCGCACGCTCAAGTGGCGGCTCTGCAGTTGAAGAGCTGTCAATCGCGCGATATCGCTTTCCCGCCTCAACGGTTCGCGATTGCTTGACATGAACAACTGCAAAAGCGTTTCGATCTGAATGAAGGCCTTACCCACGTCTCCGAGTCCTTTGTAGCGCTCGTCGGCTATTGCCCCGTTCGTCTGCTCGATGAGCGATTCCAACGTGTCAAACGCAGTCTCACGCATGCACTTCCTATCCATGTCTCACCTCCGGTTGATGGAACGCGATATTCTTACAACAAAACCAGCCTTTTTGTCAAGGATGGTACTCATGAAAACCCTTAGTGACCCGGTTGATCCCCTGGCCCGCCGCGGCGGGCCTGTCCCCTTCCAAAGGGGACGTTTGCCTGTACGTTAAAGTCTCCCTTCCTAATTAATAAATAAGCTTGACATGCTGATTAATTAAGAAAGGGAGAAGCGAAGAGGAATAAATCAGTTATGCAGCTCAATCCCCTCTGCGGCCATGTGATATGCGTGCTGTCTGCGCAAAACGCGTTCCATGACCAGGACGACTGCAATCTCAATACCAATTTGGACCAGGAGTTCGTAACGGAAAAGCATGCGCAAAGGATAGTGATAGCCAATGTAAGCGATCACTGTTTCCATGAGGAACGTGACCACAACCCAAGAACCCAAGAAGATTCCGAGCTGTTTATTGGTCGGTATCTGTTTGTGGAATGCCCAGTATGCGAAGGGCGCTGCGATTAAACCTGATGCGACCCAGCCAAGAGCCATTTCATAATAGCGTCCGATGGGTACAGGAATGAGATAGGTGAACACAGCCCACATGGCAGTGTAGTTTGCCACCCATTTGCAGAATGGCACTAAAAAATACATGTAGCGTTTCATAGGTAGTGAGTATAAAAATGGACAAAAAGGAGTAGGATCAAGGCCAGGCTTAGGACCAATGGCACTTGGCGCCAGACTGGATTGAATTTATATTTTGTTTTGCTGGAATTGAAAACTTTATACGCGCAGATGCATAAGAGCAAGGCCACGAATGCCGTCAGTACGCCGCCGACAAACCCCAATGTGGTGAGCAAATCGCGCGACACAAAAACATACAGCAAGAACGGAAACAAGATGGTGATTATCCAAGCGGCGATTGAACCTAGTTTGAGATCAATATGCAAAGTGAGTTTAAGGGCCTGGGCCATGGTGATGTATGAGGTTATGACCGCAAGCAAACCAATGGCTGGGATAAGCCACCAAAAAATCGGCGGGAAAACAAGTTGGATATCCCTGACCGAGTGGATGTTCGGATAAACTCCTGCGATGAAGATGCCAAAGAGCCAGGAAAGGATACCGGCAAGGAGCGTGCCCAAAAAAATTCCTTTGCGTGAGTCTGATTGCTTTCTGTGCGCCAAGTCAACCAAATCCGGCATGATGGAAATGCCCATGACTGAAAAGAAGATGACGCCGAATGCATTGAACAGCCCGTTAGCATGCATTTGTCCGAACAAATTCCAATTCACGAACGGAAACAAGACGAGCAAAGAAAAAAGCATGAAACCGATTAAGAGCCAGGTGAGCTCGCTTTCCACGACTGCGACAACCTTAAGGCCGAAGAACACAATCAATGCTCCGATAATCCAGAATATCAAGCTCCAAATCCAAATCTGTTCGCCAAAAACATTTCTGCTCAGCATGGACAAGAACTCCCCGCCCAAAATAATGTAAGCCAGTATTGTGCCGGAAATTTTCAGGAAAACGCTTAAGCCTGCAATCCAATACATTTTGCGCCCAAGCACGACTCCGACATAACCAGGAATCCTATGCTTGCCGGGGACGTTCAACACAACATCTGTAAACAAAAGGTGGAGCAAGATAGCCAAGACCAGAACCGCAAAAAACAGCAAAGATCCGCCTAAGATGCCTGTGCGCGCAAAAACCTCGGGCAAGCCAAAAACACCCGCCCCCACGATAGTCCCCAGCAAGTTTAAAGCAACGACCAAAGTATAGGTTTTTTGTTTCATTTCAGCGCTGATATTATAGCATAGAATCCCGCAACCCCAACCGAAAACCCTTGGCCCCTTTCTCAAGGGGCTGTGACCTTGTACGTTAAAATCTCCTTGAGAAAGGAGAAACGAAGAGGTTTTGACTTATCCACACTCAATAACCCTGTTATCATCTTCCGCTGGCCACACTAGCCATGTAATTTTGCCCACATATGCAAGACACGGAAAAACTGGTGCCCCAGAACATTGAGGCTGAAATGTCGCTCATCGGCTCTTTGCTTATTGATAAGGAGGCCATGGTACGCGTGGGCGACCAGGTCACGGCTGATGATTTTTACGTGGAAAAGCACCGTGAAATTTTTGAATGCATGGTCGATCTATACCGCAGGCATGAACCCATCGACATCCTCTCACTCACAGATAAACTTGAGGAACGAAAATTGATTGAGACGATTGGCGGACGTGCATACTTGATCCAGCTCTCAAACTCTGTGCCGACTGCGAGCCATGCCACGCACTATGCGCAGATTATTCAAAAGAAAGCGACTTTGAGAAGATTGATTCACTCAGCGCAAGACATCGCGGCCATTGGCTTTGACCAGCAAGAAGACGTTGAAACAACTTTGGACAGGGCTGAAAAAAGCCTGTTTGCTGTTTCACAAAAATTCCTTAAAGCAGCTTTCACTCCCATCATCAACATCCTGGACAATGCTTTTGAAAGAATTGATGAGATCCATCGCGAAAAAGGAAAAATACGCGGCGTGTCCACTGGATATATTGATTTGGACAACTTGCTCGGCGGTTTCCAAAAAAGCGATTTGGTCATCTTGGCTGCGCGCCCATCGTGCGGCAAAACTTCCTTGTCTCTGGACTTCATGCGCAATGCCGCGGTCAAGCACAAAATCCCGGTTGGTTATTTCTCCTTGGAAATGAGCAAAGAGCAAGTCGTTGACCGCTTGATCTGCGCAGAGGCAAATGTTGATTTATGGAAAATGCGCACTGGCAGACTTTCAGATCAAGGCGAAAATGATGACTTTTCGCGCATTGGCCATGCTATCGGCACATTGTCCGAAGCCCCGATTTATATTGATGACGCGGCTTCGGCGAATATCATGGAAATCCGCACCAAAGCCAGGCGCTTGCAAATGGAACATGGCTTGGGCTTTTTGATCGTGGACTATTTGCAGCTCATGGAATCGCGCGCTGGCGCTGCTTCGGAAAATCGCGTGCAAGAAGTTTCAGAAATTACGCGCGGCCTTAAATCAATTGCCCGCGAACTGAACGTGCCTGTGCTGGCCTTGTCCCAGCTCTCGCGCGCAGTTGAGCAGACCAAGCCAGCCATCCCAAAACTGTCGCACTTGCGCGAAT
>Ga0172379_10012289_pt1 | contig 10051 bp, 13 predicted proteins | sample GrowelOW334metaG_FD_119756 | JGI IMG/M metagenome (GOLD analysis project Ga0172379, IMG submission 119756) | Groundwater microbial communities from an aquifer near a municipal landfill in Southern Ontario, Canada - Groundwater well OW334 metaG | ecosystem: Environmental > Aquatic > Deep...
CTTCTCATAGTTGAGTTGAGCGAGTTTCCCGACTCCGCCAAGCGCACCGAATTCCGCTTGACTCAGCCCCTTGCGTTCGCGTTCCTCTCGCAGCCTGCCCCCAAATTGCGCGCAAAAAGTGTTCATTCGATTATCTTTTATTGCGTTATGGTAATCATTCGATTATCGTTAGCGAACATCATCACTTCATGGAGGGTAGTGTAATGAAGACTGCCGAAGAAGTCTGCACCGAGTTCAGGCGCAAGGGAATCACAGTTACCGGCTGGGCAAAGAAACATGGCTTCGCCGTTCAAGCGGTCAGGAGAGTGCTCCGTGGCCGCGCTAAGTGCTACTACGGCAACGCCCACAAGATCGCCGTCTTGCTTGGGGTCAAGGAAGGGGAAATCGCCAATGAGTAGCAATGTCTTGGCCGCGATCCAGCCGGCCACAGCCCTCATACCGTCTCCCAGTCTTGGCACAGACAGCCTATGGATCAGCACGGCAGATTTTGCGGACATAGCCGGTATCGACGCCCGCAACGGTTACAGAGCTGCGGTTCGCTGTCTCAATAACGGCACCTGGCGCGGCACCGCGCTGCAAGTCCGCACAATTGAGGGAGCTGGAGGGAAAGGCGGTAACGCCCTTCAAGTCTATATTCCCAGCCTTCCCGATGTTTTGCGCACTATTTGGCACAAACACAACCCCGGTGCTCTGGAAGCGCCCGCTGCTGTGCCTTTACAGCGCCCGGCCCCCGCCATAATCGACCTGAATATTGGCGCTCGCGTAGCGGAAATTAAATGGAAGCTTGCCATAGCGGCCCCAGCTCTTTTCCATAAGAAGGGCAGCAAGGCACGCGCCGCCGTGCTTGAGGATATCGCCTCACGCCAACACTCCGGCCTGAACGGCAAGCCCGTCAGCATAACCCCGGACACATTGCGCGAATGGCTTGCCAAGATCGAATCCGACAATGAAAGCGCCCTGGCACGCCCGCGCCGTGCCGATGCCGGTAGAAAGCGCTTCTATGTCAACCGAAAATGGGACAAGGAATGCCCGCTCCACGATAGTGAAAAGCGTCCAATCGCCGCCGCAATAGAGCTTCATATTCGCGGTCTTTGGCGCGAAGCGATCAAAAGCGAAGGAAAAATCGACGCCCTAGCATCCGCCGAATTACAAAGGCTCTCACGCGCCGCCGGCTGGCACAATGCGCCGCTTATCCGGCCCGGCCTGCACCTGGTGCGCAGTTTCAAAGCATCGCGCCTGGTAGGCATCAAGGAAAAAGACGCCAAGCTATACCACGATAAATTCAGGCCCAGTATTCATCGCCGCCGGCCTGATTGGCCGATGGAAATCGTGTATGGCGACGTGCACCCGGATGATGTTTTAGTCACCCGTGAAGATGGCAGCACTGGAACGGCGCGGGTGATCGCCTGGCTTGACATGGCAACCAATGAGCTGTTTTACACCTTGGTTCTGCTACCAAAGGGCAAGGGCATCACGCAAGCCCATATCATCGCCAGCTTTATCGAAATGGTGCAAGTCTGGGGGCTCCCGCGCACGCTCTACCTCGACAACGGCAGCGAATATCTCAATAAGGACATGATCGCCGGATTCAATGCCCTGCAAGGCTTGTGCGAAGGGTTTCAAGTGGAATTTATCGATGCCGCCGGGATTGCCGACGCCGCCAGCATTGACGAAGGGGCCAGCCCCGGCAAGGAATCCCAGAGAGCCATTGTCCGTGCTCGCCCCTACAACGCACAAGCCAAGCCGATTGAAGGCGTGTTCTCATGCCTGAGCAAGTTCACCGCGTTGATCCCCGGCTACATCGGCGGAGACCGGATGAAAAAAAAGACCCACAATGTGGGCAAGGTTCCGCTTCCCTTCCCTGGCACCTTTGAACAATACCGCGACGAGGCTTTTGCCGAGGCAGTCAAGTTCTACCATAACGAACCGCAAGGCGGCACGATGGGCGGTAAATCACCCAACGAACGCAAGAGCGCAGCCATCGCCGCCGGCTGGAAACCGCCCGCATCGGCATCGCGCGAAAGCTTGCTTGTCGCCTTCGCCAAAGCCGTTAGATGCCGCGTCCACACAGGTGGAATCAAGGTGGACAAAGATTGGTTCCGGCATGACGAAATTATCCCGGAAGTTGGCAACTGGATCGAAGTGCATTATGCCAAATGGGCGGACACCGTTGCCCTATGGGTCAAGCCTGACGGCACCCCCGTATTACTTCAAAAAGACACCCTGTACCACCCGCTAGACAATACGGGAGCCAAAGAACAATCCCGCCGCAACGGCCTGCTAACGCGCGCCGTTGCCGACTTGCGCGCCATTTCGCCCCGCGTCGACATGGTAGCCGCAATGGCTAACCTGAACGCCGCATTACCGCCGCCGCCTGTGACGCCAGCCGGCCCGCAAATCCAGCTTTCACCGCAAACCCGTGCCCTAGTCGATGCCCTCCACGATAACGCCGATACTACCGTTGCACCGCCGGCAGAACTCCCGCGCCTGTCCTACAGAGACAACAAAACTGGAGAGATTGTGCGCCCGGCGGACCTTATTCCGGAGCCGCAACCGGCGCGCTTCGATATCTACGCCGCACCGCCGCCCCAAAAGACGAAACCCGACGCATCCGCCGATGCACCGGGTTTCAATATTTATGAAGAGCTCGCAAAAACACCCGCCCCTTAACCACCCAGCAAAGGAAACGGAACAGCCATGATACCTCAATCGGAAAAAGAAAACAGCGACTTTCCCGCCGAATGGGAAGACACCCTTAAGCAAATCGAAATCCACTTGGCCACAGGCTACCCCCGCAAGCGGCTAGAAGCTATCTCCGGCCTGCTCTCCAGCGACTTTGAAGCGCTGTTGAATCGTTCCCGTATTAGGGCAAGCTGGAGCCAGCGGGAGAAACTCAGCAAAGCAATTGCCGAGTTGGCGGAATGGCTTGCCGAGGAAGCGAAACATCAACAGACAGCCGTGAGCGGGGCGGCCGTTACCCCGACTTTCCAGGCAATCCAGGGCATCATCGAACGCGCCCGGCGGGGCAACAAGATTGTTGCCATTACGGGCGGGGTAGGCGTTGGAAAAAGCGAAGCCGCAAAAGCGTATGCAGCCGCCAATCCCCGCACACACCATCATCCTGGCGCAGTGCGTATCGAGTTCAAGCAATCCGATCGCAACTCAACGGCGGCTATGTCAAAGATACTCAGCGCGATGGTGGGCGAATATGGCGTTGCCTATCGTTCTGGACACCTGCTTGACGACATCGGCAAAGCGCACCGCCCTGGTGACATCTTGCTGCTCGACGAGTGCAACGAATTAGGGGACGCGGCCGAAGTCATACGCAATTTACGGGATAGCTTCCAAATCCCCCTGGTAGCGATGGGCAATCAAGACTTTGACCGCAACGTCTACGGCAAGAAGAGCACCTTTGAGGCGTTGGCCAGCCGGATGCTGCGCTATGACTTTCCCGTCACTACGGAAGCTGACGTCGACGCATGGTTTGTATGGGCCGGGCTATCCGGCGCAGCTCTGCGCAAGGTTGCGGTTGATATCGCTGCCCGGCCTGGCGCAAACGGCGGGCTACGGTCCCTGGCGCTGCTTGTCAACGAATGCCGAGACCTTTTCCCCGACCGCCCTATTGACGCCGCAATGCTCAAGGATATTGCCCGACAACTGGGCCGACCTATTCAGATCAAGCGCGCCGCATGATGAACAAACCCCGCCTGATCCAGCTTGTAAAGATTGGCCAGAAACACATGGGCTGGGATGATGACACTTACCGCGCCTGGCTGGAAAAGTACACCGGCAAGCGCAGCGCCAAGGACTGCAGCGAAATGGATCTCTCCATGCTTGCCGATCTGTTGCGCGATATGGGTGCACTCGACAAGCATGGCTATGCGTCCCCAGCCATTCCCGGCGGCAGCGGCCCGGATCGCCCCACGCAAGCGCAATGGCGCACCGCGCTGGGCTTGTCGAAAAAGCTGGGCATGTCGGGAGCCGTCAATGATCCCGCGCTGAAAACTTTCTGCCAGCGGGTGGCCAAGGTCGACAATCCGCGGTTTCTGAATCGGGACGGCATGCATGCGCTGATTTCCGGCCTGACTGCCTGGCATGAGAGCCGGAAGAAGCAAAGCAGCAAAGGGCTGAGCGCAAAGCCATGCTGCTGAAAGTCGCCCCGTTTGATCCTGTAGCCCGCTGTTGCTGGGAGTGCATCCACGGCAACAATGGCAAGCCATCGAAGCGCAAGACTATTGTCTGTAGCGTCGACGGTGAAATCACCTTTCGCCTGCTACCTGGTATTTGCCCCTCTTTTTCCGAGAATGAGCGCGGGGCGAAAAGGCGTGCCAGCAAGACCGCAAAATAGCCCCTTAGACGCATTGAAAAGGCGCGGCGCTACTCGGACTCCCACAAAGTCTGTAACGCGCTGGTGGCGTTTTTAATGCCAGTTCCGGGCATCGATGGAAGAGTGGGGCGGGAGGCCGGCCGTCCCTCCATGCACTTGGCACAAGTCCCGTGATCGTGGACGCCGAATTTCCACGCCTCGCCCCGTGGCAAGGATACCGGAAAGCGGGAAGGCTTGGGGCGGGAGGCCGGCCGTCCCTCCATCCACCGGGTTTTGTGCAAACCCCGTGAGCGTGGACGCCGAATTTCCACGCCTCGCCCCGGAGCGAATTATTGCGTGACGCCCCGGCCATGACAAGAGGGAAAGTCGACGCCGGCGGGAAGGCGGAGAAGGGTGGCGGACCGGGGTCGAACCGGACCTTGACCGATTTTCCAATCGGGACTTCCCGGAAGCAACGCCACCCGCCGCAATTATCCGCTTGACGCCCGCCCCATGACAAGCGCAGAATCTGCGCACGGTGCTGAACACACCTCCTGAAGCGGTATCCGCGCCCGTCAGTCTTCGCGGATTTTTTACGTCCATAGCTTGCCTATGGCCGGGTAGTGGGCAGCGATACAACACCCGCAAGGGGAAAGCTGCCAGCCGTCTTCAGGCGGTGTTCAAGTACCTGGCCGCCCCCGGAACAGGGGCGAATCTTGAACGAACCTGAAGGAAATATGATGGCTGAAACCAACACCGCAGCAAAGAACCTCGACATCCTCACCAGCGAGCTGGGCACCTACGCCTCGCGGATGAAATACCTGGCGATGGCTGCTAACAGCATCGCCAGCGGTAGCCCGCCCGCCGAACCTGAGCGGGAAAACTGCGTTGCTTTTCTTCTTGATGCCCTGGAATACTTTGGGGACCTGACAGAGCACGCTGCGCAAAACCTCAACCTTGCGACCCAGAAGGCTTTTGAAAGGGCGTCCCTATGAGCGGCGCCACACCTTTGCAGCAATGCGGTTACGTATTCCGCGTGGCGAGCAATACCGCGCTGGGAATATGTGCCCTGGGTGATGCGCTGAAAGCCCTCGATGTTCTGCGCATTGAGGATCAGTCCGTATTCATTTCCGGCATTGGCGAACTGCTCAATGCTCTAGGTGTCGCGTTACTGGACACCACCGAAGGTGGTGTACGGATAACCGAGACGGAACAGCATCCCGCCGAATAGCCAGCAGAGTCCGCTACCACAAGCCCGCCCGGAGCAATCCCGGCGGGCTTTTTATGGAAAGGTGGTGGCACACGCCAGCGGTTTTAACACGGCCCGCCCGTAGAACAATGCTAGCGTGAACCTACACCAAACCACACCCCGAGAAAGCTTCCCCAGCATCGACGAAAAGCCCGCCGTAGCAGGGAACCTTTCATTGATCCACCTACCGGCCAAGGCGCGCGAACTTATCGAAATGATCGGCCTGCCCGCGACCCTGCGCCTGATCGATGAATACGGCGGGCAGACGTTCCAAGTTCCCAAGGGAAAGCGTGTCAAGGGCGTTGCGAAGCTTGAGGAATTGGCCGCAGTGATTGGGACAGAAGCCGTGAAAAAACTATCGCATGCTTTTGGCGGCGAAGTTATTGCGGTTCCGTCCTGTAAACGCGCATTACTCGGCAGGCGTGATGCCGATCTGCAAGCGCGTTTCGACACCATGACGTCGACAGGCGGGCTAAGCGCGCGCAGCGCCGTCAATTGGCTTGCGAAGGAATTCCGCGTCAACGCCACTACCGTATGGAAAACATTGAAGCGCCCCACAGTTGCATCCAATCCATAACCCATTAGGAGTCGCCATCATGGCAAAAGACAACTTCGCCGAATCTCAAACCGCATATGCGAGGGTACGGGAAACGATCAACGAATTGCGGGCGGAATATGATCAAGTCTCCGTCAATATCACTGCCGCAGAGACTGAGCTTGCAGAACTACCGCTGGCCCCAGTGCCTGCGGAAGACCTCAAGGCCGGCATTCTGGAATTTATCGAGGCAAGCGGCCGGCGCTATGGGGCTGACCGCGTCAGAGGGTCTATCGCCAGCTTTGCCACAGGCGGAATGTTGGGGCTATCGGCCGAGGCCGGCAGCTTCGGTAAGCCTCTGCGCTTCCGTGACATCGATGGCGCGATAAGTGGAATCAACCCGCCAATGAGCTGGGCTCAACTGCTCACTCCCGATGGGGCGCATAACGATCAGGTTCTGTATTGCTTTGTCGCTGACCTGGTCAACGAAGGGCTTCGCCGCATCATGGCAGATATGACGCCGCAAGAACTTGGCTACGGCACTATTCACCCTAACAAGATCGGCACCGACCGCGCCACGCGACGCGCGGCAATTACCGCCTTGGAAGCTCGCCTCGCAGAGCTTCGCATTAGGAAAGATGACCTGGCAGAAAAGTTGCGGGCGCTGGGTACTGCGGTGAAATGACATGACCATCGGCATGGCCACAAAACGTCTTAAAGACAGCCGGCATTCAATCGACACCTTTAACGCCATGTTTGGGCACCTCGGTGTGTTTCATCCCGATACATCCCCTGAAGAGATTGCGGCCCTGACGCGCCCGGCGGAAAAGCCGACGCTGCACGCCGGCATCAGCGAAAACGACGCGGCAAAGATTCACCACGCATTCCCTGGAGTCTTTGATACTCCGACGCAGCAAAAGCCGATCATGCACGCCGGGACGAGCGCACGGGACGCGGCTATCATGCGCCACGCACTCCCCGGTGTCTTTGGATAGAGGAAGTCTCCTCTAGGGCGTAAGACGCGACGTGAGAGCCGGCCATAGCGTTGCAATGTCTGCCCGACCAATGACCGGAAGCCCCCTGGATGCGCTTGCCTCGTTCTGCAAGCACCTCCAAGGGCACCCGCAAGGGTACTGAGCGCCAGAGCGCCTTGAGCGCCGGAGCGTCTTTATGGACGCACCACAGCACACTTGTGAAAAATGGAGGCAAGCCATGACCGCGCGACGCAATGTATTGACCCGCAGGCAACGCCTGACCCCAAAGCAGCGCCTGAATCTGGCGACTGACATACTCCGCCTGGTGGAAAGCCGGTATGCTCGGAAAGCATTCGAGGGGCAAGATGAGGCGCTGGGCCTGGCACTGATCGCTATGACCAGCGCCAGGGATGCCAGAGAGTTACTCGGCGCAGGCTAGAATGCCACGGGCGCTGGAGCGCCTAGCCGCCACCTATCGGCGGACAAACGGCTCGGTCAAACCCCACCCAAGTCAGTAACGGGGCTGGTCTTTGGTTTTGCGCGCTATTTGGCACAAGTACGCCGCGTTACGTTGCGGTGCACCAATAATCCGCAGGGAAATAATTCCTTGCGGATCGGGATTTAATTCCTTGCATACAGGGAAATAATTTCTTGCGTCCTATCGCTGGCCGATAAAAAACTATCTCGTAGCACTTGAAATTTCAACCTGTCGCCCCTATCATTAGCACTCGTCGGTAGTGAGTGCTGATAATTGCCTCTGTCGATCAACCCACGGCGGCCGGGCCGCCAGTCAATAAGTCGTCATTAGGAGATAAATGTATGAAAATCCGTCCATTGCATGACCGCGTGATCGTCAAACGCCTGGAAGAGGAGCGTAAGACGGCCTCCGGTATTGTCATCCCCGATACCGCCGCCGAGAAGCCTGACCAAGGCGAAATTCTTGCCGTCGGCAACGGCAAGATCCTCGAAGACGGCAAGGTTCGTCCCCTGGCAGTCAAAGTAGGTGACCGCGTGTTGTTCGGCAAGTACTCGGGCCAGACCGTCAAGGTCGACGGCGATGAACTGCTGGTCATGCGTGAAGAAGACATCATGGGCGTGGTTGAAGCCTAATCTAGAATTATCAAGGAGATATATAGAATGCCAGCTAAAGAAGTCAAATTTGGTGATTCCGCCCGCCAACGCATGGTCGCCGGGATCAATATCCTCGCCGACGCCGTCAAGGTGACTCTCGGCCCGAAAGGCCGCAACGTCGTGCTGGAGCGTTCCTACGGCGCCCCGACGGTGACCAAGGACGGCGTTTCCGTCGCCAAGGAAATCGAACTGAAGGACAAGTTCGAGAACATGGGCGCGCAGATGGTCAAGGAAGTCGCTTCCAAGACCTCCGACATCGCCGGCGACGGCACCACCACCGCCACCGTGCTGGCGCAATCGATCGTTCGCGAAGGCATGAAGTACGTGGCCGCCGGCATGAACCCGATGGACCTGAAGCGCGGCATCGACAAGGCCGTCACCGCCACCATCGATGAACTGAAGAAGCTCTCCAAACCCTGCTCGACCAGCAAGGAAATCGCCCAGGTCGGCTCGATTTCCGCCAATGCCGACGGCGACATCGGCGAAATCATCGCCAAGGCCATGGACAAGGTCGGCAAGGAAGGCGTGATCACCGTCGAAGACGGCAAGAGCCTGCAAAACGAGCTGGAAGTCGTGGAAGGCATGCAGTTCGACCGCGGTTACCTCTCCCCCTATTTCATCAACAATCCGGACAAGCAGGTCGCCATCCTCGACAACCCGTACGTGCTGCTGTTCGACAAGAAGATTTCCAACATCCGCGATCTGCTACCGGTGCTGGAGCAAGTCGCCAAGGCCGGCCGTCCGCTGTTGATCGTGGCGGAAGACGTCGAAGGCGAAGCCCTGGCCACCCTGGTGGTGAATAACATCCGCGGCATCCTCAAGACTTGCGGCGTCAAGGCCCCGGGCTTCGGTGACCGCCGCAAGGCCATGCTCGAAGACATCGCCACCCTGACCGGCGGCACGGTGATCGCCGAGGAAGTCGGCCTCTCCCTGGAGAAGGCCACGCTGAAAGAACTCGGCCAGGCCAAGCGCATCGAGATCGGCAAGGAAAATACCATCATCATCGACGGTACCGGCGATCACACGATGATCCAGGCGCGCGTCAAGCAGATCCGCGCCCAGATCGAGGAAGCCACGAGCGACTACGACAAGGAGAAGCTCCAGGAACGCGTCGCCAAGCTGGCTGGCGGCGTGGCGCTGATCAAGGTCGGTGCCGCCACCGAAGTCGAAATGAAGGAGAAGAAAGCCCGCGTCGAAGATGCCCTGCATGCCACCCGCGCCGCGGTGGAAGAGGGCATCGTCGCCGGCGGCGGCGTGGCGTTGCTGCGCGCCCGCCAGTCGATGGCCAAGCTCAAGGGCGACAACCACGACCAGGACGCCGGCATCAAGATCGTGCTGCGCGCGCTGGAACAGCCGATGCGCGAGATCGTCGCCAACGCCGGTGACGAGCCTTCCGTGGTGGTCAACAAGGTGCTCGAAGGCAAGGGCAACTTCGGCTACAACGCGGCGACCGGCGAGTACGGCGACATGGTGGCGATGGGCGTGCTGGACCCGACCAAGGTTACGCGTACCGCGCTGCAAAATGCCGCATCCGTTGCCGGCCTGATGCTGACCACCGACTGCATGGTGGCCGAGTTGGCCGACGACAAGCCCTCCATGCCCGACATGGGCGGCATGGGTGGTATGGGCGGCATGGGCGGCATGGGCATGTAATGTCCTGCTGAGCCTCGTTGCTCTTCGGAAGCCCCGCCTTGTGCGGGGCTTTTTTTCGCCCTTTGAAAGCCGGTTGGCGATGGCGCCGGGGAGGTGGAATTTACTATAAAGGAAGCGATTTCGCTCTGTAAGCTGGTTGTAAGACGCTTCACATAAATTACGCTCTGCAGCAATGCCTCTATAAACAAAATTCTGAGGAGCAA
>Ga0172379_10012290_pt1 | contig 10050 bp, 8 predicted proteins | sample GrowelOW334metaG_FD_119756 | JGI IMG/M metagenome (GOLD analysis project Ga0172379, IMG submission 119756) | Groundwater microbial communities from an aquifer near a municipal landfill in Southern Ontario, Canada - Groundwater well OW334 metaG | ecosystem: Environmental > Aquatic > Deep...
TCGAAATGATTCGCGCAGTGACTGAGGATGGAGGCCGCACCGGTGAAGTTGGCGGCGATGATCTTTGCGCCCACACTGAAATCCCGCGCCGCCTGTTGGTCGCCGAGGTAACCGAATGCAAGCACCATGCCGGAAAGATCCGGCATGGCTGTAACAACAGTTTTTAAAAACGCCTCGTGGCTATCGGTCTCCTCCGCGTCGAACAAACTGTGATGCACCTCGACGCCATAGCGCAGACGAATATCCGCCGCGATGCGCCGCAACTCATCTTCATCGCGCGAGGCGAGGTACAAGGCATCGCCTCGCGCGGCAAAGGCAGCAGCGGTGGCGCGCGCGATGGCCGAGGTGGCGCCGAGTATCAATACCGCATCACTCATCGCGCCTCCCCGATCCCCAGCCGCCGCGACAGACTGGAGCTGAACCTGTTTTGTGGATCGACCGAATTTTTTATCCTGAGCCATTCAGCATGGCGCGGATACATCGCGTGGAACGACTCGGCGGAAAGCCGCGCATCCTTGGCCAGATAAACGCGTCCGCCGTGTTGCAAAACGATCTCGTCCAGCTTGTTCAATAACGTGAATAGTCCGTCATCCGGGTGCCCGGCCAAAAGTTTTCCGGAGCGGATCGGCAAATCCAGCGCCAATGTATAGCCCGCCATCGGGAAAGATAACAGCCCCCTGCCCTGGGCACCCAACCGTTTCAGCACGGCAAGAAAAGAAGGTCTGCGACTGCCGGAAAGTTCCTGCAGCAATTGCCGGATACCTTCGAACGCGGTCGCATCGGGTATCACGCATTGGTATTGCACGAAGCCGCGCCTGCCATACAGGCGGTTCCAGCCGGCTAGCGCATCCAGCGGATAGAAATATGAATCGTAGCCGCTCAGGAACGGATAGCGCCTGCCGCCCTCCCTTTGGTAATACAGCGAATTGAATGCGGATATGCTCAACGGATTCAGCGCCCAGCCGGGAAAATCAAATGGAATGGAATGGCCGCGCGCAGGTTTGACGGTGCCATGAAAACTATCCGGCACGTCTTCCGCCGTTGCATGATGTCCGCACATGGCGATGCCGCGCCCAAGATTTTTTCCAGTCGCCAGGCTGTCTATCCACGCGACAGTGTAGCGATCATCAAGGTCGGGATCCTGCATAAGGCGGAAAAGCTGTTCGAAGTCATCCGCGGCGTGATGCCGCACCTTCATGAGCGGGCTTTGTATCGGGATGAGCTTGATCGTCACTTCGCCGATGATGCCGGTCAGTCCCATGCCGCCCACCGTGGCCCAGAAGAGTCCCGCATTGTCGCCGGGTGTGCAGGTGACGCGGCTGCCGTCGGCCAGAATCAGCTCGATGCCAAGAACGTGATCGCCAAAGGATCCTTCATGATGGTGGTTCTTGCCATGCACATCCGCCGCCACACAGCCGCCCAGAGAAACGAATTTCGTGCCGGGCGTAACCGGCAGGAACCAGCCTTGGGGAGCTATCACATTGAGAATTTCCGCCAGTGTCACTCCAGCCTCGGCGCGCAGAATGCCGTTGGCTGCATCGAATTCCAGCAAACGGTTGACGCGTTCCGTCAGCAGCACACGACCGTTTTGATTCAGGGCTGCATCGCCATAGCTCCGCCCCTGGCCGCGCGCGATCACGCTGTCCGTATCGGGTCGCAGATCGGCGTAGCGTTCCGGACGTTCCAGTTCGCAGGATTGCACCGGGTAGCGACCCCAGCCCGAGATTGATTCAATCAGGTTTGGCATGGCGTTCTGGCAAGCATTGACTGCCCCACCCCGAGAAATATTTTTCGCGGCATTGGCAGGGAGCGTGCGGAAAATGGTCCGTGTATTTTGCAATACCTGATTTTGACACGCTTCAACAAGAATCCTTTCAAATTACGGTGGGCTTTGCGACTGTGCTGCAGTATTTCCGTAATTCAGGACACTGCCCAGCGATAACCTGGCGTTATAACGAACTGAAGTATCATCGGGAAAACTCTTCACCAACCATTGCCATTCCAGCACAAATGAATCCTGACTCTCCTTCCAGAAGTGGAGCATAGCCGGATCCCACTTGGACTGAACAGGTGGCAGTTTCAATAGCTGTTCCAGATCCTGCAGGTGCGTCATTGCGTTGCGCGGATCTCCGCTTATCCTGGCGTCACGCAGATCAATTGCCACTTCGACCAACTTGCGCATGATAGCCCGTTCTTCCTGAGCAATGATGGTGTTGGCCAACTCGCCAGCTTCACGAAACCGGCCTTTGGGTAACTGATAACTCATGATCTTTTGGAAAGCAGGCAGATAGTGTCCGGGGTACGCCCGCAAATCACTGTCCATCAGTGCTTCATAACTTCGCCAGTCTCGTGGACGCTCCATGGTCTGGCAGCTCCATGGCAGCGCTATGGCAAGTAATATCGCCGTGCGAGGTGCCGCCTTCAAACGCCACGACAGTGCGACGATCAACAGCGCGGCAGGCCACACTCCGAGAGCCAGGAATCGATCTGAAACAAGCGAAGGTGTAGCGTAAGGAATCAGCTGCGTGTAAGGCATGCAGATCAGCACAAAGGCGATCAAGGCAAATCCCTCCAGGGATCGTTTGCGCAGGATCGCCACGATACTTAACAGGGTCGCCAACATAATTGCCACCCCGAGAATGACCATAACGACCAGATTGGGACCATCGAATACCGGGTAAATGAAATGACGACTTTCCGGGCTGACGGCAAGACGGGTCAGCCAACCCAAAACTGCCAGTGCCCGGGTAATGACCTCGACCCCAAAATATCCTTCAGCCTTGACCGTGCTGTTCGCCGAAAACATCAGTGCCATACATGCTGCCAGCACCAGGCCGGCGAGAGGCCATAGCAAAGCAGAACGGCGCCTGTCCGGCCCGGGAATATCGTGCCAGAAGAGCGTCCAAAGCAAGGCGATGATCGGTGCTATCGCAACGGTTGTTGCCTTTGACAGCATCGCCGCCAGCAATGCAGCTAAAGCCGCAGCGGCATAACGATGGGAAAGCCCGTATTCCCGCTTGGCCTTCAGGGCAAACCAAAACGCAAGCAATGAGAACATGGTTGAAAGCACGTCTTTGCGGCCGCTGATCCACACCACCGCTTCGGTATGCGCGGGATGCAGCACAAACAATGCGGTGACCGCTGCCGCGGCCCATGGCGCACTGGTAGCATCCGCCGGGCGAAAGTATCGCCATAAGCCCAGCGTAGTGGCATAGACCAGCGGCAAGCAAATCAGATACAGGAGGATATTGTGTAACCGAAATGCGGATGGCGTCAGGCCGAATAACGTGATGTCGAACCAGTAGGACAGATCGCGTAGCGGAAGGAATTCATAAGGATTGTACGGCTCGATGAAAAGGCGCCAAAGCTCTGCTGGATGCAATCCTGCCAGTTTGGTATTTTCAACAAGGTAAACCGTGTCGTCATTGACAAACGGATAATGCAGCGCCTGCAAATAGGCACCAACGGCAACCACAACGCTGACAAATGCGAGCACCCAAGGGACAAGTTGCCGCATGTTGGCAAGCGAGGGTTGCAGATTCATTTCTTTTTCGATGTCCTTCAGGCGGTCATTTGAGGAGTCCGGGCAGCGCATCGTTTCAGAGTACTACCCGACGCACGCCCGTCAGCGCAAGCTCATCCCGTTCGACTGCGAAGAGAAACCCAGCGCGCTCATCGCGCCCATGCCGAAGCGCTTGGCCAGGCGATCGGCGAAGTTTTCCTTCACGGTGTAATCCACGATGTCCTCGGCCTTGATGACATCGCGCGCCACCGATTCGACGGTGCCGTATCCATCCGCCAGGCCCATCTCCACGCCGCGCTGGCCGTTCCAGATCAGGCCGCTGAAGGTGTCCGGCGTTTCCTTGAGGCGCTTGCCGCGTCCCTTCCTCACCACATCGATGAACTGCTGGTGGATCTCCTCGACCATCTGCCTGGCATAGGTCTGCTGTGCCGGGTTGACCGGGGAGAACGGGTCGAGGAAGCCCTTGTTGGTTCCGGCCGTGATCAGGCGGCGTTCGACGCCGAGCTTGGCCATGGTCCCGGTGAAGCCGAAGCCGTCCATCAGCACGCCGATGGAGCCGATCAAACTGGCCTTGTCCACAAAGATCTTGTCCGCAGCCGCAGCCACGTAATAGCCTCCGGATGCGCAGATGTCATCCACCACCACGTACAGCGGGATATCCGGATACTGCGCGCGCAGGCGGCGGATCTCGTCATTGATCTGCCCCGCCTGCACCGGGCTGCCGCCGGGACTGTTGATGCGCAGGATCACGCCCTGGGTGTTCCTGTCCTTGAACGCGTCCTGCAGGCTGGGGATCAGGTTGTCCGCACCCGCCATGCTGTCCGCCGAGATCACGCCCTGCATGTCCACCAGCGAGGTGTGTTTTCCGGTGCCCAGCGCGACCTCGCTCTTGCCCAGCCAGCCCATGAAGATGAACAGCAGGATAAAGAAGTAGCCCAGCGTCAGCATCTTGAAGAAGATACCCCAGTGCCGCGTGCGGCGCTGCTCCTGCAAGGCCGATAACGCCAGCTTCTCCAGCACGCCGCGTTCCCAGTTGTTGTTTTGGTCTGACATCGTAATTCCTTCAGTAAGTTCGTTAAGCGTTGAGCCTGAACCACGCTCGCAGTTCCGCAAAATCATCCAGCAGCGCCAGCGGTCTCAACTCCTGCAACTGCTCCGGCGTATGCGCGCCGTGTCCCACCGCCACCACATCCACCTTGGCATTCTGCGCCATCTGCACATCGTGCGTGGTATCGCCCACCATCAAGGTGCGTGCCGCGCTGGTGCCCAGTTCATCCATCAACTCGAACAACATGGCCGGATCCGGCTTGGACAAGGTCTGGTCTGCGGTGCGCGTCGCATGAAAGTAGCTTTTCATGCCGGTGGATTCCATCGCCCTGTTCAACCCCATGCGGCTCTTGCCGGTGGCGACACCCAGCTGATAACCCGCACCGTGCAGCTCCGCTATCGTTTCCTTTGCGCCCTCGAACAACGGGATCGCCATATCCTGCGCCAGAAAATGATGGCGATAGCGCTGCACCAGATCGGGACGCAACGCCTCCGGCATATCGGGCACGGCATAGCGCAATGCCTGGTCCAGGCCCAGGCCGATCACATGCCGCGCGGTTTCATCATCGGGGATGGTCAATCCCAGATCGCGGCACGCCGCCTGTATCGAGCCCGCGATCACCGCCGTCGAATCCATCACCGTGCCGTCCCAGTCGAACACGATCAAATCGTAATGTCTTGCCATACCCGCCGCCAAAAAAATCAAGGCGCGGATATTACCACCGTTGGCTTTGCGCAAGAAACCCGCATAAAAACTCTGCCCGGATCGCTCCGGGCAGGTATCGTCATCGCAACCGGCTGCCGGTTATCTTTCCCCGGGCTGCAGATTTCGTCCGTATCAACTTTTTCCCGACAGGCTTAACGCGGGTCGGGTCTCCCGTTTGCCTATGGTCAGCAGATCCCAGACCAGCAGCACGTAACCGGCAGCGAACACCACGCCGAAAACTTCCCGCCAGAACATGCCCTGCTGGAACCAGACATGCGATTGGGCGGCAAAGTATCCCGCCCAGGTCGATCCTTCGATGGCGCGCTCGATCTGCGACTGCTCATAACCGGAAACCAGCATCCCCATGGTCATGCCCAGCATGCCCAGGTTCAGCAGCAGCATGGCCCATTTCCACTTCCAGCCGCCGAACAAGCCGGCGCCCATCCACACGTTGCCGCGCCATTTCTGCATGGCGATGTAGAAGAACGCAATGTTGATCGTGGCATAGGCGCCGTAGAAAGACAGATGGCCGTGCGAAGCGGACCATTGCGTGCCGTGGGTGTACAGGTTGATCTGCGGCAGGGTGTGCATGAAACCCCACACGCCCGCACCGAAGAAGTTACCGAACGCCTGCACGATCAGCCAGCCCATCGCGGGATGACTGGTATTGCGCATCTTGTGCGCCCCGGAATCGAACACCGCATGCACCACCATGGCGACCAGGGGGACAGGTTCCAGCGCAGAAAAAAATCCGCCGATGGATAGCCAGTATTCCGGCGTGCCTATCCAGAAGTAGTGATGGCCTATGCCGAGTATGCCCGACCCGAACATCATCGCCACTTCGATGTAAAGCCAGGTTTCGACGATCCTCCGCGATGTCCCCAATACGGTCATCAGCCCATAAGCCATGATGCAGCCGACCATGACTTCCCAGGTCGCCTCCACCCACAGGTGTATCACCCACCACCACCAGTATTGGTCTATCGAGATGTTGCTGGTGTAAAACATCCCCGCCATATAGAGCGCGAACAAGGCGATCATGTCGAGTGTCAACACGCCGCCGATGCCCGTCCATTTTCCTTTGGAAAAAGTGGCGGCAACATTGAAGAATACCGTCAGTACGCACACCACGATACCGATGTCCGCCCAGCGCGGCGCTTCGATATACTCGCGCCCTTCGGTGATCAGCCAGATCGTGCTCTTCTCGCCCGGCCCGACCTGTACCAGCAGATAAACCGCCACCACGACCAGCACCGCCAGCGTGAATATCCAGAAGATCAGATTCCCCAGCTTCAACCCGACGATCGGGATGCCCGATTCCTCCTCCAGCAGCCAGTAGACCGAACCGATGAAGCCGAACAGCATCCACACCACCATGGCATTGATATGCACCATGCGGTTGATCGAGAAATCCAGCACCTCGTAAAGAAAATCCGGCATCAGATATTGCAGCCCGGCCAACAGGCCGAACAGCACTTGTGCACCGAACAGAACCAGTGCGACGGCGAAATATTTCACCGCCAGTTTCTGCCCGCCGTTCAGGTTGGCACTAGCTAGTTTCCCTGGCGCAGTCATGTCAATTCTCCTGGTCGAGTGGTTTGAAGTTGGTCGGGAAGCCGTTGGTGTCGATGCTGGACATCCATTTCAGGAACGCCACTATCGCCCGCGCCTCTTCTTCCGTCACACCCAGCCTGGGCATGCGCCGGCCAAGGTTGTTATGCAGCCTGACGGAAGGATCCATGATGAATTCGACCATGAGTTCCTCGCGGGCTTCACGCGCACCCCAGAAGGGATCCAGCCATGCCTTGGTCAGGTCGGGCGCGTAATACGCGCCATTACCCAGCAGCGTATGGCAGTCTATGCAGTTCTTCGCCTGCGTGGTCAGCTTGCCTTTCCCCACCAGCGCCTCGGCTTCCTGCTCGGTGAGCTTCTTGCCGAACAAGGGTTCCTCCTTGCCGATGACCGGCACCTGCGCATGACGCTGCTCGTCATATTTGTACTCGATACGATGGTTGATCACCGAATACGCGGGCACCCGTCTGGTACCCGCGGTGATCTGGGAGATGCTGTCGAAAGTCAGGAAGATCAGTACGACGAACGAGCCGGCCGTCACCCAGATGGCGGTCTTCCGCCAAAAGGTCTCGGATGCCCACTAGGTGCCGGTAGTCATGGTGATTTCTCCTCGCAGGGTTGTTGAAAGGTATCGGGGATGGCGCGGCCCGCGGCAGTATCGTCAGGCCGGGTCGTGGCATGGGTGATCGCGCACAGATGCCAGATCGCGTGCGGCGCAAGCAGATAGCCCAGCAGCATGAGCATGATGACCAGCACCCAAAAAAGACTGCCGAACAGATTCGCCACCGTTGCCAATACGATGACTGCGGCGAACAATACCGCATACGCCGCGTAAGCCAAAGGCATCAGACGCGGCGCGTTTTTTATTCTGGAATAGGCAAACAGGAAGGCGTACATCGCCCCGAACAGGATCACTGAAGCAGCAGAACAGAAGGCCACGAATAGGTCAGCCAATTTCACCGGTTCGATCATTCCAATCTCCCCCTGTTCCAGCGGTGCCAAGCAGGCTATGCCTGCTTGGCACCGAAGTCAACCATTTGCGTGATTTTCCTTTGCCCGCTGGGATCTTCCGCGTTCCGGAAAGAATAAACATTGCCATGCAAGCCAACCCTCCCCACAATGCGCGCATGCAAAAACCCAAACAACAAAACTGGCTGTTATATTGCCGCCCCGGCTTCGAGCAGGATTGCGCGCAGGAAGCGCTGCGCCAGGCGAAACAGCAAAAGCCCATCATCGGCACAGAACAGCCCGCCGTCGTCGCCGACAGCGGCTACGTCATCGTCCCCCTCAACGAGCAGGCGTTGAATTACCGCGAACTGATCTTCGCGCGCCAGCTGATCCGCTTGCATCACAGCATCGCCGCACTGCCGGAACGCGACCGCCTGACACCCATCCTCGATGCCATCGCAAAGCTTCCCGGCACATTCGGCACGCTGTGGCTGGAGGTGCCGGACACCAACGAGGGCAAACTGCTGGCTACCTTTACGCGCCGCTTTCAGCCGTTGCTGGAGACCGCGTTGCGCGAACAGGGTCGTTTGCAGGACGACCCCCGCACGACCCGCTTGCATCTCTTCTTCCCAGACAAAAATTCAGTCCTGATCGGCAGCAGCGATCCGCACAACAGCTCAGTAGCGATCATGGGTATCGTCCGCCAGCAGATGCCCGCCGAGGCGCCGAGTCGTTCCACAATGAAGCTTGCCGAGGCGATCGAAGTCTTCATGGATCGCAGCGAGCAGACGCGCCTATTGCGGCAAGGGATGCAGGCGGTGGACCTGGGCGCGGCGCCCGGCGGCTGGACCTGGCAACTGGTCAAGCGCGGCATCCGCGTCACCGCGGTGGACAACGGCCCGATGAAGGGCGCGCTGATCAATCACCCGCTGGTGCAACATCTCAAGCAGGACGGCTTCAGATACGCGCCGCGCAAAGCGGTGGACTGGCTGGTCTGTGACATGGTGGAAAAACCCTCCAGGGTCGCCGAGCTGATAGGTGCATGGTTCGCGGCAGGCTGGTGCAAGCACGCGATCTTCAACCTGAAACTGCCGATGAAGCAGCGCGTCGTCGCGCTCGACAGCGCGCTGGGCGGCATACGCAAACGGCTGGATGAAGAAGGCATAAATTACCGGATGATGGCGAAACAGCTTTACCATGACCGCGAGGAAGTGACGGTGTTTTTGACGAAAACGAAGGGTTGAGGCAACCTCGCCGGAAGTAGCCCGACAACCAAGGCCGTTCGCCCTGACCCTTCGACCTTGCTCAAGACTAAAGGCTTTGTCGAAGGGTGAATGACAAAAATCAACACCGCCGGCGATAGCCCGGCAGTATTGATCTTGGTTTTGACACACATCCAAACATGCGGCGGCAAATTTGAGTTTCTACCCTCTCCCTAGCCCTCTCCCTGCAAGGGAGAGGGGGGAACGGATTATTTGTCTGAAGCAGCACCCGCATCCAGTTTCGCAATAAAACCCTCCAGCTCCTTCGGCAACGGCGCAACCAGCCGCATCGCCTCCCCCGCCCTCTACCGATCCGCCTTAATGAAGCTTCACCTGGGGATCGATCCCCCTGCGCAGGAAATGCAACAGAGTGATCAGCAATGCACGCGGCCATCCATAGAGCACAGCCTGATGCATCTTGTACAGCATCAGATAGACAAAGCGGGCGATGAAACCGGAAACCATCATGCTGCCCGCGAGTCCGCCCATCAGGCTGCCGACGGTGCTGTATCTGCCCATCGCGACCAGCGAGCCATAGTCCTTGTAGGTGTAGTCCAGCGGCGGCTTGCCCCTGAGTCGGCGCGCCAGCGTCCTGGACAATGTAGCTGCCTGTTGATGGGCAGCCTGGGCACGCGGAGGGACATTGTTCCCCAGCTCGTCCATCGGACAGGCTGCGCAGTCCCCGACCGCGAAAATGTTTTCGTCGCGCGTGCACTGCAGGTTGCGCTTGACCACCAGTTGGTTGATGCGGTTGGTTTCCAGCCCGGCGATATCCTTCAGGAACTCCGGCGCCTTGATGCCGGCCGCCCAGACCTTGATCGCAGCCGGGATCGTCACGCCCGAGGCGGAGACGATACCTTGCGCGTTGATCTCCACCACACGCTGGTTGACGTGCACGGTGACGCCCAGGCGGCCCAGCTCGTGCATGGCCGCATCGGACAGCCGCGTCGGCAGCGCCGGCAGGATGCGCGGCCCGGCCTCGATCACGTGCA
>Ga0172379_10012291_pt1 | contig 10049 bp, 9 predicted proteins | sample GrowelOW334metaG_FD_119756 | JGI IMG/M metagenome (GOLD analysis project Ga0172379, IMG submission 119756) | Groundwater microbial communities from an aquifer near a municipal landfill in Southern Ontario, Canada - Groundwater well OW334 metaG | ecosystem: Environmental > Aquatic > Deep...
ATTTGTTCTTTACGTTTATTGGCATCTTGTATCTCTCGTTCGAGCTTCTTTTTTTCGTCTTCTTCTTGCGGTAAAAGAATCGGGGAGCGCAATCCATCACGAATAGCTTCGGCACGATTCCGAAACGACGATTGATTTCCTTCCGCCGTCTGGAGATCGATTTCGTTTCGTCTTTCCTCCTGCAATAGGGCCGATATCTGCCCGCGGGCTTGTTGATTCAACTTATCAATACTTTCTGTAACCCCGGGGGCACCAGCAGGCAACAAATAGTCCGCAGCATTCCCCAACATTCGAGGCCTACCTGAAAAGTCTATTGTGTTTAGTAGAGCATCTCGACTTCTACTCGCAAAAAAGGCCCTGTCGGTCATTTGTTCGTAGACGGCAAATTGTGCCAGAGTAGATTGGGTTAAAATAGAATCAATTTGTTGATTCCAATCCCCATGACCGGCTTCTCGTAAGTCTAGCCTGGTTTCCCCACTATTTCGCAGATACTGTTGCATGTAGGCCAAAGCTACCGCATCACCTGCAATATTCCCTGTTCTTTGGAAAAAAGGAGAGCTAACGTCTATGACAGCACTTTCTGAAGACCCTTTAACCACAAAATGGTACTCTCGCTGAGGCGGTCTGGCAAACATTTGTTTGAATCTTTGATAAAGGTTAAGTTGTGGTCGAATTGGACTGGCCGACAAATCCATACCCTCGCCCACTCGAATTTCCAATTCGGGAGCGATCGGCAGAAAGTCGGGATTTTTAGTAACTTCGATTTGCTTTTTGGTAGCCACCTGCAAAACTGTCTTTTCCCACTCAACAATGGCAAGTGCGTAGAGCAAGCGTCGACCATTAATTTGGCCGTTTTCTTTGAGAAGAAAAGCCTTCATCACCTTAGTTAAATCGCCTTCGGTTTTAATACCCGGGTTCAAGCGACGAATCTCGGCAACAAAAAAGACCTGATCGCTAGTTAGTTGATCTTGCCGAGAATCGTAAAGCTGGGAAAAAACGGCATAACAGCGGTCTAGGGATGCCGCCAGAGTAGTAATTGCCGCTTCAGTAAGTTCAAATTCTTTATTTCTGTCGGGAGATTTGCCAATTTCGATCATTGGCCCTGTATATTTTTGCGGCACGGCAGGCTCGGGAGTGGTTTGGGCTTTTTCCGGAGCAAGAGCAGGAGTTTCTTCCGCTTCGGGCAGGTCTTCATTTGCCGTAGTTATAGGAGGTTCGGTGGCGGCTGCATCTAAATTTGCTTCTATTTGCTTTTTTTCTTGAGCCAAATCAGGCACAGCCATACCTGTAGGAGCTGCCCCAGGTTCCGAACTGACCACACCCATACCCGTAGGCTCCCCGGAAGGTATACCAGAAGCCATTGGCGGTTCCACAATTTTAACTTCATCTGCCATATTAATTCATGCTACTTGTTTTCTAAATATTTTTCAACTAATATTAGTAGCAAATGGAAACATCTCAAATACCAGAGGGAGCTGCAGATTTTATCGCACCAACTTCTCCTGCTCCAGAGACTGCACCAATGGCTGTTCCCGCAGCAAAGGAGGCTGTTCCCGCTTCTCCTGCGCAAATTGACCCACTGGAAGTGACTGATCAACCTACAGTAGCGAATCAGGCAGAGACTACTTCTGTGACAGTGTTATCGGCTGAGCCGCCCGCAACCGTGAGTGAACCCACCACGGATAACCAACCAACCCAGAACCTTGATGCGGCAAGCGCGCCGGCAGACGCTGCACAACCACCCGCACAACCAGACGACAGTCAAGTAGTTGAGCCAGCTGCCGCAGAATCTGCACCAGCTGAAGCCGTATCAACAGAACCCGCTACTGCAGAAGCAAGCCCGCCTCCCCCAGCCCCTGAAGCGGAAAAAAGTGTGGAAACAGCAGCTATGAAAGCACAAAAAGCTTTGGACGAGCTAAAGAAAAGATACAGAATCACCGATTTAAAAGCCGGTACGGAAGTGTCGGCAGATGAGCCGCTGACTATCGAGTTGGACTACGACGACAAAACTCCGCCTATAAAGGTTGAAGTTCGTGTCCAGAGCATTGACGAACAGGGTAATTTCGTTGTCCAATCTATCTCCGGACAATCTGAAGTCGGTATTCCTACACTTGGTACGGTAACAACTCTGGACGCAAAGGTTTCAGCTAAAATTAGAGAATTAAACAAAGCCGCGGTCGTTAGAGCTAGAAACGAGGTGCGCGCTGCTCTAAACAACCCCGACTATCAGGCGCTTTCTGATGAAGAAAAAGCGACCGTGGAAACCGCCGCTCGCGAGCAAGGGTTTATTTTGGCAAAAGATATTGAGGGATTAGCGGCAACAGGCGACACCGATCTTGGCACAAAGCCATATATTGACGGCGACCACCCACTTGACCCCAAGTCGGAGTGGGCCAAGTTTTTAACTATAACCACCGATTCGGGCACTTTAGATCCGAATAAACTGCGTGATTCGCTTACAGCCATGGGCATTCCCTTTTCCGCCATAGCATTGGACCAAAAAATTGCGGAAATTGACCGATACGTCAGCGGCGCGGAAGATGCGCCTAGTCGCCATGTGCAAGTAGATGAACTAGCACTGAGACACGCTAAAGCCAGAAAAAAAGCCCTTGAGGCTTCTAAAGCCAAAGTTATGGAAGTGGCAGGAACGGAAGATTGGAGCCTGCCCAATATGCTGAGACAGATTGAAGGCGGCGATATCTCCCCTTCGGCAATTGAGGCTATTTTGAAATTTCTGACAACTGAAGGCGGTTTTAAAGAGTATATAGACGACGAAACAAACAAAGCCGAAAAAAAGATGAAACTCAAAGACTCTCTCAAAAGCAAAGCCTTCTTAGGCTTAGGTATTTTGGGCCTAATTATGGTTTTGGCCATGCAGTCTTCGGGCCAAGCCGATAGCGCCAATGGGGTGAGTGCGCATTAACCTATGAAAAACAAAGAACCCATACTTTTTGGGCTGCTCGCCCTTTTTACCGCAGTTTTGGCTTTTTCTTTGGCGCGGCTCGATTTTTTCGGCTTTGTTTCCGGAGCGCATACCTTAGCCCTTTCCTACCTTTTTAGCGCTTGGTTTGCTTGGTTTACTATTCTCTTGGGGCTATTCTTTCTCGACCTTGAGGAAAGCCCACATAAAGTCCCCTTTTTTCTCGTGCTTTCCGTTTTGTTTGGCATTGTTATCGCCATCGTGAGCCGCAACAGTTTGGCTTCCTTATCCCTCCCGGCCGCTTTTTTTCTTTTTCTTTTCTCCAGCCATACCATGCTTCTTAGGCGCCAAAAACTTTTTGTGAAATTTTCTTTTCACGACTTACTCTTTCCCATTGTCCGCAGTAGTTTTGGCATTTTGCTTTTACTTTTGGCTTTTTTGTCTTATTCCCAAGCTCTACAAAAAGTAAATCGCTCGGCCTTGGTTAGCCCGAGTATCCTGCGCACCGTAAGCCGACCTTTGATTTTCATATTAAACAAAGAGCTCTCTGCGCAGCTCTCCCTACAATTCAACAACCAATTAGCCGGTTTTTTACCTCGTTCGGAAAAAGAAAGAATTACGCGGTTTGTACTTAGCAAGAGTTTGGACAGCTTAACCGATCGCAAAACCCAGGCCGTTTTTGGTTTTCCCCGAGAGCAAATTCCCATTGAAAAAGTAGATATTGCTGAAAGCGGGGAAATCGACCTCACCCCCGTTTTTGAGGGGATGTATGCCAATTTGGCCAAAACGCTTAACGAGCGCGCGCGCCAGTACCTGCAACTTGTGCCACTTGTAATTGGCGCCATTACTTTTTTTATTCTTTCACCGTTAATTGCCCTTGCCGAAGGGGTGTTGTTTGTTTTTGGCTTCTTAATCGTGCAACTCCTGCTTAAGCTTGGGGTTTTACGAATTGAAAAAAAGAACGTGGAGAAGGAGTTTTTGAGGTTGTAAGATAAAATAGTTAATCTGCTAAAGGGCTAAATTGTTAAATTGTTTCCATTCGACCCATCTATTTTACTTAGTAACTTAGTTACCTAGTTACTTTGTTACACACATCCTTTATAATACCCTCATGACATTTACGAATATTAGAGCCCTCCTCACCTACCGCCAGCAGGGGCTTGGGGCTCTGCGACAGTTTTTAAATAAACACGAATATCTGGAAGCCGAGGTACCTGTTTTAGTACCATCTTTAATCCCCGAGAGCTACTTGGAAACCTTTGAAACCGAGCTTACCAGCCCGAGAAAAGCGCCTAGCAAGGCTTTTTTAACCGCTTCCCCCGAGGCCTACTTGAAACGCTTGTTAGTCGAAGGTGTGGGTAACGTTTTTTACCTTGGGAAAGCCTTTAGGAATGGTGAACCGCTGGGTTCCTTACACAACCATGAGTTTACAATACTTGAGTGGTATAAAATTAACTATAGCTATTTGGAATTGATGAAAGAAATTGAACAAATGATAGGTTTTGTCGCCAAAGAGCTGCATACTAATATTGGTATTAATTTTGAAGGCCCTTGGGAGTATTTGACTATTTCTGAAGCCTATAGCCGTTTCGTTCCCGAAACGGAAATCACAAATTACAAATCACAAATTACAAATGAAAACTTTGAAAAGTGCTATGTGCAGTATATTGAGCCGAATTTAGGGACGCGTGGTAAACCGACGTTTATAATTGATTTTCCGGCGTGGCAGTCGCCTTTGGCGAAGCCAAAGGAGTTAGGAAAGAAAACACAAACAGTCGAGCGCTTTGAACTTTACATTAACGGTATTGAGCTTATTAATGGCTGGACGGAACTCACTGACTGGAAGGTGCAAGAAACCAACTTACTAAAAGAAAACGAAGAACGCCTTTCTCAGGGAAAAAAACCATTACCCATGGACAAGGGCTTTATAACTGCGCTTAAAAAAGGCATGCCCGAGTGCGCCGGCGCCGCCATGGGCGTGGACCGCTTATTGATGGTCTTGGGCGGCTTCAAAACCCTAAAAGCCGTTCTCCCCTTCCCCACTTCCGAAATCTTTTGACAAGATTCATAATACAGAGGTCCTCCCTCTGTAGACTCGAGTAATATATAGTATATATTATATGAGGCCCGGCCTCATATGAAAAATTTCTTAGGTAGTTTGGGGCAGTTTGATAGGCTAAAAGGAAAGTGCGCGCTGGGTATCGTTGAGAAGGACCAAACTACTTCTTTACTAAGAGTATTGTGCGTTTGGCAGTATTCTAGGCTTCCGCAATTAATCCCTTTTTGATAACAAGGTCTATCATATCTTTAAGTAAAGAACGATAGAGTTGGGAGTAAAAAGGATATCTTGGAGGTAGGACTGTGAAACCACCAAATGAGGCAAAATATTCTACTAATTGTTCTGGCTTAATCCATTTGCGGATCGTATTTTCGGGAGGCACCATGGAATACAAAAAATTTTGATTTGAAGTGTCAACCAATGCTTTTACTTCCTTGAAAACATCTTCTGGCACAATACCAGACTCTGCTAATTTGCCTGCTTGGAAGGGAGTCAACCCTGGCTTAACTTGCCCATTTGAAGCAAAAAAATCTGCCAACCAATTCGCATTGACAACTTTTAATAAGGCAATAATTTTTTGCCTTAAATCTACAGGAACAGCCGCCGCTAGTTCTCTTTCTCGCTTTGTAAACACAGGGTCTCGTGACCCTTTAAGTTCGGTATGAGTTCTATCGGTATACCAGGACGGCACATCAAAAAACTGTGCTAAACCTGAAACCTGACTCGTTTTTATATCATCTTCAGTAAGCCGCTCTGCCACCCCTAATCGTCGGCTCTCTTCTACACTTTGCTTAACAAGTAATTGTGCATCTACATTTGAAACACCCCTCAATATAACTTCATCCACAACGAGTAGATTTTTCCCAACGTATTTTTGTTTTATTCCATCTATCAGTAATTCACGTGCAAAATTATCTGTCCTTTTTTCAGGTTCATCTTTTCCGACATTCACAAAAATAACCTCTGGCTTTTGAATAGCTAAGTATTTTGTATTTCTAGTTACCAACTTCTCCCACAGTATTTGAAATAAGTATTGCGCTAATCGAGCTGACTTATCCAAAAAAACCAGAACTTCAATCGGTTGGCCATTATTATTAGCCTCAATGACTGTATTTATAAGATTGAGAGTTCCGCGAACAAGAAGTGAGTTCTCTCTTTCAAAAGCGAACTCTCCGGGATCAGTATCTCCTTGCGGCTTGAAACTTGGATTTTTAAGTTTTTCTTTTTCAAGCCACTCTTTTTCTCTTTTTTTTGCAAGAGATTGCATTTCTCCATTTAACTGAGCCCACTCATCCATGGTCCCTTGAGCTCGAAACGGGCCTGTTTTTTCAGGAACTGTTAAAATTCTCCCATCTATCGTTGGAGCTTTATAAGTCTGTACGAGGTCTTCATTCATTAGGATATGATACGAATTTTCATCAATTTTCGCTATACAGCCCTAAATAGAACCTGATTGAAACGTGTCTGATGAGGGACCTAGCCTTACCTATGAAGTGATATAATGGTATAGAACTTATTGGGGCAAATTGCCGCCCCAAAACTGGAGAGCCGTGCTCAACTGTCTGTTAGGAAAGAGACAGATAGTATGGGCCTGGCGAGGATTACATACTCACCTGGGTAAGGTGAGTAAAAAAGGAGGTAAAATATGGGCATTTTGCTCATTCTGGTCGGGTTGGGAGTCTTGTATGTTGTAGTGACTACTCCCAGCTTCGGTTTTCTAGCAAGTCTACTGGTAACCCTGGTAGCCTTGCTACTCGTTGTAGCTGGCATTCTGTCGTTCTTTGATAGACCAGACAGCGAATAAACCCAACCTCTTTCCGGGTTGGGACACAGTTGGCCCTCCGAAAGGAGGGCCTTTTTCATTCTACAGAGGTCGTCCTCTGCAGATACGCGCAGAATATAGTATTTTTTATATGAGGCCGGGCCTCATATAAAAAATTACTTAGGTAGTTTGGGGCGGTTTGATAGGCTAAAATGAAAGTGCGCGCTGGGGATCGTTCTAGACGCCTACTCAATTGATTGGCGCTTCAGAATTTGGCTTCGCCGCGTAAATATAATAGTAGTGCTTAGGATCGTGGGTTTTGCTTCTATTCAATCTATACAAATTAATTTTACTTTGGGAGTTGTAACCAATTTGGTCCGGTCGATATGGATCCACCACGTCCCACACAGCCGGCAATGCTTGTCGATAAAAGAAACCCCACGGCACGGTGTTTTGCTCTACTACTCTTTCCCCTGTTTTCCAATTTTTGCTACCGCCACAATTCCAAAACCGCGCCAACGGCTTAGGAAGTTGGATTACTAACAAAAAATCTTGAGAGTATTGCGCCACCTCTTCCGCACTAAGAAGGGCAATATCTTGCAAGTAGCTTCCCACTTCTTCCACCCCGTGAAGAATTGAAATTTCCGGCATATCGTAGCCCTTTAGAAGCATTTTTTCTCTAACACCAGGCGTGAAATATTGATACTTGGGGCTTTCCAAAACCCTTTCCATTGCTTCGTGCATGCGAAGTTGAAAGTCCGTCTTTATTTGGCCGGCTATTGCCAATAATTCAGTGGGGACAAGGTCATTTTGCTCAATTACCGCTGAGTCGCCTTCATGAGGTAAACCCGTTTGTATGTTTAAAAACTCAGGCATATCGAGATTTGGCCATTCTACAAAAAAATTAGAAAAAATATTGTAGGTGTTTTTCCTAGTTAGTAATACTCTTCTTCGTCTTCATCTTGCTTCGGAAAATCCATACTCCAAACGTAGTAAAACTGCTTAGTATGAACACCTGCTCCATTTAGCTTCGAAATCTGGAGGGGACCTTTGGGAGCTTCATATAGATTAATGGTTTTGTGCACTTCCGGCATTACTCGTCTGTAAAATTTTCCCCACTCGATTTCTCCTTCGGAAACCGGGACCGCCATTCGCGCCCCAGACTCTTTTTCGCCACCCTGTCTCCAGAATTTCATTAGTGGATCAGGTAAGTTAAACACCACTAAAAAACGATGATTGAGCCTACTAGCGTAAGAGTTGTTTACTTTAGGGTTTGCCGCCAGAAAAGACTGCGCACTTTCATTACCATGCAATATGGAGATTTTTGGTAAGTCATACTTTTTTCTCCGCATTTTAAGAGCCAGTCTGTGACTAAACGGGGAGTTCTCTTCTTTAGCCATTGCAAGCATTTCTTCTTGCATTTTTCGATGGAAATTAACTAAAAGCTCATTCACAAATTGATCAATTCTCTCATACAAATAAAAATCACTCTCGGACAAGGTTTTTGGATCAAAATCGAGCTTGATAACCGATTGTGGAACAAAAGCCGCATTTTCACTTATCACATGATTACCCGTTGTACTACGGTCCCGCTCAGGTTCCCCCCACTTGTTCAACTTATGGGCGATACGTGGGGTTATAGAGACTTCCGATTCGTTCATAGTTCTACCCCTTTTTTATTTCCCAAAAATCTTCGCCAAAGGCATTCCATGCCAAGCGTTTTTCGTCGGGAGCATCGGGGTTAAAAGTGCTGTTTACAAAATAAATGATTGAGCCGTCTTTATCTTGCAAGTTGCGGTAGCCGTGAGCTACACCACGAGGAATATACACTAAATGTGCTTTGCCCTCGCCCAGTACCAGGCGCATGGCTTTGTCCTTCGTGGGCGAACCCGCGCGGAGGTCGGCAAGCCCCACTAAAAATTTGCTGTCGGGAGTTACAAACCAGACGTCTTCTTGGTTTTCGTGAATGTGCCAACCCTTTACCGTTTGCGGCGCGGATTTGGAATAGTTGATTTGTTTGGCTTCAAAACCTTCTTGGGCAAATTCTTTGAGAATTCCTTGTTGAGGTCGGGAGAGCTCCAAAAAATAGCCGTCTTCGGTCACGAATTTCTTGAGCTCCACCACTTTCACGCCGTCTATCGTCACTTTTTTGGAATAATCTTCACCACCGAGAAGGTCTTGGTATTTGGGATCAATTAGATTTGTCATAGGGCAATTATAGAATAAATTTTAAATTATAAATTATAAATTTAAAAACAAGGTTAAAAAATAAGAATGGAGAGATTTGGGAGATGGGGGAAATTAGGGAAAAGATGGTTTTGATAAGTAAAATGAGTCTAATGGGATTAATGGGTCGTATGTGAATAGAGATACTAAAACTTAACAATTTAACAATTTAACCCTTTAGCAATTTTACCTAGTTACCTAGTAACTTTTGTGATTGCTGGATCCCCGCCTCCGCGGGGATGACAAAGTTCGCTAGCTACTTGCTACTAACTACTAGCCACTAGCCCTAGGCTCTTTCCACGTAATCCATCGTTTCGGGGTTGATAGCGATTTTTTCACCTTTTTTGATGAACAAGGGCACCATGATTTTCGCGCCCGTTTCCACGGTTACTTGCTTTTTGGCGTTGGTCGCAGTATCCCCTTTTATAGCGTCGTCGGCTTCGGTAACGATAAGTTCCACTCGTTTCGGAGGACGAATACCAATGGGGGTTTCTTCGTGAAAGAGAATAAACATACTTTGACCCTCTTTGAGCAGTCCGGCCACTTCGCCAATGACGTGTGCGGGCACTTCGTATTGCTCGAAGGTTTGTTCGTGCATGAAGGTTAGAAAATCACCACCGGAATACAAAAATTGTACCGGGGCGGCCACCACTTCTACCACTTCAAGGGTTTGGTTGGAGGTAAAAACTTGCGCTTGGCCTTTGCCGGAATTAACGCTTCGCAGCCTTGTGCGCACGACTGTACGGCCTTTACCAGGGTGATAAAATTCGACAAAATTGACTTGCCAAATATCATTGTTAAATTGAATATAGTCTTTCTTTTTGAGGCTCGAAGCGTCGATTTGCATGGCTTTTTTAGTTTAGGAAACAAATAATAGAGCTATATTATAACAGAAGTAAGAAGCAAGAATAAAGAAGCAAGAATACAGAATTCAGGATATAGAATAATTTTAAATTACCCCACTTCTCTCGACCTAACGTCGGGATTCGTTAGGGGCAGGCAAATTTTAAATTTTAATCAATTTCAAATTCAAATCTAAAGCAATGGAACATAGATTCCGGGTCAAGCCCGGAATGACACCG
>Ga0172379_10012292_pt1 | contig 10049 bp, 12 predicted proteins | sample GrowelOW334metaG_FD_119756 | JGI IMG/M metagenome (GOLD analysis project Ga0172379, IMG submission 119756) | Groundwater microbial communities from an aquifer near a municipal landfill in Southern Ontario, Canada - Groundwater well OW334 metaG | ecosystem: Environmental > Aquatic > Deep...
CGGGTGACGGTGGTGTTCCACGACGGCTTCCGCAGCTTCCGGGAGTATGCAGGGTTTCTCCTGGAGCCGGAGTTTCGCAACGTGGCCATCGATATCCACCGCTATCAATGCTTTATGGATTACGACACCAGTCTGGACATCTTCGGCCACATCCGTAAATCCGCCGTGGACTGGCGCGACGAAGCGGACGAGATCATCCGCGAGTCGGGCTATCAGGTGTATTGCGGGGAATGGAGCCTGGGGCTGGATCTGAAGATGGTCTCCCTCTGGGCGGAGGGGCCGTTCAATCATGCTCTGGAGGAAATGGATCTCTTTCAGATGTCGGCGGCCTATCGCGGCTACGCCTCGGCCCAAGTACTGACCTTTGAGAAATACGCCGGCTGGTTCTTCTGGACTTACCGGACCGAGACCACTCCGGAATGGTGCTATCGGGACTGTGTGGATCAGGGGTTCTTCCCCAATATGGGCCGGCCGGAGCAGTTTTCGGGCATACGAGGAACACTGGAACGGGCCAAGCAGCCATAAGCCTGACCGCAGGAGGGCCCGACCATGATCAAGGTGATGAGCTTCAATATCCGCGTTGGCCTGGCCGACGACGGCGAGAACCACTGGGAGCACCGCAAGTCCTTTGCCCTCGCCAGGATTGACGCCTTCGACCCCGACTTGCTCGGCCTCCAGGAGTGCCTGGACACTGAGCAGGCCGAGTTTGTCCGCACCAACCTGTCGGATTACCATTTTTTCGGCGTCCATCGGGGCGGGCCCGGAGGCACGGCGCTGGAGATGGCGCCCCTGCTCTTTCGCCGCTCATCCTTCCGACTTCTCGATACGGGATGTTTCTGGCTGAGTGAGACCCCGGAGATCCCCGGCAGTATGAGTTGGGGAAGCAACTATCCACGAACGGTGAGCTGGGCCAGACTCTCCTGCCGGTTGACCGGGTCGGTGCTTACCTACGTCAACACCCATTTCGACTACGAACCGACGGCCATCGAGGGGGATGCCCGACTCCTGCGCCAATGGCTCGACCGGATCCGCCAAGATACCGCGCTCATCGTGACCGGCGATTTCAATGCCGACAAGGATTCAAACGCCTACCGCCTCCTGACCGACGATGGAACGCTGATCGACGCATTACGGCAAATCCAGCCAAACACGGAAGATGAGGCCACCTTTCATGCCTATGGGCACCAGGAGGAAATGGCAGCCATTGACTGGATTCTGGTCTCCGACCATTTCCGGGTCCTTGATGCGCAGATCGACCGTTCCCGCCAAGGCAACCTCTTCCCCTCGGATCATTACCCCATAACGGCAGTGCTCGACTGGAAGGCTTAGAGCTTGTCCGTCACTCGCCGACCTTGAAAACACGCCGATCTCGACAGACAAAAAAATCTTGGGAAAATTTCCCCCGTGGCACGACCTTTCTGGTTATGCCCTTTGCCCCAACACAACATGCATCCGTCAGCGACTCACTGATCTGGCCCCGGCCATGACCTCGGCCATGTCAAAGGCCACCTGCGCCAGCATGTTCGGCACCACCGGCCCAGCCTGCGAGGGCTTGATCTCCGGGGGATTAAAGGCGGCGACAAACCGGGAGAAGGTGCTGCTTTGCGGATAGGCCATGGCCTGATCCATGGACTGCTCAATGTACCACACGGTATTGCCGGTATGCACATTGAGTAGCCGGGTGGACACCTCAACTCGCCCCCCCCCGAACTGACTGCCCTCCAATGCATAGTTGACCTTGCCCGCCAGAACCAGATCGACCTTAGCCTTCCGGCCAAGGGCCAGGGCTTCCGGAATATCCCGATACGACGCCTCAAGACGAACCACCTTGGGGAATGCCTGCTTGCCCAAGAGAACATCCTTGAAGAGCATGGCGACCCCCTCCCCCTGTGCCTGCGTCATATTGCCGGGCATCTGAAAGGGGAGCACACCAACGGTGGCCTCCTGATAGGTATTCGCATCCGGATAGATAAAGACCACCGGCGAGTTCTTCTTGACCTCAACCGGCTGATTGGCCCAGTTTTTTTGGCTCGACGCACACCCGGAAAGAAGAAGACCGAGCAGCACCACCGCTATTCCCTTACGCATACCGCTCTCCTGTAAACTATCCAGCTTGATGCCGGAATTGAATGAAAACACGGGAGGAACTGTTCGGCAGTGCCACAGATGCGAGGAAGAGGTCTGCGAAGTGTGCTATTGCACATGAGCAGGCCGATGACAGGTAAGCGAACACCTGTGAGACTCCGAAGCAGATGTGGTGCTGCTGGACAGTTACGCCCTCCTCAGCGCTCTTTGGCGGAGAGCAGCGCATCGCCAAGGGCGCCGCCGTCTCCTGCCGCAAGAAGGTAATTGATGTTGCGACTGCGCTGCAACTCAAGCCCTGCCACGGAAAGCACCTGCTGGGAACCGGCATCGAGCAGCTTGAGGTTGAGGATTACCGTGGTCGGGGTCAGCGAATAGGTGCCGGTGAGGATGGCTGCTGCCTGTTGCTGCTTGGCCAGAAGCTTGGCGTCTCGGGTGAGCATCAGCTCGCCCCGGTTGTCCCGGATGAGCAGTTCGGCGGACTTACGAATCTCCACCACGCCAAACCCGTGACGAAACAGACTGGTGGACAGGGCCTCGGTCAGGGTCCGGCCCAAACGAGTGGTGGTATAGAGGTTGTCGAGATCAACCACCGTGGTCAGAATCAACCGCTGCCCCCCCCCAACGCCGCGCATGCCGGAAGTCAACTGCAAGGCCAACTCCTCCCCCACCCCGAAAAAGTCCGGAGTGACCACCGAGGCAGTGCCGCCGGTATTTGTCTGGGGCGCACACCCGGCAAGAAGCAAGGCACAACACAGGAACAGCGAGAGTCCCAATCCATTAACCATCTTCCTTGTCGTTTTCATGGGCAATCCTTCTTTACGGGACGTTTTACTGGACGCTTGACGACAGTTTTTGTTGGCTTTTTTGCCGGAGGCGGGGGCACAACCTGCCCCTCTTCCTGAAATTGCCGGATCGCGACCTGCGTGGAACGGGTGGAAGCAGGCATGCTTTCATTGGCCAACAGATTCGCGGTCATCCCGTCAATGGGCAAAACAAGACTGGCGGAGGAAAGAACTCTATTGTCGTTGTTGCGCAGCAGGCGGGCGTTGATAAAGATTTCCTGCCCAGCCACGGCATAGGTACCCACCACTACCGCCTGTGCCGTCTGAACGAGACTAATCTCATCCATGCTTCGGGACAACGCGTACTCCCCATGATAAGGGCTCACCATCATACCCGGAGTTTTCCGCACCTCAATCACCTCCAGCCCGGCCTGTTGCAAAGTGGAGAGCAATTGCTCGCCAAGAAATCGGCCGAGGGATGAGGTAGCATACAGATTGTCAAGGCTGACGAAGGTGCTCACCGCCACGACATATTCATCAACCAGGACCTCGCTGGCATTAGCAATGAGCGCCTTGCCCAGCTGATTGATTTTGGATTGCAGAGCGGCTCCCTGCCCCGCACCTTCTGCCGTCGAACCTCCACCCTGCCCGGCGCCAAAGCCGGCCAAAAAGGATTGGGACATATTCCGCGGCGAAAAAACCCGCGCGGTGCGGAACACATAATCAGCCGGTATCGCATGGGGATAATTATAAAAATACGGGCGATAGGCCGGCGTGGGACGCTGCCGCTCCATCCCCCCCCCCTTCTCCCCGACGTCAGGAAGTTGACCGTCATCAGCTGATGCGGGAGTTACCGCACACCCAAAGGCCAGCAAAACCGTAACCACTTTTATAATCATTCTTTTTTGAAATCGCACATAAACACAAGACTTCAAAAAGCCACGATCACAACAACTAATGCTTGGCAACTCGCTGATTATATGATGCAGACCTAAGGCATTTTTCCATTTTTTCGAAAAAATCATTTTTTCCGCCTCCCCGGTCAAGGATTAAAATTGTAGGCAGGATAGTCCCTTTCTATGCTCCGCCAGGAAGGGCCAAAGGCCTGCACCATGGGGTCATCCGAAACACCGCCTCTGCCGGGATAGACCACAGGCACCCGCTGTCCTTGCCCAAACATTGGCGAGGCAAACCGCATTTCAACCTCAGCCAGATTGCTGTACATTCCTCCGGAACAGCCACAGCAACTGATGAGCAACAGCCCGGCCATAATTTTCCGCATATTTTCTCCCTCTGTGGTCGTACACCACAAAACAAAGCAACCTGGTCAATAAAATGACAGTCTTGCCCGCAATCTGGTATGGGAATTTTTTTCCCGGCTGCCGCCATGAATGGGACCAGAACCCTATACCAACAGGAATTTTTTTCTGATCCGCCCCTTCCAACCAGCTTTTCGCTTCGACAACGCCTTGTTTATAAGCATTTTTCATGCCACCGCATCACCCCCCCTTATTACTCCATCCAAACAACCCCTACGGTCGGACAATCTACCCAAAACTTCCGACCATAATCTTTTCAATTTCCCAACAGAATGGGCCTCGACAGAAAAAATCATTGCCAAAAAAACCGGATAGATTATACTTTTGAAGTTTATACTACCGCGATACCAACGGGATATTTCCCACAGGAGGAGTTGTATTATGGCACGTATCACCGTCGAAGATTGCCTGAGCCAGATAGGCAATGAAAATCGTTTCTCCCTTATCCATCTGGCCGTTGAACGGGTTAAACAGCACCGCAAGAATGCTCCGTTTCTGGTGAAATGTAAAAACAAGGAGATTGTCGCCACCTTGCGCGAAATTGCCTCCGGCCAGGTCAGCTTTGCCACCATCAAAAATTTCACCGCCACCAAAGAAGACACTCCTGTCCCGACAGCCCAGAAGGGTGATGAGCAGACAGAACAGGCCGCCCTCTAACTGATGGAAACCGATTTCTACAAAACCCTCGGAGTCTCCTCGGATGCGACTGCCGAGGAAATAAAAAAAGCATACCGCCAGCTGGCTATGAAATACCATCCGGACAAGAATCCTGGAGACAAGGCGGCTGAAGATAAATTCAAATTAGCCGCCGAGGCCTACGAAATTCTTGGCGACTTGGAAAAGCGGAAGATATACGACCGCTATGGAGTCGCCGGCCTAAAAGACAGCGGCTACAGCGGGCCTGGCAATTTCGACGACATCTTCTCAAGCTTTGGCGATATCTTCGGCGACATGTTCGGGGGCCGTTCCGGGCAAAGACGCCAAGGCCCCGTCCAGGGTAACGATTTACGCTATGATCTGGGCATCAGCTTCATGGATGCGGTGCATGGCGCGGAAAAAGAAATCGAGATCACCAAGCGGGAAACCTGCTGGACCTGTGATGGAACCGGCTTGCGTCCAGGCCACAAGCCGACCACATGCACCACTTGCAAAGGACACGGTCAGGTGGTGCATGCCCAAGGATTTTTTCGGGTGCAGACCGCCTGTCCAAAATGCCACGGCGAAGGCACAATCATTACCGAACCATGCAATGATTGCCAGGGCGAAGGACTTGTCAAGAAAACGAAAAAGGTGTCATTGAAGATTCCGGCCGGAATTGACACCGGCGCCCGAATGCGCCTAAGGGGCGAGGGCGAAGGCGGTCGCAAGGGAGGCCAGCCGGGCGATCTCTATGTGATCATGCATGTGGAGCCCCATGAATTTTTCCTGCGAGAGGGCAACCAGATCCACTGCCTCTTTCCCCTGACCATGGTGCAGGCCGCGCTGGGTGCCACCGTAGATGTGCCGACCATCAACGGCACCAAACAGCTGGTAATCCCAGCGGGAACCCAACCCGAGCAGATCTTCACCCTGAAAGGCGAAGGCGTTCCTTCCCTCAGGGGCGGGAGTCCCGGAAACATGATCGTTGAGATCAAGGTTGTCATCCCGAAAAAACTGTCCCCGCGAGAGCAGGAACTTCTCTCGGAATTTGACGCACTGCAAAGGGAAAGGGGTGCTGCCCAGGAAGAAGAGGGATTTTTCAAAAAAATCCTTCACAAATTCGCCGATGAAAAAGCTTGATTCTTCCTCTCGGGACAGCGACAATGAACGACCAGACCGTGACAAAAAAACAACTTACCCATTTTGATGAAGCCGGGAATGCCCGCATGGTTGACGTGGGCGGCAAAGGCGAGACTGTACGCGAAGCAACGGCTTCCGGCGCTATTTCTCTCTCGGCGCAAGCGTTTCAACTGGTACAGGAAGGAAATATTGCCAAGGGAGATGTGCTTGGGGTCGCCCGGATCGCCGGAATCATGGCCGCCAAAAAGGTCGATGCCTTGATCCCCCTAACCCACCCTCTGGCCATCAACAAAGTGACTGTTGATTTTGACCTCAACGAGGTAACACACACCATAGAAATTACCGCCACCGTGGGAATAACCGGCAGAACCGGGGTCGAGATGGAGGCACTTACCGCCGTCTCGATTGCCGCCCTGACCATTTATGATATGTGTAAGGCTGTGGACAAAGGCATGATCATTAACAACATCAGACTGGAAAGGAAAATCGGGGGCAAAAGCGGAAGTTATCAGCGATAGCGGAGAACGCTTGTCCACGATATACTAAGGGAGTAAGACTGTGAACAGAGAACAACTTGAGTATTTTCGCCAGAAGTTGGAGACCATGAGTCAGGATCTTTTGCAGGAGGCTGAAAAAACCATCCACGAGATGACCGACAGCACGGAAAATTATCCCGACCCCACCGACCGGGCCAGCGCCGAGTCTGACCGAAGCTTCGAACTCCGCATCCGGGACCGCGAACGCAAACTAATTGCCAAGATCAGGGAAGCCATCGAACGTATCGATGAAGGCACCTATGGCATTTGCGATGAATGCGGCGACGAAATCTCGGCCAAACGTCTTGAAGCACGGCCGGTAACAACCCAATGCATCGAATGCAAGACCCTCCAGGAAAACCAGGAAAGGGCACAAAAAGGCCTATAAGAAAACGCCATGCCTGAACTCCGCAAAGACCCGATCATTGGCCGCTGGATCATCATCTCCACCGAACGTGGAAAGCGCCCCACTGATTTCATTGTTGAAAAAAGTGAAGGCAGGGGGGGATTCTGCCCCTTATGCCCAGGCAATGAGAATACAACGCCTCCGGAAGTTCTCAGCTACAGCAGCGCCGATGGCCATCAGGCCAACAGACCGGGCTGGGACCTGCGGGTTGTGCCCAATAAGTACCCAGCCCTCGTCATTGAGGGAAATCTCAGTAAGGAAGGCGATGGGCTCTATGACCGGATGAACGGAATCGGCGCCCATGAGGTCATCATCGAAACTCCGGACCACAACGAATCCTTTACCAGCCTGCCGCCGGAACGCATGGTCAAGGTTTTCCTGGCCTACCGGGATCGCCTGCTGGACCTGGCCCAGGATCCACGCTTCCGTTACGTCATGGTTTTTAAAAATTTTGGTGCCGCAGCCGGGGCCTCGCTGGAACACTCCCACTCCCAGCTCATTGCCCTGCCCATTGTACCGCGCATGATCAGCTCCGAGATTGAAGGGAGTCTTTCCTACTATAAATACAAGGAACGCTGCATTTTCTGCGACATTATCCGACAGGAAATAAACCAGAACCAGCGGGTGGTGGCCGAAAATGACCTGTTCATCGCCATTGTCCCCTATGCGCCGCGTTCGCCTTTTGAGATGTGGGTTCTGCCCAAACGCCATGCCTCTTCATATCTCGCCATGGATGACGACCACTTCAAGGCACTCACCACGATTTTTTCCGAGTGCCTGCGCCGCCTGAACGTTTGCATTCCTAATGTCCCTTACAATTTTGTATTGCATGGCGCGCCGTTACGCTCACAGCCCCTTGATCATTACCACTGGCATTTTGAGATCATGCCCAAACTGACAATGATTGCGGGCTTTGAATGGGGATCTGGTTTTTACATAAACCCAATCCCACCAGAAGAAGCGGCCCATTTCTTAAAAGAAGCGGCTATTTAGACGCCGTGTTGCCCATACGAGATGCCCAAGTTATTTTTTTATAACAACGGGTTAACTGAAGGCCTTTGACCGCAACCCTCACAGCCCTTGACAAGACAACAGGGGGAGGATCAATGAAAAAAATACTGCTTGTTGACGACGAAGACAGCATCCATCTCCTCTATCGTGAAGAGCTGGAAGAAGAGGGCTATGAGGTCCACTCGGCGCTCTCCGGGGAAGAAGGTCTGACCCAACTGAAAATCATTGTGCCGGATCTTGTCATCCTCGACATCAATATGCCCGGCATCAACGGAATCGACGTCCTGCGCCAGATCAAGGAAATGAATCCCTCCCTGCCGGTGATCCTGAGCTCCGCTTACCAGGAGTTCAAGCAGGATCTGGCTACCTGGGCCTCCGATGAGTACATCGTCAAATCATCCAACCTGGACGAACTTAAGGCCGCAGTAAAAAAACATCTTGCCTGAGAGCCGAGGCCGCCGAGAAAATACAAACAGGCGGCCCGGCCCGGAAGCCCTCAGCTCTGCGCCACCATCGCGCACTAGCTTTTCCGGGCACAGCTCTTTTTTTCTAAATCAGCACCGCAACGCCCCGCCGGACCCCCTGCCCAATGAGCGACATGAAAGATATCCAAGGTCAGCGTGATTACCGCCAGATCAACATTAAAAAGGTAGGTGTAAAGAACATCTCCTACCCGATCACGGTCAAGGACAAGGCCAGGAAGACCCAGAAGACCGTGGCCACAGTCAACATGTACGTCAATCTGCCTCACCAATTTAAGGGAACCCACATGAGCCGGTTCGTGGAAATCCTTAACCGCTTCCACGGCGAGATAAACCTGGAAAGTTTTCATCACATCCTCGAAGAGATGAAAATCCGACTTCAGGCGGAAGCAGCCCACATGGAAATCACTTTCCCCTATTTTCTTAAAAAATCTTCTGAGCAGGCGCACTCGGTGGGCATGAATGAATACCGTTGCACCATGCATGGCTCCCTGGACAAAACCGATGACCTCATCCTGGAAATCCAGGTACCCATCTCCCCGCCGCTTCCCTCCCAGGTTGGCCAGGGATTGCCCCGCTCCCTCGGTCACTGGGGCAGGGCCACCATCCACCTACGATTCAAAAATTTCATCTGGATCGAGGATATCATCCAGCTGGTGGAAGAGGTGACTTCCCACGATCTCTGCTGGCCCTCGACGGAGACCTGCACGGAATACACTCTTTCCGTGGAAAGCATTACCACGGCCCTTGGCCGCAAGCTGGAAAATCATCCGGCCATTGCCTGGTTTTCCGTCCTAGTGGAAAACCTTTCGCAAGGCTACAACACCTTTGCCTCTCTGGAATGGCAGGATGGCAACACTACTATGGCCGTGTCCTGAACACCTTTGCCAAGAGCTCACCATTAAAAAATATCGCGAGAAACCACACCATGCAACACGAACTCCTCTTTGAAATCGGCACCGAAGAAATCCCGGCCGGCTATATCATGCCGGCCCTTGCCCAGTTAGAAAAAATTCTCGGCGACCGTCTCACCGCCTTGGCCTTGCCCTACTCCAGCCTGCGCACCGCAGCCACCCCACGGCGCCTTGCCGTGTCGATCAACGGCCTGGCCGAGCGCCAGCCGGATCGGGAAGAAGAAATTCTCGGCCCCCCCAAAAAGGCGGCCTTTGACCAGAATGGCCAGCCCACCCAAGCCGCCATCGGCTTTGCCAAAAAAAACGGGGTCGAGGTCGAGACCCTGCAAATCATGGCAACGCCAAAGGGCGAGTACCTCATGGTGCGCGTCGAACAGATTGGTCGCCCAACCGAGGAACTCCTTGCCGAGCTGCTGCCGGAGGTGGTTACCAGCCTCAATTTCCCGAAATCCATGCGCTGGGGCGCAGGCCGTACCAGCTTTGCCCGCCCGATTCAGTGGCTGCTCGCCGTCTATGGCGGCAAGACTGTTTCCTTCACCCTGGACACCATCACCAGTTCCGGCACCACCAGCGGTCACCGTTTCATGGCCAAGGGTTCTTTCCCTGCCTCCTGTTTTAGCGACTATGTTGAAACCCTGCGCGCGGCCCAGGTCATGGTGGAGCCCACGGAACGCCGCGCCGCAGTGCTTGCCGAGATCACCAAGGCGGCCCAGCAGGCGGGCGGGGCGATCCTCC
>Ga0172379_10012293_pt1 | contig 10049 bp, 8 predicted proteins | sample GrowelOW334metaG_FD_119756 | JGI IMG/M metagenome (GOLD analysis project Ga0172379, IMG submission 119756) | Groundwater microbial communities from an aquifer near a municipal landfill in Southern Ontario, Canada - Groundwater well OW334 metaG | ecosystem: Environmental > Aquatic > Deep...
CCTTCAACCGCGGTTTGGAGCGCGCGGGCCTTTTCGTAGCCGCTCACGACGATGATCACCTCGCGGGCGTCCATGATCGTGCCCACGCCGACTGTAAGGGCCAGTACCGGAACGGCGTTTATGTCGTCGCCGAAAAAGCGCGCGTTGGCGCGACGCGTTTCCGTCATAAGTTCCTTGTCCCGCGTACGGCTTGAAAGCGACGAGCCGGGCTCGTTGAAGGCGATGTGTCCGTCGGCCCCAACTCCGCCGAGAAAAAGGTCGATACCGCCGACTTTCAAAATGGCCTCTTCGTACGCGGCGCATTCAGCGTCCAGATCCTTCGCCATACCGTCCGGAATATGCACGTTCTCTTTTTTCACATCGATCTGAGAAAAGAAATTGTCCCACATAAAGCGATGATAGCTCCGCGGATGATCGGCGCCGAGCCCGACGTATTCGTCCATGTTGAAGGTGACCACGTTCGCGAAAGAGAGACGACCGGCTTTGTGGTGAGCGATCAGTTCGCGGTACACGCCCAGCGGCGTGGAGCCGGTGGGAAGTCCAAGGACAAAGGGCTTAGCGGCGCTGGGAGCGAACGCGCTGATACGGGAAACGATGTGAGCTGCCGCCCAACGGCACACCGCGTAATAATCGGGACAAATAACGAGTCGCATCGAACGCCTCCTACAGGATGTTTTTCTTCAGTGACCCGCCGACCATCGTGGAGAGTACGTTGAAATAGCGGTCAAAAACGACCAGGTCCGCGTCATTGCCGGGGATGACGGTGCCCTTGCGCGAGAAGCGCATCACCTGCGCGGGGTTGGAAGTCGCAAGCTTCACGGCTTCTTCCACCGAGAACCCGCAGTCGACCAGGTTTTTCACGCCTCGGATCATCGTGAGGCTGGAACCGGCAATCACATCGTCTATTTTTCGATGAAAGACGCCGTCCCGGAACACCACTTCCTCTCCATTGGCAAAGAAGGGACCTTCCGTCTGTTCGGTCGGCTTGAGGGAATCGGTCACTAGGACGATTTTGTCCAGCGGTTTGTCCCGCTTTAGGAGGCGCAGCAGATCCGGATGCACGTGGAACCCATCGGCGATGATCTCGCAGGACATTTCCGGGTGGATCAGGACCGCGCCGACCGCGTTCGGGTTGCGGTGGTCCAGCTTGCTCATCGAGTTGAACAGGTGAGTCGCGTGCAAAATTCCCGCCTGCATGCCTTCCACCATGTTCTCGTAGGCGGCGTTCGTGTGCCCCGCCTGCAGCACAATCCCCTTTTTTATGCAGTAGAGGGCTAGTTCACGCATACCCTTGAGTTCGGGCGCCACGGTCATGTTGACGATGCGACCTTCCGCGGCCTTCCAGAGTTCATCCATAAAGTCGAGGTCTACCGAACTGAGGGTTTCCGGCCGCTGGACGCCCAGACGATCCGGAGACAGAAAAGGGCCCTCCAGGTGGAGGCCCATCGCCTTGGCCCCATTTTCCCGGCCGCAAGCCGACGCGACGGTTCGGACTGCTTCCAGCATCTGTTTCGGTTCCGACGGGTAAAGCGTCGGATTGAACGCGGTGACGCCGTAATGAGCAAGGAGGCGCGACATTTCCACGACCGAATCGACGGAAACGTCGTCGGTACCGAAGCCGCCGAAACCGTGGATGTGCGTATCGATAAAACCGGGGGCGATGAAGGCCCCGTCCACGTCGAACAGGCGCACGTCGGCGCCGAAGCGTTTTTGCTCAAAACGTTTTTCGGAAAAGACGTCCGCGACCAAGCCGTCTTCCACGAGAACCGCGCACCGTTCCATCGCGGCGAAGCCGCTGAGAACCGTACCGTTATGGAAACAAAATGAACCCATAGTCGCTCCTATGTCCAAAGCGGCGCCGGATAGCGACCTTCGGCGACCAGCGCCCGTATTCGGCGGACTGCCGCGTCGCGGTCCTCACTGTAGGTTATTCCGAACCATTCGGAATCGGCTTCCAGCGCACGCACACGAAGACTTCCTTCTTTAATTAACTCATCCACAGCGCTGGGGAGGTACGCCTCCGCTTTAGGCAATGCGGCCGATGTTTCCAGAAAGCGCGAAAAATAACGGGCTATCCCGTCCATGGCAGACAAGGGGAAGCCCCAAATATTCATTGAGACCAGCGTATCGGGAGCAAGCTCAACGAATCCGCCTTCTGGTAGCGAAGCGGAAATGACCGTACCCTTGCGCTCGATGGCCGTACGTTCCACAACACCGCGGAGTTCCCCGTTTTCCACCAGACAGACGCCGCGTCCAACAGTGCCCGAGGGGCTGAGCGTCCGGTCCACCCGATAGGGAACAAGAGCGCCCCAGGAGGCCTCGGCGTCCGCGGATTTTAGGAAGGGGGCCATCGCTTGGTAGGCTTCAAGACCATAAAAATCATCGGCGTTGATCACCGCGAAGGGTTTGCCGATCATGTCGCGCGCGCACAGGAGAGCGTGCGCGGTCCCCCATGGTTTTGACCTGTTTGCCGCGAGGGCCGCTTCCTTGGCCGCCTGAGGAATCAGCTTGTCCCGCTCTTGAAAGGCGAGGCGGTACGGGACCTTCCGCCCCATACGAGCCAAAACGGAAGATCGAAAATCGGCTTCGATGGCCGATCTGATAATAAATACGACATCTGAAAAACCGGCGCGGAGCGCATCGTAGACCGCGTAGTCCAGGAGCGTTTCGCCGCTGGAACCGAAGCCTTCCAGTTGCTTCACGCCTCCGTACCGGCTTCCCATCCCCGCGGCAAGGACTACCAGCGTAGGTCCGCTCATAGGCGCGCCTCAGGGACGCCGGTCCATTCATGCAGCGATTCAGCAAGCAAAGCCGAATCAACGAAGCGGTGGACGCGCAGCCCCAGCGCCTCCGCCGCGAGCACATTTTCCTCATGATCGTCCACGAAAAAAGCGTCCTGAGGAGCACAGGACTCGGTGCGGAGAATGAGGCGCCAAAAGGCGGGGTCCGGTTTGATCACACCCATCCTGTGCGACGCGTAGATCGCGTCAAAACAGGAGTACTCACTTCGCTTGCGGTGGATTTCGTAATGAGCGTGAAGACTGTTGGTTCCGCACACCACCCGGTAACCTCGCTTCCTGAGCGCCGCGATAAGCGCGTAGGTCCCCTCGTCCCGCACAGGCTGAAAAAAGGTACCCCACAGGTCTTCAGTCACGGTAAGTCCCGTACGTTCGTTGAAACGAAGCCAGAAGGTCGCCGGTGTAATCGTTCCCTTCATGATCTCGGCCAAGTCCCCAAGGTTGTACGGTGAGGTATGGGAGACGTCCGGATCGGAACCGGCACCTCGGAAGAAGGCGGTAACGTCGATGCCCAAATGGGAAGCCATCTCAGGGACGCAGAAGACGTTCCCGGTAACGACACCGCCCATGTCGAAAATAAACAGTTTCATACGGTCGCTTTCATTTCTTGCCCGAGGCGAGCGTGATTTTTCGCATGAATTCCCCTCTAGCCGTATCGCTAAACAAGCGCCACAGAGAAGAATAACAGGGCCGATTCAAGCGCACAAGCAAAAAACATATATTTCCGGCGTCTTTATTCAAAAGTCGATTGAGGCCTGTTTTTTTGATACTACCCAAAACTTCCCACCAAACGGTGGGACTAACCCTGATCCCACCGTTTGGAAGGTTCCGCTATTTGGAGCTTTCGCTCTTTGCGCACCGGTCGGCGCAGGGTCACTGAAAGGAAAATAATTTTAAATATTTACACTATAAACAATTATATCGATTAAGTGATTTATATTTTCATTTCTATTTTTTTTGGCACGCTCCTAGCATTACGACCATCAACATCCTCCTGAGGAGCGAACAGATGCGGAAGGTAGCAATTTACGGTAAGGGCGGAATCGGCAAGTCGACGACAACGCAGAATACGGTAGCTGGTTTGGCCGAAATGGGCATGAAGGTTATGGTCGTGGGCTGCGACCCGAAAGCGGATTCCACGCGCCTGCTTTTGGGCGGGCTCTCGCAGAATACAGTGCTGGATACGCTCCGGCTGGAAGGCGAGGACTTGGAGCTTGAGGATATCGCCAAGCTGGGGTACGGCAACACGACCTGCGTGGAATCCGGCGGACCGGAGCCGGGAGTCGGCTGCGCGGGGCGCGGCATCATCACTTCCATCAATATGCTGGAACAGTTGGGCGCGTACTCCGACTCGCAGATGCTCGACTACGTCTTCTACGATGTATTGGGCGACGTCGTCTGCGGCGGTTTCGCGATGCCGATCCGCGAAGGAAAGGCCGAGGAAATCTACATCGTCGTCTCCGGCGAAATGATGGCGATGTACGCGGCGAACAATATCTGCAAGGGCATCGTGAAGTTTGCGGAAGCGGGCGCGGTTCGATTGGGCGGACTGATCTGCAATTCTCGTAAGGTCGACAACGAGCTGGAGATGATCGAGGCGCTCGCGGCGAAGCTGGGGACGCAGATGATCCATTTCGTCCCGCGGGAAAACGTGGTCCAGCGAGCCGAGATCAACCGGAAGACGGTGATCGAATACGAACCGGCCCATGTCCAAGCGGATGAATACCGGACGCTGGCGAAAAAGATCAACGAGAACAAGATGCTCGTCATTCCCAAGCCGCTGACCGGCGATGAGCTGGAAAGCCTGCTCATGGAATACGGCATTGCGAATTAATTGTTCGCCTCGGTTAGGCGAACAATTAATTCTCGCAGTTTCCGAAGGAAACTGCACGGCATTTACAGGGAACAAAAAACTGAAGTTTTTTGTTCCGCCCCGGCGGGGATAACGGGCCTTGGTCGGGGAGAGACTGCAAGCGGAGGTGTTTAGATGGTAATGGTTAGGGCGATCGTGAGGCCGGAGAAGGTGGACGCGGTGATGGAAGCGCTGATGGAAGCGGGCTTCCCTGCGGTGACGAAAGTGAACGTGGTGGGCCGCGGCAAGCAGCGCGGCATCAAGATAGGCGAGATCACCTACGACGAGCTCCCGAAAGAGCTCCTGATCACGGTGGTCAAATCCAAAGACAAGGATTACGTCGTCAAGACGATCATGGCCGCGGCGCGCACGGGAGACAAGGGCAGCTACGGCGACGGAAAGATCTTCGTGAGCCCGGTTGAGGAAGTGTACACCGTGTCCAGCGGGATCAAGGAAGAAGCGGACGAAATCTTAGCCGCCGTTCCGGTGGAGGCCTAGGCATGAAAGAGGTCATGGCGATCGTTCGGATGAACATGATCAACAAGACCAAGCAGGCGCTCAGCGACGCGAATATCCCGAGCTTCATGGCTAGGGAATGCTTGGGCAGGGGAAAGGGCATGGTCGATTTCACCGTGCTCAAAGGTGCCGAGAAGGGCTATGAGGAGGCGATCGCCCAATTGGGACAATCGCAACGCCTTATCCCCAAGCGTTGGTTGACGATCGTGGTGCCGGACAAATTGGTGAGGAAGACGGTCGATACGATCATCGCGGTCAACAAGACGGGCAAGGCAGGCGACGGGAAGATTTTCGTACTTCCCATTTCCGAGGCGTACCGAGTCAGGACCGGCGAATCCGGTGATCGCGTTTTGGACGAATTGTAGGAGAATATCATGAGTGAACCCACAACGGCGACGCTTGATTTATCCCAGGTGGGGATGGTCGGCGAACCGGTTATGAGCGAGGTGGAGGCGGCGGGTATCAAGAAAGAGCTTCTTGCCGCTTACCCGGCCAAGATAGCGCGGAAGCGCGAAAAGCAGATAGTCATCAACAAGAAAGGCGCGGATGGAGAATATCCGGAGATCGCGGCGAACACCCGGACGCTGCCCGGCGTGATCACTCAGCGCGGCTGCACCTACGCCGGCTGCAAGGGCGTCGTCGTCGGTCCGACCCGGGACATCCTGCAGATTACCCACGGCCCGATCGGCTGCGGCTTCTACAGCTGGCTGACGCGGCGCAACCAGACGCGGACGGAGAGTCCCGCCGACGACAACTTCATGCCGTACAGTCTGTCCACTGACCTGCAGGACAACGACATCGTGTTCGGCGGCGAGAAGAAGCTGCGGGTCGCGGTGAAAGAAGCGTTCGAGACCTTTCATCCGAAGGCCATCGCCATCTTCTCCACCTGTCCGGTCGGTCTGATCGGCGACGACGTCCACGCGGTGGCGCGCGATATGAGCGCGGAGCTCGGCATCACCGTGTTCGGCATGAGCTGCGAAGGCTACAAGGGCGTTTCCCAATCGGCGGGCCACCATATCGCCAACAACGCGGTGTTCACGCACGTCGTCGGCAAGAACCCTGTGGAACCGGAAGGTAAATTCAAGATCAACATGCTCGGCGAATACAACATCGGCGGCGATTCCTTTGAATTGGAACGCATCCTGGGGAACCTGGGTGTCACCTTGGTGACGACCTTCTCCGGAAACTCGACCTTCGTGTCCATGGGGCAGGCGCCCTTCGCGGACGTGAACCTGGTGATGTGCCATCGGTCCATCAATTATATGGCCGAGATGATGGAGACCAAGTATGGCGTTCCCTGGTTCAAGGTCAACTTCATCGGCGCCGGTCCGACGGCGAAGTCCCTGCGCCACTTGGCCGAGTACTTCGGCGACGCGGAGCTGACGGCCACGACGGAAGCTTTGATCGAAGCGGAAATGGCCGCGGTCAAGAAGGAGCTGGCCCTGGTCCGGCCGCGGTTGGAAGGCAAGAGCGTGCTCATGTACGTCGGCGGCAGCAGAGCCCACCACTACCAGGACCTGTTCAAGGAACTGGGCATGAAGGTGATCTCCGCCGGCTACGAGTTCGCCCACCGGGATGACTACGAAGGCCGCAAGGTGCTCCCGACCATCAAGGTGGACGCCGACAGCCGCAATATCGAAGAACTCCATATCGAGAAGGACCCGAACCGGTATTCTCCGCGCAAGAGCGACGCGGAGATGGCTGAACTCAAGGCCAAGGGCCTTCAGATGAACGAATACGAAGGCATGATGGCGGAAATGGCCGAGGGAAGCCTGGTCATCGACGACGTCAGCCACTACGAGACTGAAAAGCTCATCGAACTGGTGAAGCCGGATCTTCTGTGCGCGGGAATCAAGGAAAAGTATGTGGTGCAGAAGCACGGCATCCCGCTCAAGCAGCTGCACAGCTACGACTCCGGCGGACCCTACGCGGGCTTCCGGGGCGCGGTCAATTTCTATCGGGAAATCGATCGACTGGTGAACGGTTCTGTCTGGGGCAAGCTCAAGGCTCCCTGGGACAAGGCTCCGCAGCTTTCCGGCTCATATGCGTGGAAGGAATAATTATGGCTACTGAATTATATCTGAAACATACGGAGGCGGAGTCGGTGCCGCGGACGGCATTGACGGTCAATCCGGCAAAGACTTGCCAGCCGATCGGGGCGATGTACGCGGCGCTCGGCGTTCACAGGTGCCTGCCGCACAGCCATGGGTCGCAGGGTTGCTGCTCCTACCATCGGAGCGCGCTGACCCGGCACTACAAGGAACCGGTCATGGCGGCGACCTCGTCCTTCACCGAAGGCGCGTCGGTCTTCGGTGGGCAGGCAAACCTCCTGCAAGCCTTCAACACGATTTTCTCACTGTACGATCCGCAGATCATCGCGGTCCATACGACCTGTCTGTCCGAGACGATAGGCGACGACCTGCCGCAGATTATCGGGAAGGCGACCGCTGAGGGAAAAATACCCGCCGGCCGCGTCGTGCTGCACGCTTCCACGCCAAGCTATATCGGCAGCCACGTCACCGGCTTCGGTTCAATGACGCGAGCTTTTATCGACTACTTCGCGGAGAAGACCGGGAAGAAAACCGACAAACTCGCGGTGTTCCCCGGCTGGGTCGAACCATCGGACATGGCCGAGATCAAGCGGATGCTTGAGACGATGGACGTGCCGTACACGCTCCTGCCGGACACTTCGGGCGTCCTGGATACGCCGATGACCGGGCATTTCGAGATGTACCCGGAAGGCGGCACCAAGCTGGAAGATATCAGGCGAATGGGCGACGCGAAAGCCGCCATCGGCCTGGGCGCCTTCTGCTCGGGACCGGCGGCCAAGCTTCTGGACACCAAGTGCAAGGTCCCCTGCGAGATTCTCGATCTGCCGATCGGGCTCGCGGCGACCGACCGCTTCATCGACGCCCTGCGCCGCGTCGCGGGAGTGGCGGTGAGCGAACAGATCATCAAGGAACGCGGACGCCTTTTGGACATGATGGCGGACATGCACCAGTACACCTACGGCAAGTCTGTGGCGATCGCCGGAGACCCCGACCAGCTATGCGCTCTGTCCGAGTTCCTCAAGGACTTGGACATGAAGGTGAAGTACGTCGTCACCGGTACCCCGGGCAAGGCTTTTGAAGCGCGGCTCACCGAGCTGCTCGGCCCCGCCGGAGAAGGTGACTGGCGCGGCGCTCCCGGAGACCTCTTCTCGCTTCATCAGAAGATGAAGCAGGACCCGGTCGATTTGTTGATCGCGAACACCTACGGGAAGTTTATCGCCCGCGACGAGGACGTTCCCTTCGTGCGCTTCGGTTTTCCCATCCTTGACCGCATCGGCCACAGCGACTTCCCCTACGTGGGCTACCGCGGGGCGCTACGGCTCATGGAGAAGATCCTGAACGTACTTATGGACCGCCAGGACAGAGATTCGCCGAATGAGAGCTTTGAGTTGGTTATGTGAATCGGGGGCCTGGCCGGGAAAAAACCGAGCCTCGCTAGTCCTCGGACCAGTAGGTCCTGCGGATTCGCTCAGCCCGGCTTTTTCCCGGCCACCCCTCGCGTTCAACAAAACAAGCTTCACTCGCAGAAGCGAGTGACAAGGGTATCCCTAAGGCCGGAGGATCATTGCGATGAGCGGTTCAAGTGTGGATAACAACTTAGCGGTTCTCGAGGGACGGCGTGGGCAGGTGGCGGCGGCGGGGGAGGGGGCGCCTGAACTCACGTGTGGGAAGCCGAGCTTGGCGGGGAGCGTGAGCCAGAGGGCTTGCGTGTTTTGCGGGTCCCGGGTGGTGCTCTATCCGATAGCGGACGCGGTGCATCTGGTACACGGCCCGGTGGGCTGCGCGGCATACACCTGGGACATCCGGGGCGCGGTATCCTCAGGACCGCAGCTTCATCGCCTTTCCTTCACTACGGACCTGCGGGAAACCGACGTGGTTTTCGGCGGGGAGAAGAAGCTTTACGCCGCCCTTTCCGCCCTCATTGAGGAACATAAGCCGCGCGCGGCCTTCGTATACTCTACATGCATCGTCGGCCTTATCGGCGATGACGTGGCGGCGGTCTGCCGAAAGGTGAGTGCCGAGCGCGGCATTCCGGCGATTCCCGTGCAGTCCGAGGGATTCAAGGGCACCAAGAAGGACGGCTACCGCGCCGCCTGCGACGCTCTCGCTTCCCTCATCGGTACGGCAGAACCCGACCCCGCTGCGTATCGAGGTGATCCGGCCATCTCGGAAAGTCCCTTTGCCATAAATATCCTGGGTGAATTCAACCTGGCCGGGGAAGCCTGGATCATCCGGCGATATTACGAACGCATGGGCATCCGGGTCCTGTCGATCATGACGGGTGACGGGCGCGTTGACGAAATTCGCGGAGCGCATCGAGCCAAACTCAACGTCGTTCAGTGTTCCGGATCCATGACTTATCTAGCCAAAGAAATGAAGGAAAAGTGGGGTATACCCTTCGTCCAGGTTTCCTACTTCGGTATCGACGACATGGCCGAAGCGCTGTATTCGGTCGCGGCGGCGTTTCCCGAAGAGCCGCTTCTCGCCAAGCGCGCGGCGGAACTCGTGTCCGAGGAAATCGCAAAAACGCTGCCCGCGCTCAAGGCCTTCCGCACGGACCTGGAAGGTATGCGCGCGGCGGTCTACGTGGGCGGCGCATTCAAAGCCCGCTCGCTCGTGAAGGCGCTGCGGCTCATCGGTGTGAGCACGGTGCTCGTCGGTTCGCAGACGGGCAATAAGGATGATTACAAGGACCTGAGCGCCCTGTGCGATCCGGGCACGATCATAGTGGACGATTCGAATCCCGCCGAACTTTCGCGCTTCCTGCAGCTCAAGGGCGCGAACGTATTCATCGGCGGCGTCAAGGAACGGCCCATCGCCTACAAGCTGGGC
>Ga0172379_10012294_pt1 | contig 10049 bp, 7 predicted proteins | sample GrowelOW334metaG_FD_119756 | JGI IMG/M metagenome (GOLD analysis project Ga0172379, IMG submission 119756) | Groundwater microbial communities from an aquifer near a municipal landfill in Southern Ontario, Canada - Groundwater well OW334 metaG | ecosystem: Environmental > Aquatic > Deep...
CTGTCTTTTCCTTCAGTACTACAACCATGTGAAAAAGCACCGAGGCCTCGGTATGAATGGGTTAACGCCCATAGAGAAACTGTGGGAAAGAGCAAGTGTAAACTTGACGCTGCAATCCTACAATAATTGACAAAAAGTATATATTGTAGTATACTTGATATAGCGATATAAACGCTATCTCTATGCATAAATTCACCGATAAAACCGGAAAAATATATATTTTCTTCATGTCGCTCGCGATCTCGCTGTTCGCTTTTTCAGCGTTCGCCTCAAGACCGAGCGTGCAGACGACTTCCGTGGCTGCGGTCAGCGGAAGCTGTGCGGCTCTGCAGGGTTATGCCAATACCAACAACACCGCCGGATACTCCCGATGGTTTGAATTGAAAGAACTCAATAAGAATATGAAACCGGTAACGGTCGGACAATCCGGATCTTGGTTTGGTTTCGGGGGCGGCAATAATAACACCGGTTATTATCAATCCGAAGCAAAAGCTCTTACTCCTGACACCGACTATGTTTATCGCGCCGTTGCTCAAAACAACGAAGGGATCGCTTATGGACAAGAGGTATCTTTCAGAACAAAGTCGCTAGAATACGTAAGCGATTCTTTTAACGGCTGTTCGGAATATGTACCGATGACCACGAACAGAAATGTTATTTTTAACGTCGATACCGGCGCGGTAATTCCGGCAGGTCCTTCTTCTTTGAGCCAAGGAAGCCAGAATTACACTTATCAAAACCAAACACCCCTTTACTCCAGTCCTCAATATAATTATAACGCTGCCGCCAACTCACACCACTCTGTGACTTCGCTGCCTGCGACCAACGTGGGGAACACGACCGCTACGCTGAACGCGCGCGCAAATGCAACGCAAAACACGCTGCAATATGGCCGCTTCATTTGGGGAAGATCCGCCGGAAATTTGGCAAATACTACGCCGCGAGTTGCGTTAGGGTCAGGAGCATCGCTCTATTTGAGTCAGCAGATCTCCGGATTAACTCCCGGAACCACTTATTATTATAAACCGGTGGTCGACGATCAATTCGGTGCCGTGGAAGGCGCGCTATACAGTTTTACCACCTCCGGAACCGCTCCGACATCATCGGGTCAGTCGAGTTCTTATGTTGATTCCGGCCAGATCGCTTATAATTCCACTCCGGTAAAGGGCGGTGTGGTCGTTTCCACAACCAACCCTCTGCCCAAACACGACACGACTGCCTCAGCGGGCAAAAAAACCGATGTTCTTGCGGATAATAGGGCGATATCAGCCGGCGACAATACCGCAGCCGCGGCTTTAGCTTCGAGATCTTTCTCTATTTTTCCGAAGACTTTCGAAGATTGGTTTACGATCATAACTCTCCTTTTCCTTTTTGTGATGGCCTATTTTTTGTGGAATTTTTACATGCAGAAAAAAGAAGAGGCTTTGGAGTATGCCGGAGTTCCCAACATATTGGCGACCCCCGAGGATGTTCCCCAAAAACCGATAAAAGCTGATGTTCATCCGCGAAAATACGTAAAGGACCCGTTTTATGGCAGCAACAAAGAACCGCTTTCCGAGGTATTGCCGATCAAGGACCAAGAAACACCCGTCGGTTTGGATGTAAACACCACCAAAGGCGCTCCGCCGGATAATTTGCCCGTCTAACAGTAAGAAAATAGAAAATAGAGAATGGAAAATAGAAAGATTAACTATTGCATCGGAATCTTTCTGTTTTTATATTTCATATTTTTCTATATAATCAAACCATGCCGCAGAAATACGTATCAAAAAGTCTTGAAGACACAAAACAAATAGCGGAAGCTTTTGTGGAAAAACTGTTGAAAACCCGGGGAAAAACCGGTGGAAAAGCTGTGGTTATTTTGCTTGAGGGTAATCTTGGTTCGGGAAAAACGACGTTTGTGAAGGCAGTGGCGGAGATATTGGGGATCAAAAAAAACATCACCAGTCCGACATTTGTGCTGGAAAAGGTATATAAGATCGCGAAGAACGAAAAATTCTCTCAGATGGTACACATTGACGCCTATCGGCTTTCCGGAGCAAAAGACTTGGACCTGCTCGGCTGGGGAGAAGTGGTGGAAAACCCGAAAAATCTCGTTTTTGTAGAATGGCCGGAGATCGTAGACGGCGTTTTTCCGGAAAACACACCCAAAATATGTTTTGAATTCGTTGATGAGAACACAAGAAATTTGACTTTTAGTTTATAAATGATATAATATAAACAGAGCTTTCAAAACAAGAAGCGCGCTCTTGATGGCGAAAAAGACCCCCTTATCGTAAAGTAAGGCAGGGCAAGGTTCAAACTTTATCAACTTTTGGAGAGTGTCATGCGATAAAGCAATGAAAAACCGGGAGTCTCGGTCCCTGCGCATAACTGGGAACAGGTTAAAGAAAAGGTATTTTTCTGTTAAAAGGGTGGACCATTCCCTTGCAATGCGGATCAATACGAAGAGTAATATCTTCCCTGTGGTAAGAAAAAACTTTTCTTTTTAATAAGGCGGCTCTAAACGAGCCACCTTTTTTGTATACATGATACCGTCGTCATGCCGGACAAGGATCCGGTATCCACGTCGTCGTTATGGAGGCTTCATTATAAAATATGATTTTTGTGATATTATGAATGCATGCAACAACGAAAAAAACTGGTCTTGCTCGATATGCATGCGATACTCCATCGCGGGTATCATGCGCTGCCGGACTTTGTTTCTACAAAAGGCGAACCGACGGGGGCGCTCTATGGGCTTATGGCGCTTTTGTTCAAGATGTCGAAAGAATTGGAACCGGATTACATTATCGCAGCATACGATCTTCCCGAGCAGACGTTTCGGCACAAAGAGTACAAAGACTACAAAGCGGGGCGCGCAAAGACAGATGACGCGCTTATTGCGCAGATCATTCGTTCGCGCGATCTCATCGACGCATTCGGTATTGAACGCTATGAACTTGCCGGTTTTGAGGCGGACGACGTGATCGGAACGGTTGCGGAAGAAGTGAAGAAACGGGGCGATATGGATGTGATCATCGCTTCAGGCGATATGGATACCCTGCAGCTTGTCGACGACAAAGCGGTGCGCGTGTATACTTTGCGAAAAGGAATAAGCGATACGGTTTTGTATGATGAAAAAGCGGTTTTTGAACGGTATGGTTTCAGACCGGAATTTTTAACGGATTATAAAGGGCTCGCGGGAGATGCGTCTGACAATATTCCCGGCATTGTCGGTATTGGAGAAAAAAGCGCGACCACTCTCATTCAGGCGTTCGGTTCTCTGGAAAATATTTATACACAACTCAAAAAAGACGAAAGCGCACTGGTGAAAGTCGGGGTCAAGCCGAGGATCATCGGTCTTTTAAAAGAGGGAGAAGAGGAAGCGATGTTCTCGAAAGCGCTGGCGACCATAAGGCGCGACATAAAAATAGATTTCAAACTGCCGAAGAAACAATGGAAAGACGAGATAGATCGCGAATCGGCGGAGAAAATTTTGTATGATCTCGAATTCAGGACGCTGCGGGCGAGATTGCCTGAGATATATGGTCAAACTGACAAGGTTGTGGAAGAAGAGGTTGAAGAAATAGTTGTTTCGGACGACGAACTTCGCAAAACTTCGATCGCGCTTTGGCTGTTGAACTCGGAAATGACGAACGCGAGCGTTGAGGATATCCTTGAATTTTCACACAAGAACGATTTTGAAAGCGCAAAAAACTGGATATTTGAAGAACTGTCGGCGCGCGGGCTCTCAAATGTTTATAATGATATCGAACTCCCCTTGATACCGATCATCTCTGAAATGGAGAAAACAGGTATCCGGGTGGATGTGGAATATTTGAAAAAACTTTCCGAGGAGTATCACGAAAAGACCGCGATCTACGAGAAAAATATCTACGAACACGCCGGCGGAGAGTTCAATATCAATTCTCCGAAACAGCTCGGCGATATTATTTTCGACAAAATGAATTTAACCGCGAAGGGGCTGAAAAAAACCGCCGGCGGAGCGCGTTCTACGAGAGAATCAGAGCTTGAAAAACTGCGCGGGTCGCATCCGATCATCGATGAGATACTCAATTATCGCGAACTCCAAAAACTCCTTTCGACCTACATCGATAATATTCCCGCTATGGTCGCCGAGGACGGACGGCTCCACACCACCTTTATCCAGACAGGAACAACGACCGGACGCATGTCGTCCAACAATCCGAATTTGCAGAATATTCCTTCGACCGCCGGATATGGTTTGGCGGTGAGAAATGTGTTCGTGGCGGAAGACGGCTTCCTTTTTGCCTCACTCGACTATTCCCAGATCGAAATGCGGGTACTCGCCGCGCTTTCGGAGGATGAGTTATTAACGGACACGTTCCGTATTGGAAGCGATATACACGCGTCAGTCGCGGCGCATGTGTTCGGCATTCCTGAGGCGGAGGTCACGAAAGATATGCGAAGAAAAGCGAAGGTGATAAACTTCGGCATTATTTACGGCATGGGAGTCACCGCTCTGCAGAAAAATTTGGGAGGAACGCGCGCCGAGGCGGAAGAATTTTATAACAATTATTTTGAAAAATTCCCGAAGATCTCTTCTTATTTCGAAAAAGTGAAAAGGGAAGCGCTCCGGAACGGCTATACGGAAACCTTGTTCGGACGAAGGCGGTATTTTCCCGGTTTGGAGTCGCATATTCCGTATGTCCGCGCGATGGCGGAACGCATGGCGATGAACGCGCCGATACAGGGAACGGCGGCAGATATCGTGAAATTCGCCATGATACAAACCCACAAAGAACTGGAAGAAAAGAATTTTTTGCACGATGCGCGCATGCTGCTGCAGGTGCACGACGAACTCATTTTTGAGATCAAAGAAGACGCATGGAATACCGTTATTCCCATTATTCAGAATGCGATGGAACACGCCTGCGCGATCGAGGTACCGCTGACGGTCAGCGTGGCAAAAGGGAAGAAGTGGGGAGAGCTAATGAAGTATCAGGGGTAAGTATCGGTATCAGGGACGAACGAGCGATCTTTTCTATCATAAAAATAAACCGGCATCGTCGGTCTTTTGTCGTTCCTGATACTGATACTTACCCCTGATACTTATTCGACGATATCTCCGGGATTGAAATGTTCGCTGGCGAACATTTGCGCCCTTTTTTCGAGGAGGCCGCAGATCTCTCTGCGATTCATGTTTATCGGCTGATGATAGCGGTCGGTGAGTTTTTTGTTGATGTCTTTTACGGAACGAAGGCCTTTTTGGTAACATTCCAGATATAAAACCATGCCGATATTTTCCGGCAGCATGTTTCTTTCGTGTTTGTTTTGTATTTCCGGTGTCTTTTCCATATATTGCAGTATAATCCGTTCAGTAGAAAAAAGAAACCCCGCAAAAGCGCAATGCGCTCGCGGGGTTAAAATTCAGTTTTCTTTTATTTATATTGGAGCTCAAACCGCGCTTTGAAATGGCGGAGTGTTTTTTCCTTGCCATGCGTACAGACCGCGCGCGGGATAAAATCTCTTTTGTTATGGAGATTTTTGATGCAATCCGCCGCGTAGAACAGATCTTCGATCTCATATTTGTTCCGCGGGATCGCTATTCGCACATAATTGAACGGAGGGAATGTTTCTTTTCCGGTTTTCGGATCATACGTTCCGAAAGCAAAAGCGCCGAGTTCGCATAAACGCGGGCCATTTAAAAGAAGCAGGGCAGTCAACGAAATACCGCCGAAATCCTCGCGTCTCATTAAAGTACCCTCGTAGAATTTATCCACGTCAAGATACACCGCATGTCCGCCGAATGGTTTTACTACGGGAATACCAAGTTCATCCAGATAATCGCCGAACGCACGTACTTGAAGTATCCGACTATCCAGATATTCCTGTGTTACGACTGTTTTGAGTCCTTCAACTACTATCATAATATCGCGTCCGGACATTCCGCCGTAGGTCGGATGCGCTTCGGTACAGATCTGATGATCGCGCAGGTTATCCAAAATGTCGGGATACTCTTCAAATAATACGGTTCCTTTTTTGACACACAGCGCGCCGCCCATATTCGCAAGACCGTCTTTTTTGAGCGAAATAGTGAAGCCGTCGCACAGACTGAACATTTCGTGAACTATTTCAGGAATAGTGGACCTTTGCCGTTCATTTTCCTTAATGAACCATGCGTTTTCCGCAAACCGACAAGCATCCAAGAAAAAAGGTTTTTTGAATTTATCGCACCATCTTCTTATATCGGCTATGTTCTCAAGCGAAACAGGTTGCCCTGCCATCGTGTTGTTTGTTACTGTGCAGTAGACGAGTGGTACATTCTCGGTATTCAGAGTCCTGAACAGTTTTGTTGTGTCAATATTGCCTAGAAAAAAATGATCATTTACCGATACAATATCCAGCGCTTCGATCCCGTTCATCTCAATATTGGCATGCGTGGTATCAAAGTGTCCGTTGCTTGGAATTATCAGACCTTTTTTTCCGCGGCCGATCTGGGTGAAAAGCGCGTGTTCTGCGGCGCGGCATTGATGAAACAGGAAAATTTCCCATTCCGCATCATCGCCGAGAAGCGTGATACCGAACGTCTTTTCAAACTGCTCCAATAATTGCTCATAGCCCCAGTTCGTTCCATACGCTTCGTCGCCCAAAAGGGATGCGGCGAGCTGTTCAATGGTCGGTGTGGTCGTGCCGGAATCGGAAAGAAAGTCCCCGACTGTGAATTTGGAAGGGAATTGGAATACGTTCCAACCTGCCTTTATCGCAGCCGCGAGACGGTCTTCTTTGGTGCATGGCGTATGAAATCGCACCGCGCTGTTTACGTATGCACGGTGTTGGTGTTTTGGGGTGAACTCGGTGAGTTGGGTAAATTTATTCACTTATTGTCTCCGTTTTTCAAAGTGCCACTTTGTATTTCTGATGTTAAACTAACAGAGAAATACACATTTGTAAACCCCCTTTAAACAAACAAAAACCCGCCTGCTGTAAATTCTAGCATATGCTAGAATTTACAGCAGGCGGGTTTTTGTTTGAAAATTATGTCTTTTTTGTCTCTATACTGTTGACTTTTCCATATGCTTGCCCCCGATACTCCATTCGGGCATAATAGGGGTATGTTATATGCCGTCTATGGAACGGAGATCGATAAGGCTCGCGCAAAAAAAGATGCGCTGGTGGCTTCGTGCAGGAAACAGCGGCCGGATGCGGAATTTTTTGTGATAGATAATGAGAATTTTTCCGAAAGCGCTCTCGAAAGCCTGTATTCTTCTCAGGGGCTTTTTGTAAAGAAGCACATCGTCGTGCTTGACCGCGTATTTCCGAGAAAAAAAGTTAAAGAAGGAGAAGAAGAAACAAAAAAAGAAAACAAAGACGCGGTAAAAGAAAGCATTTTGTCGGCATTTCCGATGATCGCTTCGTCGGAAAGCGTGTTCATTCTTTTTGATGAAGGTTTTGATGCAAAAACGCTTGTTTTGGTGAAAAAATACGCGAAAGACAGCTACGTTTTCGGAGAAAAGAAAGAAAAAAAAGGATACAGTGAAAATATCACTTTTTCCATTTCCGATTCATTTGCTTCCAAGGATAAACGCGGGGCGTGGATACAGTATCAAAAAGCGATCCGTCAGGGAATAGCGCCCGAAGCGATTTATGGGGCTCTTTTTTCATCGATAAAAATGATGCTGCTCGCCAAAAAAACAAAAAGCGCCGAAGACGCCGGGGCGAATCCTTTTCCGTATAAGAAAGCGAAAAGTTTTGCCGGAAATTATACCGAAAATGACCTTAACGAGATGCTGACAAAATTAAACAAACTCTATCACAGCATACGAATGGACGGCGGAGAGCTGGAAATTTTACTCGAAAAGTTTTTGCTGGAAAAATAGTTATATAAAAGAGCTTCAATCGAAGCTCTTTTGTTTGTGATCAGTAATCTATTATCTGCGTTATGCCGCTTCCTTCTCTGGCTTATCCATTTCCTCCCAATCTTTTTTTATCTTCAAAAGTTTTCTCATTTCCTCCAAATCCGCCTCTGATTCAAAGAAAGGATTTTTTCTTTCCTCAGTGGGTATTCGCTCTCCTAATTCTCTCTTTTCCTCAACATAGGCATTATCTTTCAAATCCGTTTCATCTAAAGACCTTTCCACTCCATCCAAATGCTTTTCCCTTAAGATAAAATACGGGCGGCCGTGTTCGTCATTCGGTTGAAAAACTTTTATTTCATAAAGCTTTCCTTCGATCCTTATCCCTTCTGAGAATGCTTCTTTGACTATGGCGATATCTTCCGGTGTAGCGGTGACTCCCGGAGTGTGATTATGATCGTGCACAAGGATCCTATCAAGGATCTCTTGAGCTTCCGGCGGAACATCTTTCATCTCATGTATTTCGCTTCTATACGCTTCCGAATGAAAATTAGGAACCATTTTTTTGTTTTTTTAATTATTAAAAAGTTTTTTCACAAGTCATTGTTATCTCGTCATTCCGGACTTATCAGAAATCCACGTCTTCTGTTTTGTAACAATATGGATCCGGGTCTCGGCCGGGAGACAATGAATAGCCATCGAAGCAGTCTAATAATGAAATTATACTCGCCCTAAAATTTTAAGCAAGAAAGAAAAACGAAGCGGAATTCGAGAATTCGGGTCCCCATTCCCGAATCGAATTCACATATTTGATTGTGGCTTAGTGGCCGCTTATATATAATGTATTTATGAAGGTTTAAATTTTTGAATTTGAACTGCTTATTTTTTTATAAATCACTTTATGTTTCAAAAACTTCTCCGCGATGTTTCCGACGGCGTTTTGTTTATGTGGGACAAAAAAAATATCGGAATTTTGTTTTTTATATTATCGGTTTCGATCATTTCCATTTTTGCATACAATACATCGGCGGCCGGAGGGGGTACCTGTACCGGTTTTACTCTTACGCTCGCCAACAATAAAACGAGTTATACCCAGGGGCAAACGCTGACGTACACGTACGCTTGCGCCTCCGGTTACGCGACGTATGTTGAAGTTCAGTATGTAAAACCCGACAGCTCCGTCTTTGTCTATCACAGGAATTCGAATCCTAGTATTACCACGAGTACTATGTCGATGGGCACTTCAAGCTTATCTCCGGGGAATTATACTCTGCGTGCTTGTTTCAGTACTGATACTGGCTGTTCGGATCTGGCGGGATCGATAGCATTTAACATCATCGACACCGTTCCGCCCACTTCTCCGACATGGTTAACAGCGGAGCCATATTCTGCTTCGCGGATAAATGTTTCTTGGGGAGGTATGACTGATAACGTCGGGGTAACGAGCTACAAGCTGAAACGCAACGGAACCATCATTTATACGGGTAGCGATCCTGTGTATTCCGATATAAATCTTTCGGAGGCAACGTCGTATAGCTATAGCGCGAGCGCGCAAGATGCTGCGGGAAATTCGTCTTCTTTTTCAACCGCAGTTTCCGCATCTACACTTGACGCCACCGCGCCTTCCGTCCCGGCATCGCTTTCCGTAGAGCAGTTTTTTTCTTCCCAGTTTAATCTCTCGTGGTATGCCTCGACCGACAACGTCGGCGTCGCCGGTTACAAAATATACCGCAACGATGTGCAGATCGGCACAACGGCGACCCCCTCATATTCCGACACCGGACTTTCTGCCGCCACACCGTACACTTATAAAATCGCGGCTCACGACGCTACGGGAAACTTATCCGCTTTTTCAGCTCCGGTTTCCAAGACTCTTCCGGACACCGCTTCGCCTTCCGTTCCATCGCTTTCCGTAGAGCAGTTTTCTTCTTCGCAGCTTAATCTCTCGTGGTCAGCCTCAACTGATAACATCGGCGTCACCGGTTACAAAATATACCGCAACGATGTTCAGATCGGGACGACTGCAACTCTCGAGTATTCCGACAGCGGACTTTCTCCCGCCACATCATACACCTATAGAGTCGCCGCATATGACGCCGCAGGAAATATTTCCGCTTTTTCAACGGTTTCCAGGTCAACGCTTCCTCTTCCCGACACCGCTTCACCTTCCGCTCCATCGCTTTCCGTAGCGCAAATTTCTTCTTCCCAGCTTAATCTCTCATGGTCAGC
>Ga0172379_10012295_pt1 | contig 10048 bp, 6 predicted proteins | sample GrowelOW334metaG_FD_119756 | JGI IMG/M metagenome (GOLD analysis project Ga0172379, IMG submission 119756) | Groundwater microbial communities from an aquifer near a municipal landfill in Southern Ontario, Canada - Groundwater well OW334 metaG | ecosystem: Environmental > Aquatic > Deep...
CAAAGGCGGTGGAATTTATCCGGAAAAACCACACCGCCGATATCTCGGTAGCTGATATTGCCAGGACGGTGTGCATCTCCGATTCCGGGCTGCGCAAGTTGATGAACCGGAAAATAGGAACATCTCCATGCCGGTTACTGCAGGATATGCGGCTAGAAACCGCCTGCAGGCTGTTGCGCGAAACAGAGATGAAAATCGAAAGCGTTGCCGCCCAGTCCGGTTTCGGCGAGGCCCAGCGGCTGCACGAAATTTTCCGGCATGTTCTGAAAACCACCCCCGCGCGCTTCCGGCTCGAGTCAAAAGGCTGAACTGTGATCATCATTGGTCATGACAAGACAGATAAATCGCCTCCGAATCCGGGTTAATCCGCAGAAATTGAAATGATCCGGCGAGAGCTTCCAATACGGCCGTCACCACATATTTTCAGTGCGAGACTTGCGGTATTGCGCCGGCGACATCTGATATATCCGTTTGAACACCTTGCTGAAGTGAAACTGGTTTTTAAAGCCCAGCAGCTCCGCAGTTTCGTTTACAGAATACTTGCCTGGAATCCGCAGCTTTTCCGCTGCGGCCTTCATGCGTTGTTCTTCGATATACCTCGCAGGCGGAATTCCAATGTTTTTCATGAAAAACGCATAGAACGCCGCCCTGGACATATTTAGTTTGGCCGCGAGCACGTTCACGCTGGCCGGATGAGCCAGATTATGATGAATGAATTCGAGCAGAGGCAACAGCTTTTCGGCATTTTTAATGAAGATTTCAAAGTGCGGACTGGGCCGCGAAATCGCTATCAGCAAGTCCAGCAATTCAAATGTCAGACTGATGCGGCGGACTGCGCTTTGCAGATTATCCTCTGCGTTCATCGCGATAAGTTTTATCAGGATTTCACCGGCGCTGTGCGAAAATGATTCCGGCGGATGCAATGGCAGTTCCAGCAGGCTGAATAAATCCAGGCCCCCGATAAAAGAGACTTTCAGGTGCGCCCATCGGGACTTGAATATCCCGCTGTCCGGATCGACATAATGCCAGATTTCGAGCGGTTGATCGGGACGGGTAATAAAACATTCGCCTGAGCGGAGCGCCGCAAATTCAGCGCCTGCTGAAAGTTCATAGTGCCCTTCATAGGCCTGGGCAACAATAAGTTCCGGAGTCGCCTTCCGGTGGATATAGCCATCCATTGTCCGGGGCAATGCCATTTGACCGGACTGGATGAATTCCAGTTTAATGTCATTGGAGTTGAACATTGCAACCGCTCTTTGATTTAAAACATTAAGACAAACAGATATATTTATTAAATAAATAAACATTCTTAACACGGATTTTCAAGTTATAATATATACAGGTCAGTATTAAAGTGTGAGAATTACGTGGTATGCCCCGGAACCCTGGTAATTTTTGTTCCTGGCGAGCCATGGAGGAATGAAACCCTCCGCCGGCGGGTCACAAATCGTGAAAGGAGAAATCTATGAATGATAATGTTATGAAGGACACATTAAAAGTGTTTCGACCGGCCGGAGGCGGGACTACATCTCTTTTGAGTCAATCTACAAAGGATCTGGCGGCTGGTTATCTTCGCGGCGAGACAGGCCGCTCAATACAGGAAGACAATCTTTGGATGTCGCTGGCGGTATATGATAAATTCCATGAATGGAATGCCGGCTGGGTGCTGGCGGGACCGCTGAATAACAACGGCTGCTCTCCGGATGGACTGGCGGCTGATGATTTGCTTTTAGACGGCGTTAAAACGCTGGAGGATCTCAACTTCTCAGCGGACGTCCTGCCTGAGCGGGTCAATAGCGTCCATGGCAAAATAGATTTCAAGGAATTGTTCAGTTCGGCGAAAGTTCATTCCGCCGCGTATTGCTTCACAGAAGTAGATACTGCTTCCGCATGTATGCTCCCGGTTTCATTTGATTGCGACTGGTATTGTTCCATATTTGTCAACGGACAGTTGGAACACACCGGCACCGGCCTGTCCAAATTAATTAGGCTTCCGCTGAAAACAGGCCGTAATTTGATCGGTTTTCGTATTACTGGCGGTTCCGGCGGCTGGCGGCTGGTTCTGGCAAAAGGAGAATTTATGCCGCTGGAAAAAAAATACAGAGAGCCGGATCAGGTTGAACTGTATGAGGAAGCAGTCAGATTGATCGCCTTGAATGCGCCGCTGCGAATAATCGACGGAGAAAAAATAGTCGGGGCTGCGACGCTGAAAGAAGCAATGCGCCATATCGTTCCAATTCTGCGTTGCGGGTCTATAAGCCATACGACGCTGGATTTTGAAAAGGCGCTTGCCGTCGGCTACAAAGGCATCAGGGCGGAAATTGAAGAACGGCTTTCACGGGGCGGCCTGGACGAACGCGGCACGGAACTGCTCAACGCAATGCTGTCCTGTCTGGATTCAGCAAAAATATGGCACGACAGATATCTTGATGAACTGAAGAGACTTGCCGGGGAATCCGCCGGTGCAGACAAAGAACATTTCAATGATCTTGCAGAGGCGCTGCAGAACGTGCCGGAAAATCCGCCGGAGACGTTCCGGGAGGCAGTGCAAGCCTTGTGGATGTTATGGGACTTTCAGCGCCTTTGCGGCAACTGGAGCGGCATCGGGCGGATCGACAAAATGCTCGGGCCGTATCTCAAACGCGATCTGGCGGCGGGAATTATCGACATGGACGAGGCGAGAGAGCTGATCGCGCATTTCTGGATAAAGGGCTGCGAATGGATTACTGCGGAAGGCCGCGGCAGCGGCGATGCTCAATTCTATCAGAATATTGTTCTCGGCGGGGTCGACGAATCAGGAAATGATGCCGTCAATGAAGTCACTTATCTTGTACTTGACGTCGTCGAAGAACTGCATATCTCCGACTTTCCGATTGCCGTGCGCATCTCGAAAAGTTCGGCTGAGGAGCTTTTGCGCCGGATTGCGGAAATACAGCGGCTCGGCGGCGGCATTATTGCTGTTTACAACGATGACCGGATCATTCCGAATCTGGTAAATTTCGGATACCCGCTGGCGGAAGCCAGAAATTTTGCCAACGACGGCTGCTGGGAGATACTTATCCCCGGCAAAACCTGCTTCAGCTACCTCCCTTTCGACGCCCTGAAAATACTTCAGGATGTCCTCGGGCTGGATAATTCGAGCAGTAACGCAATTGAATATGCCAGTTTCGACGAATTATACGAAGCTTTCAAGAAAAAGCTGGACGAACAGATATTGCAAATTACCAGCCATGTGATTACAGCATTAAAGCAGAAGACGGAACCCGCCGTACTGGTCGATATGCTGATTGACGGCTGCATCGAAAAAGGGCGTTCGTACTATCATCTAGGTCCGGAATACACGGTCATGTCGCCGCACGCGGGAGGGCTCCCGGACGTCGCCAACAGCCTGCAGGTGATAAAAAAGCTCGTCTATGAAGAGCATGAATTTTCCCTGACAGAACTTGCAGACATTCTCCGGAACAACTGGGAAGGCCATGAGGAAACCCGCCGGCAGATACGTTCGCGCTTCGACTTCTATGGTAACGATTCTGAAGACAGCAATGCGATGATGAAGAAAGTTTTTAACGACTATACCGGTCTTGTCGCCGGAATTCCATCAAACAAGGGCGTGCTCTTTCCTGCCGGAATCAGCACCTTCGGACGTGAAGCCAATGTTTTTCTGCATGACCGGACAGCTTCAGCGGCAGGCTCAAAAAAAGGGGATATTCTGGCGCTGAATTTCAGCCCTTCGCCCGGCACCGACAAACGCGGCCCCACTGCTGTCATCAAGTCGCACTGCGCAGTGGACTTTTCCAGGCTCCCCTGCGGCACCGCGCTGGAATTGAAGATACTTCCTTCGTCATTGCGGGGAGATGCCGGGATTGCGGCGCTCGTCGGGCTCATGAAGACTTTCGTCGCTCTTGGCGGGATTTTCATGCAGATCGATGTGGTGGATACTGAAATGCTCCGCGACGCACAGGAGCATCCGGAAAAGTACCCCAATCTTGCTGTCCGGGTTTCCGGCTGGTCGGCGCGTTTCGCGACGCTGTCAAAAGAGTGGCAGGAAATGATAATTGTCCGCAGCGAGCAGCGATTATGAATAATGGAATGGTTTTTGACATCCAGCGTTTTTCGCTTCATGACGGGCCGGGCATCCGGACGACCGTGTTTCTGAAGGGCTGTCCATTGCGTTGTCTATGGTGTCATAATCCGGAGTCGCAGGACAGGCGTCCGGAACTGTCGTTCATGCAGGAAAAGTGCATTGGTTGCGGCTGGTGTTTTCAGCAGTGCCCGTCCGGAGCTCACCGCACGGAAGGCGGCAGGCATATTCTTGACCGGGGCCAATGCATCCGCTGCGGCAAATGCGCCGAAAGGTGTTACTCGGGCGCATTGACAATGATCGGGAAGGAAATGAATGCGGATGAGGTCATTGCCGAAGTGTCGAAGGACAAATCTTTCTATGAGAACTCCGGCGGCGGCATGACCATTTCAGGCGGAGAACCGATGGAACAGTTCGAATTCACCCGCCGGCTGCTTGCAGAGGCAAAGAAATCCGGCCTGCATACCTGTCTGGACACCTGCGGCTTTGCCCCGCTGAAAGAGTATCTTGAGCTGCTGCCTCTGGTCAACCTTTTTCTTTATGATTTGAAGGAGACAAGTCCGGCCATGCATCTGGAATATACCGGGGTTCCGCTGGAGCCTGTCCTGGACAATCTGGCCGCGCTGGACCGCGCCGGCGCCGCGATCGTGCTGCGCTGCCCGGTTATTCCGGGGTTGAATGACCGCAGAGAGCATTTTCGCGCAATTGCTTCGATTGCCGCCGGGATGGCTAATCTGCGGGAAATAAATCTTATGCCTTATCATCCGCTGGGGGAATCAAAGTTAAAACGGCTGGGCAGGGACAGCATTCTCGAAGGCAAGACCTTTTCCGACGGAGAAACCGTTGCCGAATGGGTCAGAATCGTTCAGGCCGATACCGTCGTTCCCGTGCAAACGCTGTAATCCATCTCAAAATCGCTGAAGGGCTTGCCCATTCCGCGGGTTCGAATCCAGCCGTTGCAATTTTTGTTCTCGGTCATACTATCCGCGATGCGGACAACACCGGCCCGGCCTAATTTCCTGCAACGCTCTGCTCTATTTTACGCCATGCGGCAATTAAGTGTTCCGCTGTTGTTACCGAGAAAGGGTTGGAGCGCGGCGTAACTTCATAACCGCCGCGACCGTAATTCCAGGCATTGGGGATGTAGCCGCCGCCGACTCCCGGACTGCCGGTGCCGTTTGAATGTGAAACAACCATGGCATTGTATTGTGCAAAAATTTCTTTTTTGATTTGCAAGCCGATCTCCACAAAAGGTTCGGACGGCAGCGAAACAATGCAGCATCTGCCCAGAAAAATACCGACAAGATTAAATACTCTGGGGCTTGGGTCATCAGCAAGGGCGATCAGGCTCTGCGCAAAGAATTTTAATGCGGCCGGTGCTTTTCTGGCCAGGTCTTCGGAGGTCAGAGTTCCGCCGTTAGTCGGATCTGGAATAGCTTTATACTTTTCAAGCACGAGCTTTGCCTCCGCGAGTTCCGCCGCCGGAATTTCCCTGGGGGCGCAAACGACTTCAGCGTTTTTTGTTTTCAGCTTGAATTCACCGATTGCAACCAGTTGTCCAAGCGCCTTCGCGACCGTGCCGGCGTAACCGCAGCCGATCCTTTCAGCTTCCCGGTAACACGTCTGGTCCAGATCTGTACTGACATCAAAGTGATTGATGTTGCCGGATGCCCCAATCAGCGGAATAACCATTGAGCCTTTTCCCAGCGTCGCCTGGATACTGCGAATGAAAAAGCCAGTCCAGTCCGCCGAGACCTTACTGCCGCCGATGGTATCGGTGTGATTAACGATATTGGCAATCAGCACTTTCAGTTCTCCGCTGTCTTTGATCCCGATGAGCGGAATTTCATAATCGACTTCGCCTTCGGGACGGGTTATGTCCGGATTCAGCTTGCCGGGATTGGTTACAACACTACCATCCTTCATCCAGTAGCGGCGGTTGAAACAGAATCGATTATCCCGGGTGAGCCCGCCAAACATCTCCCCCTGACGCATACTGCCAAACGCTTCCCGGATGGCTTCCGCAGCTTTCTCCGCCGCAAACGGCACATATTCCGGATTGCCGCCCGGTGAATTCACTCTTAAAACAGGGGCGGTATGCGAATGAGTCGCTGTAATGATCATATTGACCCTGGAAATCACTTTCAAGTCCGCGATTTTCCGGTAAACCGCTTCCGCCAGTTCCTGGGAGACTGTAATCAGGTCGAACTGAATGATCGCACAATGCTGCCCGCCTTGTTGCAATACTAAGGCTCTTACCTCAATATCGTCCAGAATACCTTCCCACATCCGGACATTGAAATATCCGGCAAGCGACAGCGGCATCTGCGGATTTATGCATCTCCGGCCAATACCATAGTGTAATTTCCCCGTCATAATGACAAGTCCTTAAATTTAAATCACTTCTCCGCACGGAAACCTATTTCAGATTCAGCACATCCTGCATGTCATACAGGCCGGGTTGGGCCGTGTGCAGGAACCTGGCGGCACGCAATGCGCCTTTGGCGAAGGTATCGCGGCTGGAAGCTTTATGGGTGAGCTCGATGCGTTCGCCGCCGGTGGCGAAAATCACGGTATGATCACCGACAACATCGCCGCCGCGCACCGCATGCATGCCGATTTCCTGTTTAGTTCTGGCCCCGACCATGCCTTCACGGCCATGCACGACCGCATCCGCATACAAAAGATTTCTGGCTTCGGCAATGACTTCCGCCAGGCGCACGGCGGTGCCGCTGGGGGAATCTTTTTTCTGGTTGTGGTGCATTTCCACTATTTCAATATCATAATCTTCGCCCAGGATTTCAGTGACTTTGCGGCTGAGGTAAAACAGCAGATTGACACCGACGCTCATATTCGGTGCCAGCACCAGTTTTCCGCCTTTACCGGCCAGCGCTTTGAGCGCGGCCTTGTCGGCATCGGACAGCGCCGTGGTGCCGATCACCACCGCACAGCCGGCTTCCGTCGCGGCGGCGGCGTTCCGCACAACACTGCCGGTGCTGAAATCAATGACCGCATCCGCGTTTTTCAAAAGCGGCGCCAGCGCTTCCGTGATTTTTACGCCGCATTCCTTACAACCCGCCACCAGGCCGGCGTCATTGCCGAGGAAAGGGGTTCCCGCAGCTTCAACCGCGCCCGCCAGGGCCAGGTCCTGCGATTCCAGGATGTTGGCAACCAGACGTCTGCCCATTCTGCCGGCCGCGCCGATAATTACTATTCTGATCATGACTTCATCTCCATTTTTTATTTAATTTATTGCGGTTTGAATATCTGAAATTCTAAAGGTCCGGAATCTTCAACTGCTCCGCCTTCGGCGTCCACATGATTTCCTGCTGAATGCTCATCGAAGCCGGAAACTTATGGACATTCCGGTAGCGGCTGGACAGCGCCAGCAGCGCATAGGGCGAAAACAGGAATGTATAGGGCTGTTCTTCATGCAGCAGCCGGTGAAACTGGAAACATAATTCGACCCGTTTCTTGTGGTCGAAAGTCACTCTCAGTTCATCAATGATCCGGTCGGCTTCCGCATTCCTGAACCCGTAATTGCTGCTGAACGGTTTGTCGGCCTCGCTGGAATGCCAAAGCTGGTAAAGGTCCGGCTCGTAGGCAATCGTCCAGCCAAGTGTGCTGACCTCAAAATTTTTCTGCTCCAGCCGCTGCAGATAAACCGACCATTCCAGGGTCTGGATCTTCATCTGGACCCCGGCCTTGGCCATGTCCTCCTTGATCAGCGGCAGCATTTTCTGCTGAATCGGATGGTTCGCCACCTGCAGGATGGTGAACTCAAACTTTTTGCCGTCCTTCTCCAGAATGCCGTCGCCGTCAACATCCGACCAGCCGGCTTCCGCCAGCAGCGCTCTGGCTTTTTCAATGTTGAACTCATAAGGCTTGATGCTCTTGTCATAATAGGGGCCGTCGTAGTAAAGCGGACCGCTCACCGTCTCACCCAGACCGAAATATACGTCTCTCAGGATTTTCTCCTTGTCCACCAGGTAAGACAGCGCCTGGCGTACCCGCCTGTCCTGGAACATCGGATTTTTCAAGTTGTAGCCGATATAATAAAACACCCTGGACAGGTGCTTCAGCTTGCTCAGTTTGCCGCCCGGCGCGAATTCCGGCGTGCCGGTGCGGTTCACCCACTGTTCCGGCTGCAGGCTCAGCCGGTCGATGCTTCCGGAAAGCAGCGACTGGAAACTGGTGTTTGAATGTTTGATGATTTCAAACGCCGTATATTTTATCGGCGGCGCAACTCCAAGCCTGTCCCCGAAAAAGTTCTCATAGCGGGCGAGAACGACCCGGCGGTCCTTCTCCCAGCGCAGCAGCCGGTACGGTCCGCAACCGACAATCATGCGGTTCCGCTGGTGGTCGTCATTGAACTTCTTCGCGTCAAACGGGCCTTCATACGCGTGGTACAGATGCACGGGCAGCGGACTCAGGCCGAGCGTCAGCTCCAGCGATTGATAATACGGCACTTTCCAGTAAACTTTGAACTCGTAATCCGAGACGACTTCAACTTTTTCGAGGTCTTTGTAATAAACCCGCAGCGAGGCGCAGTTGGTGTCCGGATCATTTATCACATCCACATAAAATTTAAAATCCCGCGCCGTCACCTCTTTGCTCTTCCATTCTTTCCCCGTTACCGGATCGGTGAAATCATGCCAGGTGATGCCTTTCCGCAGTTTGACCGAATAGATTTTCTTATCCGGGGAAATCGTCCAGCTTTCCGCCATCAGCGGCTCAAAGATCTCCGGCTTTTCATAATTGCGCTCGGCCAGCGACGAAGTGCAGAAACCGTTAATCAAACTTACCGTGTAATCATTATTGATTAAAGGATTCATATTGCCGACATCGGCGGATATTGAAGTGATGATCCGGTCGCCGGGAACTGCATTCCGGTCGTAAAATTCCAGATTGGCTATTTTCTCCGGAGATTTCTCAACCGCTGCTGTTTTCGTGTCAACCGCCGCATCCGCCGCCGGAACGGTATTCGCCGGCTGCACTGCGGTTATCCCTTTATTCTTCATCTGCTGCAGCGAATCATTCATTTCCGACAGCTTCTTCTGCATGTCCATATAATCAAAATGCACCCGGTCAACCGCATTGATCAGGATCACGCCCAGCAGAATCACCGCCATAACCAGCACTGTGGCAATGATATTCAAATAAAAGTTCCGATTCATAATTGAAAGCTCCAGGTTAAATCGTTTCCACATAATATAACCCCCTGCATGAATTTGAAAAACCGTAAATAAAAAATTTCCGTCATGATCTTATACATTTTGGACAACCACTCCGAGATTTTGGAGTATCGCTGAGCACAATGTTTTTCAGTTTTGCAATCATTCCGGACATTCTGGCCCCTCGTTCTGCATTTCCAGCGTTCACAACTTTTCTTGCTTTTCTCTCCCGCATTCGCGGGCTTCCTCACTCCGACACTTTGGACACCTGTCCTGCACAACGGTTTTCGAAATCCGGGAGTTCTGAGAAGACTGGGAATTCTGGGATATATCGCTCTCCCATTTTTCCCAGTTGTCCCAGTCTTCCCAGAAATCCCCATCCATAAGCCCCATAGGCCCCATCTGTCTTTCCCCTGCAACGCGCCCCCTCTACGCCATGATCATGCGGCATGCGCCGGATCCGCTGCTCAACTCCGTCAGCGCCCAGACCAGGGCATCCATGCGGTCGGGGCTGGACTGGTTCATCTCCGGATTGTAGCCGCACAACTGGTCTTCCAACTGGCGGAACCTGCCGACATGATGGACTTTGCCCATCTCGTACAACGCGGAGACCGGTTCGGCGCGGGTGAACTTGCCTCTGGTCGCGGTGACTTTTTTGCAACTGATGTCTCCGGCGACGGCGTGCAGATTGGTGATCACCAGATCGCCGCCGTTGTTGGCCTCGCAGACCACCCGGTCGGCTTTCCAGTCCTTGTACACGTTCCCGACGGCCCGCGCCCAGCCCATCGGCGAA
>Ga0172379_10012296_pt1 | contig 10047 bp, 3 predicted proteins | sample GrowelOW334metaG_FD_119756 | JGI IMG/M metagenome (GOLD analysis project Ga0172379, IMG submission 119756) | Groundwater microbial communities from an aquifer near a municipal landfill in Southern Ontario, Canada - Groundwater well OW334 metaG | ecosystem: Environmental > Aquatic > Deep...
ATCCGCGGTCCAGCGCCTCGGGGAGCGCAGCCTCGTCCACCACCGATCCGCGTCCCGCGTTGAGGAGGACCGCGCCGCGACAGCGTGCCATGACGCCGCGCGAGAAGAGGCCGCGCGTCGCCGGCGTGTCGGGCAGCGCGAGCACAATCCAATCTGCCTCCCCGACCAGGGTGGGCAGCGTATCCACGGCGTGCACCGTCCGGAAGGCCGGATGCCCGGCGCGCCCGGAGCGCGACACCCCGGAGACGATGACGCCGACCGCGGTGAGCGCGGCCGCGATGGCGCCGCCGACGTCGCCCGTGCCGACGACGAGGGCGCGTGTTCCCGCCAGGCGCGACGCGTCGCGCGGCGCCCACCGATGGTCGCGCTGCGCGGCCGCGAGATCCGCGAGCTGCTGTTGTATGGCGAAGATGCGCGCCACGGCCCATTCGGCGATGGAGGGTCCGAATGACTCCGGCGTGCGCGTCAGCAGAATGGCGGCGTCGAGGGCCGGGGGCGCGAGCCATGAGTCCACGCCGGCGCCCGTACAGTGCACCCAGTGCACGCCGCCGAGCGTCGCCGCGCCGGGTGGACGCTTGAAGCCGACGTACGTATCGGCCCATGCCAGATCTTCCTCGGTCACGTCGGTGTGCGCGGCGCCGCGACATTCCAGGTCGGGGCGTCTGGCGCGGAGCGCCGCGACGATCTCGGCATGCGAGCGCGTGGCGACGAGGACATGCCGGGGCAGAGAGGGCAGTGCGACGCCCGGAGCTTCGGTGCGCGGCATCATTCGGGAATGAGCGCGCCGCGGTACTTGTTCCATCCGGCGAGCCACGCGTCAAACCGGTCCGCCGGCATCGGTCGCGCGATGAAGAACCCCTGCGCGATGTCGCAGCCCATGGTGCGCATCTGGTGCCAGTCGGTCAGCACCTCCACGCCCTCGGCCACCGACGTCAGTCCGAGCCGGCGCGCCATGGCGAGGCTCGCGTCGACGATGGCGCGCGCCGCAAGGTCCCGGTCGGCGCCATGCACGAAGCTGCGGTCGATCTTGAGCTCGATAAACGGAATGTTGCGCAATTGCGTCATCGACGAATGCCCCGTGCCGAAGTCGTCGATGGAAAGGCCGATCTGCTTGAGGCGCAGGCGCGTCAAGACGTCGAGTGCCATCACTGCGTCCGTCATCAGGCGCCCCTCCGTGACTTCCAGCATGACCTGCTTGTTTGAGACGCCGGCGGCGCGTATGGCCCGGTCCACAAAGTCGGGGAAGTCGAGCGAGCCGAGATTATCCATCGACACGTTGACGGCGACGGTGATCGTCGCTCCCGCGTCCAGCCAGCGCCGCGTCTGGTGGAGCGCCTCCGCGAGTACGGTGCGCGTGAGCGCGTCGATGAGCTGGTGCTCCTCGGCGACCGCTATGAACTGCTCCGGGTAGACGAGACCGTCGGTGGGGTGCTGCCAGCGCACGAGTGTTTCGACGCCGACGACCAGGCCGGTCGCCAGCTCGACCTTCGGCTGGTAGTAGTTCACCAACTGGCCGCTGGCGATGGCGATGGCCAGCTCGTCCGGGCCGTAGACCTTGCCGACGATGTGCGGGGGCACCTTGGGGTTGAATGTGGCGTCGAGCAGCCGGCGCAACGCGTCCGGCTGCACGGGCTTGGTGAGGGCGCCAAGGACATGCAGCGCATGGGCCGTGGCGAGCCGCGACGCCGTCTGGACGATGCGTTCGTCCTCGCCGCTGACGAGAATGAGGTCGCCCGGGAACCGGAGGCGCGCCAGATGCCGCACGAACTCAATACCGTCCATTTCCGGCATCTGGAGGTCGAGCAGGATCACGTCCGCCGCCGTGGGATCCTGTTCCAGCGCCTGCACGGCGACCACCGCATGGGCGTGCGCGGTGACCTCGGTGTAGCCGAGCGTGCGGAGCTGGTGCCCCACGAGTCGGAGGGCGAATGGCTCGTCGTCGATGACGAAGATCTTCATGCGTCGGCGGTCAGCGATGCGGGAATGCGTCAGGAGGACGCAAGGTGCGCGGTGATCAAATCATCGACCAGCGCGAGCTCTGCGAGGAAGCGCTGGTGCGCGTCGGCGACCATCGCGGCCTGGCCGAGCTTGCCCGCCTTCTCCAGCTCTGCGCACAAGTCGCCGAGGGGGAGCGCCCCCACCGCGCGCGACGATGATTTCAGTCGGTGCGCCGTGGCGCCGACCAGTGTCAGGTCGCCGGCCAGCTTCGCCAGCCTCATTTCCTCTGCCGACGAGCGCGCGGAGGCCTGGAAGTCGGCAAGGAACTCCTTGATCACCGCGGGATCGTCGCCGACAAGACCTGCCAGCACAGCGAGCTGGAGGTGCGGTGGATTCTGTATCGGGTTCGGACTCACGGTGGCCTCGATTGGCAGCTGTACATCCTTGCGTGGTGCGGGCCCATCGGTTGTTACGCCAAGTAACGGAGTGTCTCTCCCATCAGGGACAATATACTGGTCGAGCAGCGCGCGCAGCCGATCGAGCGGCACTGGTTTGGTGAGATAGCCGTCCATGCCCGCGGCCGTGGCGCGCGCCGCCTCCCCGCGCAGGGCGTTGGCGGTGAGCGCGACGATCGGCAGCCGGCGCGACGGCGGCTCCTCGGCGCGGATCCGTTGCGTCAGGGCGTAGCCGTCAAGTTCGGGCATGTGGAGGTCGCTGAGCAGCAGGGCATAATTGCGCGTGCGCCACATCTGCAGCGCCTGTACGCCGTTCTCCGCGACCTCCGCGGCGTGGCCGAGCAGGGCCAGCTGCTGCAGGATGACCTTCTGGTACGTCTGGTCGTCCTCGGCGACGAGGATGAGCCGTCCCCTCGCTCGCGCCTCCTCCACGGAGACGGGTGCGACATGCGACACCACGGGCGTGGCGGGTTCGGGTTCCTGGAAGGCCGCGGGTGAGGCGCGACCCGCGGCCACCGCCACGGCGCGGATCAGGCGGCGTGGACGCAGCAGGTCGCAATCGACCGAGACCACGTCGGGCTCGTAGACGCGCGGCATCCGGCGCGATCCCCTCGTCAGGGCGATGTGGTGCACGTTCTCGTGCGCGGCATACGCCGCCCGGTGGATGTCGACATCGATGCCGGCAAAGAAATGCAGCACCACGCTGAGATCGTCGTTCCGCACGGTCGATGCCGCCGCGGTGTCGTCGGGCACGAGACTGACGCTGGCGCCGGCGAACTCCAGCAAGCGCCGCACGTCGCGCGCCTCGCTCTCGTGCGCGCCGTCGACCACGATGCAATGCACGCCGGTGAGGTCGTGCGGGGTCAGGCTGGGCGCGCGGTGGACCACCGGCAGCGGCAGCGTGACCGAGAAGCGCGATCCGACGCCCGGGGTGCTCTGCACGTCGATGCTCCCGTCCATGAGCTCCACCAGCCGCTTGGTGATGGCCAGGCCCAGTCCCGTGCCGCCGAACTTGCGCGTCGTCGAGATCTCGCCCTGCGAGAACGACGTGAACAGGCGCGACATCGTCTCGTCCGACATGCCGATGCCGTTGTCGATGACGTGGAAGGCGATCTGCGGCGGTTCCGTGGGCGTGGGCTCGATGCGCACCTGGACGCGTCCGTGCTGGTCGTCGCGGCTGGTGCTGAACTTGACGGCGTTGCCGGCGAGGTTATACAGGATCTGGCGCAGGCGCACCGGGTCGCCGCGGACGAGTCGCGGAAGGGTGGGTTCCACGAACAGCTGCAGCGTAACGTGGCGCGACGTGGCAACGGGGAGGAGCGACTCGCCGAGCTGTTCGGCCAACTGCATCAGCGAGACTTCCGCCGCTTCGAGTTCGAGTCGGCCGGCTTCGATCTTCGAGAAGTCGAGGATGTCGTCGATGACATCGAGAAGCGCATGCGCCGACGTCTGGATCGTCTGCACGGCGTCCAGGTCCGCCGGCGGCAGCGGGCTCCGCGCGAGGATCTCGGCCATGGCGATGACGCCGTTGAGCGGCGTGCGGATCTCGTGGCTCATCACGGCGAGGAACGCCGACTTGGCGCGGTTGGCCGCGTCGGCCTGCTCCTTGGCGTGGCGCATCGCCTCCTCGGCCTCGCGACGCGCCGTCAGGTCCGTGTGCGTACCGATCACCCGCACCGCCCGCCCGCGCTCGTCGCGCTCCACGACGCGCCCGCGCGACATGATCCAACGGTACTGCCCGTCACGGGCGCGCATCCGGTATTCGTTCGTGAAGGCCGCGTCCGATTCGTCCTGGATCACCACGCGCTGCCGCAGCGGAGCGCGGTCGTCCGGGTGAAGGAGTTCAAACCACGCGTCCAGTGCGGTAGGGACCTCGCCCGGACGGTAGCCTAGCATGGTCTCGTACGTCTCGCTGAACAGGCTGCGCCCTTCCGTGGGGAGGGTCTCCCAGATCCCTTCGGACGACGCCTGCATCGCCGCCGCGAACCGCTGGTCGCTGGCCTGCACGCGGTCGTAGGCAAGTGCGAGCGCCACGTCCGCACGACGGCGGCTCACCACGCTCCAGATGTCGTGCCCGATCACCTGCAATTCCTGGACGTCCGATTCATCGTACGGAGTGGCCTTGTTGCCGATCCCGATGACGAGGCGCACGGTGTCGCCCTCCAGCACCGGTACCGCGAGATAACGGGCGAGCGCGAGGTGGTCGCTCGGCATCGTCGTTGGTATCGCGCCGCCAGCGAACTCGTTCACGAGGACCGGCACGCGGCGGCGCACTGCATCTGCCCACAGGCCGGCGGTCGGCGGCGCGTCGTGTCCCTTACGCTGCGCGCTGCATTGCTGCCGTGTCGTCGTCGACCAGCACTCCACGTCGATACGCTGTTGGTCGTTGCTGATCAGGTGCAGGAAGCCCACTGGACTATCCGTCAGTCGCGCGCCTTCGTCGATGCCGAGTTGAAGGATCGATTCCTCGTCGAGCGCCGTCGCCTGCTGGCTCATGGCGAGCATCGCCTTGAGCCGCCGGTCGCTCTTCTGCAGCGTGGCGTTGGCCTTGGCGAGTTCGGCGGTGCGTTCGTCCACCAGCTCCTGCAAATGATCGCGCAGGCGCGTGAGCTCCTCGGTGGCCAGCACCTCGGCGGTGACGTCCTGTACGGTGCCGATGGCCTGGATGGGGCGCTTCGAGGCATCGCGCTCCAGCCGGAGGCGCAGGCGCATGAACCGGCGTTCGTCTCCGGGCGCGACCGACCGCACGACCTCGTCCACGTCCTGCGGTCGGCGCAGCGACGCCCGCAAGCGATCACGATCGTCCGGGTGGGCAAAGTCCAGAAGCCACAGGGTGCCATCGTCGACCACTTCGTCCCGCAGGCGTTCATCGAAGCCGAGCACGCGGAAGAAATCGGGCGACGTGCGGATGCGCCTGGTGCGGAAGTCATACGAGAAGCTGCCCAGCTTCGCGATCTCCTCGGCCTGCTGCAGCGTCGCCTGGTTGCCGCGCAGCTCGGTGATGTCCACCCAGCCAAGGATCAACTCGTCGCCGGCACGCGACACGAACCCTTGCACCGAGCGATAGGTGCCGTCCTTGCAGCGGATGCGCAGGTCGGGAGACGCCACCGAGGTCTGTTCATGGCTCACCACATCGATGTCGTGGGCCCAGACGTCCAGCAACCGCTGCCGGTATTCCGCGTCTGGGTAGAATTTGCGCCCCTGTTCCTGAACGTCCGGGATATCCTCGATGGTGTAGCCGAAGAGATCGGTGAAGGCCTGGTTGACGCGCGTGATCAGGCCGGTGGCCTCGTGCTGCACGAACATTGCCACGGGCGACGCCTCGAAGAAGCGGCGGAAGCGCTCCTCGCTGGCATGACGGCGAAGTTCCTCGGCGCGCCGCCGTTCGTCGGTGGCGGCCGACTGCACGACGAGGGCGAGGAGGCGGGTAATCTCGCCAAGCAGTCCCGTCATCTCGACGTCGAAGTACCCGACGCTGTCGGCGTAGAACATCACGGTCGCGACCACCTGCCCGTCGACAGACACCGGCATCGCGACGGATGCGCGCAGTCCGTGTTCGGCGGCAATTCCGTGCCACGGCGCCATCCGCGGGTCGTTGGCGAAGTCGTTGGACACGATGGCACGCCCCTCGCGCGCCGCCTGACCCGTGGGACCTTGGCTCGTGGGGAGCGACGGGTCGAGGGTAATGTGCAAACGCTCCACATAGTGGCTGGCAGGCCCCGACCACGCGACGGGGCGGACGACGCCCGCCGTCCAGTCCACCGCGCCAACCCACGCCAGCGCAAAATGCCCGCCCTCCACGGCGCTTCGCGTGACGGCCTCATAGGCGGCGTGGACCGATCCAGAGGCGAAGAGGCTCTCGCTGGCCTTGTTGAGGAAGACATACAGCGAGTTCAGGCGCGTGAGCCGATTCGTCGTCGCGATCTGTCCGCTGATGTCGCGCACGAAGGTGAAGAGCTGGCCGCCGTCATCGCCGGGCAGGTGCGTCGTGGAGACGTCGATCTCCAGTACGGAGCCGTCCTTGCGACGCCATTGGCTGCGAAAGCGCGAGGAGCCACGCCGCATCAACTCGTCGATCCACTCCTGCACGCTCTCCTTGGGAATCCCGATCTTGAGGTCGCTGAGCGTGCGGCTGAGCAGCTCCTCCCGCGTGTATCCCGTCATGCCTTCCAGGGCCTGGTTCACGTCCTGCAACCGGCCGTCGGCGGCGAGCAGGACGAACCCGTCGATGGACGTCGTAGTCGAGGCCAGATATCGCGACGCCAGCGCAAACTGCTGCTGGTCGGCGCGGCGGTTGGCGGCCAGCCACAGCACGCGCAGAACCAGTCCCGCCAGCATGATCAGGCCGCCGGCGGTGAGCCACGTGACAAACGCGAAGGTGCGCTCGAGCTGTAGCAGTGTGGAGAGGTCGACCTTGGAGATGACGATCCACGGAGTGCCGGGCACCCGCGCTCCCGCGGCGATCACGCGCACGTCGCGATAGTCGAGGCCTTCGACGACATCGTCGTCGGAGCCGACGTAGAGCTTGGTGGCCACGCGCGAGGTGTCATGCAGCCCGAGCCGGCTTTGCAGCGGAGCAAGCGCCGCCCCTCGCCTGGCCGCGGCCACGACGGCGACCGAATCTCCCTCCCGCTGGCCGAGGACGGTTTCGGCGCCGGCGTACCCACCCTCCACCTGCGAGAAGAGCGGCAGGATTTCGGCCGTCGCGTCGGTCTCGATGAGCAGTGCGCCGACTACACGCCGCGTGGAGTCTCCCCCAGCGAAGATCGGGTGGGCCGCGCCGGACTCCAGCTCGTTGCCGTTCTCGAGCCGGAACGGGGAGACGACCGCCAGACCGGAGCGCATGACGCGGTCGAGCAGCGCCCGCTCCCCAGGTTCGTAGATCAGCCGCGGTGGGTACAGCACACGCCCGGTGGAATCAACCACCGACACGGCCTTGTAGACGTAGGTTCCGCGCGTTTGCTCGACAACGCGGGCGAGCTCGCGTCGTCGTCTCGCGATGTTCGTCCCCGCCGAGTCGGGATCGGCGGCGGCCCACACGGTGGGGCGGACCGAGAGGAGGCGCGCGTCGCGCACGCGTTCGAGGGCGTGCCGGCGGAGCAGTTCACTCTGCAGCCGGGCGGTCGCTTGCATGGTTTCACCCGCCGACCGACGCACGCTGCGGTCGTACATGACGCCCGCCGTGTACACGAAGCCGATGACCAGCACGACGACCATCGCGAACGCATGCCGCAGCCCCCGGACGCTTGTTCCCGGGCGCTCGCCTGATGAGATCGTGCTCGGTAGGATGGGTGTCACGGCTCGCCGCCTGACGCGCGATGCGCGTCGCCTCTAATGAACATCGCCACCGTGCCGATGTCGGGCAAGCAAACGTCGTTGGACGGCCGCTGACTCCTGACGCCGCAGCAGGCCGGATGTGCGGCCGAGCTTGTCGCCGCCGCGCAGCGCGCCCATCTTCTCCGGCCATGAACACGAGTTCGTTCGGCCGCCTCGGGTGGCCCGTCGCTCCGCTCGGGTACGGCATGTGGGGACTGGCCAACTGGTCGGGGACCGACGCTGACGAGGTGGGCGCGGCGCTGGATGCGGCGGTGGCCGCGGGCATCACCTTCTTCGACACGGCGTGGGGCTACGGCCGCGGGGCGAGCGAGCGAATTCTCGGCACGCTGTTGCGCGCCCATCCGGAGCGTCGGCTCTTCACCGCGACCAAGATCCCACCCAAGAACATGGCCTGGCCGTCGCGGCGCGAGTTCACGCTCGACGACTGCTTTCCACCCGACCACATTCGTGCGTATGCGGAGAAGTCTCTCGAGAACCTCGGGCTGCCCCGCATCGACTTGCTGCAGTTCCATGTGTGGGAGGACGGCTGGGCGCGCGACGAGCGCTGGCAGCGCGCAATGGACGACCTGCGGCGGGAGGGACTGATCGCGGCCGTCGGCGTCAGCGTCAACCGGTGGGAACCGTGGAACTGTCTTGATACCCTGCGCACCGGACTAGTGGATGCTGTGCAGGTGATCTACAACGTCTTCGACCAGGCCCCCGAGGACGAGCTTTTCCCGTTGTGCCAGCAGCTCGACATCGCGGTCATCGCGCGCGTGCCCTTTGATGAAGGATCATTGGCCGGCCAACTGCGCGCCGATTCGACATTTCCCGAGGGCGACTTCCGCCGCATCTACTTTGGACCCGAGAACCTCGGCCCGACGGTGGCGCGCGTGGAGGCGCTGCGCGCGGCGCTCCCCGCCGACCGACCGCTCGCCGAGGCGGCGCTGCGATTCGCGATCTCGCATCCGGCTGTCCACACTGTGATTCCGGGCATGCGACGCCCGGCGCACGTGCGGGCAAATGTCGACGCGGTGACGCGTGGTGCCCTCGCGTCGCCGGACATCGCGCTGCTGCGCGCGCACCGCTGGGACCGCACGCCGGCGGCGTGGAGCCTCTAGCGGCTCGTTGATGCGACGGCGGCGCGCACCTCGCGATGCGCGCCGCCGGTTCGCCTCATCGGACTCAGTCGTAGAGCTGCTGCATTGCCTGCGTCATCGTCTGGGCGTACCCGCCCTCGATGACATGCCGCGTGGCCTTCTCGCCCGGGGCCTCGAGCGCACGCGCCGCGTCGAACATCGACTCGATCCGGAACGCATCGCCAGAGAGATGGCTGAGATACTCCTCGGCCGCCGTGAGGTAGCCCATCATCCCCGCGCACTCGCACGGGCAGAAGACCTTCTTCGCCTGGCGCAGCACCTCCTCGTCGGCTGGGTCCGGCATGACGAGGTTCTCCGAGCCATTGATGACACGCAGCCGTGTGTTCGCGGCGCATCGCGCAACCGTGGCGCTGTCGAGCGAACCCCCGGCCGCGTTGAGCACGAGCGCGTCCATCGGCTGTGCGAGGAAGGCGTCCTTGCCGGCGGCGTCCCAGCATTTCACGCCGCGCGCCTCGAGCCTGGCGCGAATCTCGGCCTTTGCCTCCACCACCAGCGGGGTGGCGCCGTCAGCGAGCAGGCGGTCAATGATGTGCAGGCCGATGTTTCCGGCGCCGATGAGGCCGATCACGGCGCCCGAGAGCGGAATGCCAGCGCCCTTCAGCTGGCCGACGAGCATCCAGTAATTGCCTTCGGCCGTCGGGGCGCCCGTGTCGGCGACCACGCTCCCCTTGTACTGCTCGTTCAGGTAGCGCAGCGAGCCGGTCTTGCCGTCGCTCATGATGCCGTGGCCGAGGTCCTGGCCCGTCGTGAGAAAGAACCCCGTCTGCTCGACATCCCTGAAGCACTCGATGGCGAAGTCGAGCAGTGCCCGGTCGCGTGGCTCGCCGACGCGCGAACCCGGCGTCGGCTTCATGACGCACTTGCCGCCGACGATGCGCGAGAAGTCCCGCTTCACGTGCGGTCCGCCCACCTTGAGCAGGCGCGACCAGTAGACCTTCTCGTCCATCCCGATGGCGAGGTCAATGGCTTCGTGATCGGGATTCCATCCGGGGATGCTCGTGCGGCTCTCGGGGGCGATACGAAATCCGCCCAGCGACAGCATGCGAGAGCTGGGCTGGGCGTGCGTGGCGATGCTGAGGACCCACGGTTCGGTGGGGTGGGTGTAGTGATAGACCCATACGCGGGCCTTCGGGTGGCGCCCAATCTCGGGGGCGAGCGTGAGTGTCTCCTCGGGGGAG
>Ga0172379_10012298_pt1 | contig 10045 bp, 10 predicted proteins | sample GrowelOW334metaG_FD_119756 | JGI IMG/M metagenome (GOLD analysis project Ga0172379, IMG submission 119756) | Groundwater microbial communities from an aquifer near a municipal landfill in Southern Ontario, Canada - Groundwater well OW334 metaG | ecosystem: Environmental > Aquatic > Deep...
CCGACAAGAAAAGCGGTTCCATACGATACGGTATCGGAGGTTATGAGATGAACCAATCCAATCTTTTGGAGAACGAAGAAAATAAAAACAAAAGCAAAAGCGAGGGGGATAGCCGTAATAAAATCATTCCATTTTTTTTCGTCCGGAAGATGTTCCGAGGAAAGTGAGTAGCCGTGTTTTTTAAGAATTTCCGAAAGAGCGGTGGAAATATCTTCTTTTGTCTGATTTCCAAAATCACCACGGACAGAAACAGTTCTCGCGGGAAGATCCGGCTTTACATAAACGACTCCGGGAAATTCCGATATCTCTTTTTCAAGAAGAACGACACAAGATCGACAATGCATTCCTTTTACGAAGAATGTGTAATTTTGAGTAGGCATAGTTTAAATTTCTTTTCTTTTTAAGCGGAGAGAATTGAGAACGACAGAAACACTCGAAAACGCCATCGCAAAGCCGGCAAAGACAGGAGAAAGCAACCAGCCAGAGAAAGGAAAAAAGATTCCTGTCGCAAGAGGAATACCGATAAGATTGTAAACGAATGCCCAAAAAAGATTTTGTTTGATTCCGGTCATCGTTATTTTCGAAAGATTTACTGCCTTAACAAGCTTTGAAATATCACCGGCAAGAAGAGTGATACCAGCAGACTCTATGGCGACATCGGTTCCCGTCGACATTGCGATGCCAACATCTGATTGAGCAAGAGCAGGGGCGTCGTTCACGCCGTCTCCGGCCATTGCCACAACCTCTCCCGCATCTTGCATTTCTTTTATTCGCATTTGTTTTTCTTCGGGCATTGCTTCCGCTATAACCTTCTTAATGCCTGCTTCTTTCGCGATACGTTCTGCTGTATAGCGATTATCTCCGGTCAACATTACGACGTTGATACCTAATTTATGAAGCAAAGAAACAGCAAGGATGGTATCTGGTTTTATCGTGTCGGCAATCATTACTGCCCCCAATACTTTTTCTTTTGATGCGAGAAGTACGGGGGTCTTCCCCTCCTTTGCTTCCCGTTCGAGAATATCAACGTCAAAAGAGAGGCCGAAATCTTTCATCATATTTATGCTTCCCGCAAAATAATCATTTCCGTTTATTTTTCCTGAAATCCCCTTCCCTTTTTCCGATACAAAATTTTCAGCGACAACGAATTCAATTTTATTTTCCTCGGCATAGGAAAGAATAGCGTGAGCGAGAGGATGTTCTGATTTTTTTTCAAGAGATGCGAGTATTGATATTATTTCGGAATCGTCTTTTCCGGAAATATTCCGAACGGAAACAACTTCCGGTTTTCCTTTTGTGATTGTTCCTGTTTTATCGACAACGATGGTCGTTACTTTGTGAAGCTTTTCGAGAGTGGCTGCATCTTTAATGAGAATTCCTTCTTTAGCTCCTTTTCCAACACCCACAATAATAGCCGTCGGAGTAGCGAGTCCAAGAGCGCACGGGCAAGCGATAACGAGAATACTAACGAACGAAACAAGTCCGAAAGACAACGCTTTCACCAATCCGAGATAATACGTCCCGGCAAGAAGCCACACCAAGAGAGTGACGCAGGCCAAGACAAGAACAGCCGGAACAAAAACGGAAGATATTTTGTCCGCAAGACCTTGAATCGGTGCCTTGCTGTTTTGTGCGTCATCCACCATTTTTATAATATGTGCAAGCGTGGTTTCGGCACCAATCTTTTCAGCTTTAAAAACAAAGGAACCTCTTTCGTTTACCGTCCCGGCGATGACAGTATCACCGGGGTTCTTTTGCACAGGCATCGGCTCTCCTGTAATCATCGACTCATCGAGATATGAAGTTCCGGAGATAATGTTTCCATCTACGGGAATTTTCTCTCCTGGTTTTATAATAATACTATCGCCGTGAGTCACTTCTTCAACTGAAATTTTTATTTCTTCTCCCCCGCGAAGGACAAGAGCTGTTTTTGCCTGGAGGTTTAAAAGTTTCTCTATGGCGTCCCCTGTTTGGAGCTTAGACCGGGCCTCGAGATATTTCCCGAGAGTGATAAACGTTATCACGATGATTGTGGTATCAAAATAAAGATTCGTTCCGCCAAGAACGCTTTCAATCACACTATAAAAATACGCCGAAACGGTGCCCAATCCGACAAGAGAATCCATATTAGCCTTTCCATAACGCAAAAAACGATAGAGCCCTTGAAGGTAAGGCCTGCCAACATAAAAAAGCACGTAAGTTGCAAGAAGGGGCAAGAGCACAGATAAAGAGGTTTTAAAACCGGGCGACATTTCCGACATAAAGCCCAAAGAAACAAACAAGTCCGAGATCATAAGGACAGCACTAAAAACGGCTATCGGAATTGCGGAAAATACTTTTATTTTAAGAGCCGAGAGCTCGGCCCTTTTTTCCTCTTTCGACATATGAGCTTCGGAATGGTCGTGAACCATTCCTTTCATTTCAGAGGATTCTTTTTCTATCCGAAATGAATACCCCAGGGGCTCGATCTTTTTTGAGAGCTCTTCCGGGCTCGTCTTCGTCTCGTCATACGCAATCTTTGCAGTTTCCGTGCCAACATTAACGGAGATGGTGTGTACGCCGTCTTCCTTCCCAAGTTCTTTCTCAATAATTGAGGCACAAGACGCGCAATCCATACCTTTAACCTGATAGGTTTTTGTTTGACTCATATAAAAAGTGTAAAAATATTATTTTCGTTTAAGACGATACACTTGGAGTATTTCCTCTGTCGCTTTCTTTTCTTTCCCTGCTTTTATCTGATTAATAAGACAAGTGCTAAGATGTCCTTCCATAAGAGCATCTTCAACTCCCGAAAGAGCTTGTTTCACAGCAGAGGTCTGGGTGATGATATCAATACAATAAGCTCCATCGCTTATCATATTTTGAAGTCCTTGGACTTGACCCCCAATGATTTTGAGACGACGAAGTATTTTTTCTTTTTCTGGTGTCATATTCATTACTATATACCCCCTGGGGGTATATAGTCAATTAAAGACAAACCCCGCTTGTGGAAAAGCGGGGTTTGTCTTTAATATTCAATTTTATCTTGTTTGGAGACCCATTCGTCAAAAACTTTTTGCGCTTCAGGAACGACAAAGTGCTCGAATGAAATTTTTCGAGCAGTATGTTCTTTTGCTATTTCTTCATAAATAAAAGCATCATCAAATCCTATATTTTTCGCATCTTCCGCAGTACTTGAATAATATACCTTTTCGGGGCGTGCCCAGTAGATAGCGCCGAGACACATCGGACAAGGCTCGCACGAAGTATAAAGCTCGCATCCGTCGAGTTGAAAACCACCGAGTTTCTCGCACGCTTCGCGGATAGCCACAACTTCCGCATGAGCAGTCGGGTCGCTCCATGTGGTAACATGGTTCGCTCCCTCCGCGATTACTTCTCCATTCTTCACGATAACCGCGCCGAAGGGCCCACCCTTCCCTGCATCGATATTTTCTTGCGCGAGCAGAGCCGCGCGCTTCATAAATTTTTGTTTTTCGTTTTCCATATTTTTAGTATATCGTCTTTTTTGGTATTATTTCAAGTATGAAAAAGAACGAACATATCTACATAAAGAAACTTGAAGATCACAGTGGAAAAGAAGTTTGGCTCGTTGACGGCGCCGCAATAAGGCGAGACCTCGATGAGAATTTTACAAAGTATGAACACCACGCGAGGCTCTCTTTTATTCCTGCGAACGAGATCTGGATAGAAGAAGATACAAATAAAGACGAGTGGCCATTTTTTTTGAGACATCTCGACCGCGAAGTAGAGTATATGAAGGCAGGGCTCACTTACGATGAAGCCGTGAAAAAAGCAGACGAAGAAGAACAGGAGAAAAGATACCACCTACCCCGCATACAAAAAATCCTTTCCGAACGAGATGCGAGAAAAGCGGCTCTTGAAAAAATACGCAAGCACCCTCTCCCCGAATACTCAACCGAAAAATTTACCGTATGGGTTGTTGACGGCGAAATAATCCGCGATCTTTATATGGTCGGCTACGCCGACGGGGGGCACGACCTCGTCTATTCATGGGTCCCAAAAGGAGAGGTTTGGGTGGAAGAAGTACTCCCGGAAAAAGAACGAAAATTTATTATTCTTCACGAGCTCCACGAACGAGGCCTTATGCACGGAGGAAAAGATTATGAACATGCTCATATGGGGGCAACGATAGTGGAAGACCGATTTCGGGAACACCCCGAAGAAGATATTGAAGCAAGGATTCGCGAAGAGATGGAAAAAAATATGTTTTAAGAAAAATCACCCCGGAGCGCCGGGGTGATTGTTTTTTTAGCAGAACAAGAGGAATCCGCCAAAGAGAGCAAATATCCCTCCGTAGACAAATCCGAGTACGGCATAATTCCAATATTTTCCAAAAAACCGTCCTGCCCTTTTTTCAAAAGGGCTCTTCTTTTCTTCGGGAATGTTTACTGAATAGGCCCAAACAACGGAAGAGCAAAAGAGGGCGACTCCGATAACCAAAAAGAATAAACCGATAAAACCTTGCATTATTTTTCTCCTCAAAGAAACAATGAACCTCGGTACACAGTACGGTAAAACAAACTAAAAGTCTAATCCAAAATCAGAACGAAGGGTTCGCAAAAGTTCTTCAATCGGCAGTCCCACGACATTTGAATAATCTCCTTCAATTTTTTCAATGAGCTTTCCTCCGTATCCCTGTATCGCATACGCCCCAGCTTTATCCAGAGGCTCGCCGGTCGCGATATATTCATCTATTTCTTTCTCGTCGAGAGTCCGAAAAATGACTTTGGTTTCCACGGAACGAGTAACAATTTTGTCGGAATCAATAACGCAAAATCCGGTAATGACCGAGTGTGTTTTTCCCGAGAACTCACAAAGCATTTCTTTTGCTCTTTCTTTGGTGTGAGGCTTTCCGACAATCTTTCCTTCGTAAGAGATAAATGTATCGGCAGAGATAATGAGAGCATCCGAAAAACGTTTCGCAACAGCTTCCGCTTTTCCGCGAGCGAGGTGCTCCGCCAGAGAAAGCGCGGGGATTTCCAAGCTCATATCTTCCTCATAATCGCTTCCGACCACGTCAAAAACGAGACCTGTTTTCCGAAGAAGTTCTTTTCTCCGAGGAGAAGTAGATGCGAGAATTATCTTTTTCTTCATATTTTTACGATAACAAAAAAAATCGCGTTTGACACTACCGCCCGCTAAAAGTACGATTGAATGAGGGTTCTTTGTCTTCACGAAGGAGGTTGCTCGTGCATCACGACCATAACCACGAACACCCGCACGCGCACCACCAAACAGCGCAAGAACGGGATTTTTATCTTTACCTCAAAGCTTTTGGACTTGCCGTCCTCGCCGTTATCTTGGAATTTTATGTCAGCATAAATATTTCCGGATCAGTCGCGCTCCTCTCGGACGCCCTGCATGGCGCATCCGACGGGCTCACCTACGGAGGTTTCGCACTGGCGGCGGGGGCCACATTCTTTTGGCCCGGAAAAGAACGCGGATTCAAAATATTCGCAGTACTTCTTTCTTTTACTCTCCTTTTTATCGGAGACTATTACGTTTTTCGAGAAGCAGTCGACCGTATTTTTCTTCCGCGAGAAATATTGGGGTGGACGACGTTTTTTACGGCAATTGTAAGTATGGGACTGAACGGAGCGGTAATGTTTATGCTCCGCGATATCTCCGATGAAGAACGAGACATCTGCCACGACTCCGTTTCCTTTCACGCGATATCTGATTTTCTCGCATCTCTCGGAGTGATTATCTCCGCAATGATTGTCGCGCTGACCGGATGGAATGCCGTCGATTGGATAATCGCCCTCGTCATCGCATTCTACCTGCTCTTTCTTTTGTGCGTTCTCGGTGTACGAATCTCTCGTGGAGAATGGAACATCGGCCACGAACACGGAGACGGCCACTAAAAAAACACACCCTACGCCTTTCGGCCTAGGGTGTTTTTCTAAAAGAAAAAGAACTTATTTTTGGGGAAGCGGAAGAATTCCGGTATTTCCACCAAAAGGAATGACAATCGTATTGTGTCCGTTTGTGTTCCCGACGTTTGCAATTTCCTGCAAAGTCTGCAACTGATACACCAATCGACGATTCCCCGTCGGATCTTTATCCAAAAAATCCGAAATTATTTTTACTGTTTCAAGCCTCTGAGACACAGACTGCTGTGCTGTAGTTGCCGCGACAACCGCCTCGTCTTGTTTCAGGTTTGATGGAAAAGCCGAAACGATATGAAGCGGAACTTCGGAATCAACCAAAGCCTTCGAAATGACTCCTTGAATTTTCTTTTGAAAATCCTCAGAAAGGTAAGCATTCCAAACATCATCAAAGGTGTTATAAGAGGCGCACACAATGCGAATCTTATTTCGAACCACCTGCTGAGCCTGTTGTTCGTATACTGATTTTGCGCTTATGTGCATAACCCGATTGTCGGCTGTGACTTCGGGATTCCCTAGTGCAAAAATTCGAGAAAGGTCTTTTTTCCCCGAGTCTGTTGAGTAGTCTGGAAGGGCCAAAAGCAAACGCACATCAAGAGTAAAAAGAGATTTATCCTTACCGGTAACACAACGGTGGTCTTCCTTTCCTTCATTTGATTCCCTGCCGGCGAATGATTCCTTTATGTCAAAACCGCTTCTCTGAATCAGATACAGCATGTTTTGGCTTCCGTCGTTGTGTGTCTGTCCGACGTCAACCTGCCCCGGAGGATAAACGGTTTGTTCCCATCCGGTCGGCGTGAGAATCATGCCGATCTTATCAGATGGGACGTTTTTCATATTGTCGCAACCGACAAAGAAAAAACAGATAACCATGAGGCCGACGAAGCCAAGAATTTTTTTCAAACCAATCATCACAATCTCCTGTTACTCAAAATTATTTCTTAAGATTAGAATCCATCTGCTGATAAATCCCCGTCCTATCCACGTCCTGCCGAGGCATCCTGTTTTTTGAAAAACTTGAGAAGGCCGAAAGACCGAAACAGACAAGAACAAAGATGGCGATGATGGACATAAAAACGTTGAAAAAGATTCGAGGAGTTTCAACGTCCTCACCGCAATTTTTTTGAGAATCAAAGAGCGCGTTCATGAAGAGCGCGGCTATAAAGATAAGAGCAATGACAACAACGAGAGTAATGATTTCGGGTTGCATCGTCCGAAAAAATCCAACAAAATTGGGATCAAAGTTCATATTTCCTCCTGTTTACAAAAAACGAATCCGAGAAAAAGTATAACAAACAATAACAATATTGTCAAGAGTTTCCGACGAAAGCTGTTGACACCGCCTCAAAAATAGTGCAATAATAATATCGGACAAATTTACTGAAACGACGACAAAAGAGGGGCTGTGAAAATGAGCGAAAGAACTCTTTCTTTTCAAAGCGTCCGTAAAGGATTTCTTGATTCATTGTTTTGGGCTGTGTTTTGGGCCGTTCTCGGAATAGGCTCGTGGCTCATCCTCGATTCATTCCAGACTGATGCCTACAAAGTCTGGGGGATTTCATCTTTTTGGGATTTTTTGGCAAAAGCCGAACACGTAAGCTATTTCGAAGACACTCTCTATGAGCTCAGGGGAGGAATCTGCTTCAGATTTTTTCTTGAAACATTCGTTTCTGTTTGTTTTTTCGGAGGATTGGCTCTTTCTCTTCTTTTCGATTTTATTTATGACCCGACGGAAACAAACACCATCGAATTCTCCGACGAATTCGGCGACACGATGGAGTTTAGTCGACTTCATTTTCCCTTCGCGACGGAAAGTTCCATTCACGCGTTCGACAGAATCCTCTCCGTTGGCACATCCCAAACAACGCTTCAGCTCCTTACCGGCACAGGGGATCTACACATCGCTTATCTCGTGCTTAAGGGCGAAACTCACGAGACACGCGCGTGTACCATTCACGGAATCGAAGACCCGGACGGCGCCGTGCTTGAAATAAAAGAGCAAATGAAACCGCACGACGGATACGAAGTGCTCATAAACAAGTAAAACAAAACACCCGCTTCGACACTTGTCGGAGCGGGGTTTCTTTTTTCTAATGAGGATTTTTTCGAGCAAAAGACTTTCGAATCTCCTCGACGATAACGATAGAAAAGGCAACCGGGATAATGAGCGACCAGTCATAAAGGCTAAGCGCGGTAGTGTGAAGAATTTTTTGGAAGAAAGGATGGTACACCGCAAACACCTGCAGAATGATGACGATAAACGTGGCCCCGAGAAGATACAAATTTGAAAACGGATTTTTCCGAAAAATAGATTTTGTGTTTGAACGACAGTTCCAAGCGTTGAACCACTGAAAAACGGCAAGCACCGTAAGAGAAACCGTCCATGCTTTCACGATATCGGTTTGATAATATTTTCCAAAAAGGAAGAGTGTCCCGATGGCCATAGGAAGCGCCATAAGAAACATTTTTTGAGCCATTCTTCTGTCTACTAAGTATTTTTTATTTAGAGAAAAAGATCCCGACAGCAGGCCCTTGCTTTTTGGCTCCATTGCGAGAGAAACATCAAGAAATCCGTCCGTAACCAGGTTGAGCCAGATAATCTGAGCAGCGAGTATGGGCAAAGGAAATCCCAAAAGAAGCGCCCCGGTAATCGTCAACACCTCTCCGGCGCTTGTCGAAAAAAGATAAAGGATAACCCTTTTGATCGTTTTGTAAATATTCCTCCCCTCTTCAACGGCAGAAACGATACTTCCGAAATTGTCATCGAGAAGGATAATATCCGCGGCTTCTTTCGCGACATCCGTTCCGATATTTCCCATAGCGACCCCAAGATCCGCAGCAACAAGAGACGGCGCGTCATTGACTCCGTCGCCCGTCATGGCAACAATCTCACCGCGAGCTTTGAACGCTTTGATAATCCGCATTTTATGCTCAGGAGTAACGCGAGCAAAAACCGAGACACGCTGAAGAGACAATGAAAGCTTTTCATCAGTCATTGTATCTATATCTTCTCCGACGAGGACAGTGTCTCCCTCGTGATAAATACCCGCTTCTTTTGCAATCGCTTGGGCGGTTATTTTATGATCGCCCGTAATCATCACAACCCGGATGCCCGCGTTTTCGGCTTTTGCCATAGCGAGAGCGACTTCGGGGCGAAGGGCGTCTTTCATCCCTAAAAGCCCCACAAAAGAAAGCCCCGAAATATCAGAGGAACCGATATTTTCCGAAACGTTTTTCTTTACCGCGATGGCGATAACACGAAGACCTTTCTCTGACATCTTATAAAAAGCTGATTCGATACCCTTCCTTTCTTCTTCATTTAACGGAGTACTTTCTTCTCCCACCCAAAGAAATTCAGAAAGCCGAAGGATTGCCTCGGGAGCCCCCGAGACGGAAAGAAGTCTTGTTTCATCTACAAGATGAACCGCGGAATGATATTTAAGGTGATAGTTAAACGGCGCTTCAAAAACAATGGGGGATTTTTGTTCCAACTGGTCTTTATGAAAACCGAGCTTTTCGGCAAAAACGAGCATTGCCGCCTCCGTGGGGTCTCCTGATACTTTCCAGAGTTTTTTTTCTTCCAAAAACATCACGTGGGCGCTTGAACAAAATGCGGCATTCTTTCCGAGAAAGGCGAGGTCGGACTCATCAATCGGCTCCACAAGATTTTCTTCAAAACGTACTTCCCCTTTTGGATCATAGCCGACGCCTCCGATTTTGTATGTTTTATGGTTTACGTAAACTTCCTGAACAACCAATTCGTTCTTTGTAATCGTCCCCGTCTTATCAACGGCAATTACACGTGCCTGCCCAAGAGCCTCGACCGCTTGGAGTTTTTTAACGAGAGCATTTCGCTTACTCATCCGCCATACACCGGTAGCGAGAATGAGAGTAAGCACGATTGGCAAACCTTCCGGAATAATCGAAACAGCGAGAGACACGACCGTAATGAACATTTCCTTCACCGGTTTCCCTAAAAAGACACCGAGTAAAAACAGAGCAACGGTAATCCCAAGAACTACAAAAACAACACGCTCCGACAAGTGTCGGATGCTCGCTTTAAGAGGAATCTCCGTATCGATGGAAATAATTTCGCGCGCGATATTCCCCAAAAAAGTATCTGTCCCGGTAAAAAC
>Ga0172379_10012299_pt1 | contig 10045 bp, 10 predicted proteins | sample GrowelOW334metaG_FD_119756 | JGI IMG/M metagenome (GOLD analysis project Ga0172379, IMG submission 119756) | Groundwater microbial communities from an aquifer near a municipal landfill in Southern Ontario, Canada - Groundwater well OW334 metaG | ecosystem: Environmental > Aquatic > Deep...
CCCCCCTAGAAGATGTTTTATATCTGAAATCAGACCCATGGTCAAAATAAGTCATTTTACCTATTTATACTTTTCCATAAATCGGGGGTCCAGAATTCTCGTTTCACTCAACCAATGCCGCCTCACATCTACTTCTTTTCATATATCCGCAGAATGGATTCTGCTAATTATCTGTAGAGGTAATATGTTCAGTATAGGCATTGGTTCCATTCTGGACATGTATAAATATCCTAATTCTAGTATTCCAGAGTCTTTGGCGTTCTTGGGAATGGTATTACATCCCTAATGTTTTGCACGCCTGTGATGAACATGAGCATCCTTTCAAAGCCAAGGCCGAATCCTGAATGAGGAACTGTGCCGAATCTCCTTGTGTCAAGGAACCATTCGTAGTCTTTAGGATCGTAGCCTTTTTCTTTTATGGCATTGATCAATTTCTCTATGTCATCTTCTCTCTGAGAACCGCCGATGATCTCGCCGATGCCTGGCACTAATACATCTGTGCCTCTGACTGTCTTCTTATCATCGTTCTGTTTCATATAGAAAGATTTGAATTCTTTTGGGTAATTGTAAGCAATGATAGGTCCTTTGAAATGCTCTTCTGTCAAGAATTTCTCGTGCTCTGAGTTTAAGTCTGTGCCCCATTCTGGTTTTACTTCGAACTTCTTGCCGGATTTCTTCAGTATTTCTACAGCTTCTGTGTATGTCACGTGTTTGAAATCTGATTCCATTACTTTCTTGAGCTTGTCGATCAATCCCGGTTCGACTTTTTCGTTCAAGTATTCCATATCATCTTTGCAATTCTCTAGAATTTGCTTGATCAATGATTTGATGAATTCCTCTTCGAGTTTCATCAAGTCTTCTACGTCATAGAATGCCATCTCCGGTTCAATCATCCAGAATTCTGATGCATGCCTGAATGTGTTCGAGTTCTCTGTTCTGAATGTAGGTCCGAATGTGTAGATGTTTCCCAATGCAGTGGCGAACAATTCGCCGTGCAATTGGCCTGAACCTGTAAGGAACGAAGTTTTGCCGAACAATTCTTTAGAATAATCAATTTTGCCGTCTTTTGTCTTAGGCAGTTTTTCCATTTCTAATGTTGTGACTCTGAACATGTGTCCAACTGCTTCACAGTCTGAACTGGTCAAAATCGGAGTATGAACATACATGAATCCTTTGTCATGGAAAAATTTGTTGATTGCGAACGCTAATTCACTTCTTATCCTGAAAATCGCGCTGAATATGTTCGTTCTTGGTCTTAGATGTGCGATAGTCCTTAGATAATCCATTGACAATTCTTTTTTCTGCAGTGGATACAATTCAGGATTTGCGAAACCATATATTTTGATATTCTTAGCAGAGATTTCAAATTTCTGGCCTTTTGCAGGTGATGCTACAAGATTGCCTTCTACTTTAATGGATGACCCGATTGTTAGTTTTTTGATTTCTTCATAGTTAGGGGTGCTTGCTTCTACTACGATTTGGATGTTCTTGCTAGTTCCGTCATTCAATTCAATGAATGATAAAGCCTTAGAATCACGTTTTGTGCGGACCCAACCTTCTACAGCTACATTATCAAATGGCTGTGTGAATTCTAATAATTCTTTGATCTTGAATCTCCTGCTTGTTGATGCTGAAATGTTTTCTTCGGTTTTAGCTTTTTTCATCGAAATCATCCCCTATGAACGAATAGCATGCTGTAAGAACATTGTTTTTAAATAACTTTTGGTGATGATATAAGATAATTTTAAATAATGATTATGTTAAGTATATACTGGAGGTAATCACTATGAATAAAGCAATATTTTTATTTTTAGTATTAGCGATGTTTTTGGTTAGCGGTTGCGCTTCTAACACTTCTATTGGAACGGGCACATTAGAGATGCAGATTACAGATGCTCCGACTGATTTGCAGTTGGATAGAGTGCTTGTGACCATTGCGAATGTGCAAGTGCATGTAGCGGGAGCTGCTGAAGAGGAAGGTTGGAAGACTATTGTCACGGAAGCTAAATCATACGACCTTATCGCTTTGACTGATGTTAAAGCTTTCTTAGGGACAAGTGAATTGGCTGTGGGTAAATATACTCAAGTTAGGCTTGATGTCACTGAAGCAGTAGCGACTATCAAAGGAGTTAATGTAGAATTGACAATTCCTTCAAAAACAATTAAGCTAGTGCAAGGATTTGAGATAGTAGATGGCGAAACTACAAAGTTAACGCTTGATTTTGATGCGAAAGAATCTATCTCTGAGACTGCGCAAGGCAAATATTTGATGCGACCAACCATTAAAGTAATCCAAGAATAAGGATTTCTTTTTTCTTTTCTTTTTGTTAATTTTCTATGTTTTATAGTGCACTGGACATTTCTCACTCTCCACTGGACAATGAACTCATTCTTCGTTCAAGTCCATTGCACTCAATTCATAGTGCACTGGACATTTCTACTAGTGCACTGGATAGCGGAACTCCTTTCAGTCGTTCTTATCCAGTGGACTCTATTTTATAGTGCACTGGACATTTGTCATAGTCCACTGGACATCCGTGAGACTTATAAATGCAGAGATTACTGATATTGCTAAGAAGTTTTAATCAAACATTTAAAATATAAAATAGGTGATAAACATCCAAAGCATAGCGAAAGACACTCCTTTGAACGAACTTACGCTTAGGAGATATGAAAAGCCCGAAGGAGTTGCTGACCGAGAACTAGTGCGTAAATTGTGCTTGTCAATTGGTGTGCTTCAGCCGGGAGATTCTAGGGATGTGATGGTTGATATCTTTGAAGTCTTGCTCGGACAGCGCAATAAAAAGCAAGAATTATCGAGCGATGAGATTCGCGCCCTGGTAATCGCGAATCGCAAGAAATACAATCTTCCTATGAATGGAATTGCTTCTTCTAATGTGCGTCGTCAGTTGAAAAGGCTGCGTGATTTGATGCTAGTCGAGAAAGTAGTTAATAATTACAGGATAACTGAATTCAACAAGCTTGGTGATGTATTCAATGATAAATTAGAGAAATATTTGCTCGCTTCTATAATCAGCAGAGTTCGCGAATACATACATAAAGTAGACGAAAGCTATAAATAGGGACCTCTATCTCCCAAGCTATATGATATATGAACCACGTGAAGATTCATTGCTAGTCCAGGAGTCCATAAAGCGGTATGCTAGAGGCTCTATATTGGATATGGGTACTGGTTCCGGTATTCTTGCGAGAGAAGCATTCAATTATTCTAAAGAAGTGACTGCTGTTGATATCAATCCTGAAGCGCTTGATCACGCTAAGAAAAATTCTGATAAGAAAATAATATTTAAGCAATCTGATCTTTTCCAGAATGTCAAAGAAAAATATCAATTGATAATCTTTAATCCACCATATCTTCCAGAAGATAAAGCTGAAGATAGGGAATCAAGTCTGATAACTTCTGGCGGAAAGCATGGCTATGAATTAATTGAGAAGTTCATGGCTTCAGTAAATGATCATCTTGAGGATGACGGCAAGATATTGCTTGTTTTCAGTTCATTGACAAACAAAGACATGGTTGATGAGATCATTAGCAAGAATCTGTTCGATTTCACTCTATTGCAGACACAGATGCTGCCTATGTTCGAGCAATTATACCTGTATTCTGTTGAAAAAACTTCTTTGCTAAAAGAATTATGTAAAATCAAAGAGCTTCGTTTCTTTGCGAAAGGTCACAGAGGCTATATCTATACCGGAAAGATAGGTACAAAGAAAGTCGCTATCAAACTGAAGAATCCTAAATCAAAAGCTTCTGGTCGTATCCAGAACGAGGTCAATTTCTTGAAAGTATTGAATAAAAAGGATATAGGTCCTAATTTGGTTAAGTCAAGCAAAGATTATTTCATTTATGAATTCATCGAAGGTATATTCTTACCTAAATATATACAAGAGAATACAAAAGAGCCAATCAAGAAGGTATTGGTTGACATATTGAAACAATGCCATGAGATGGATTTATTGAAAGTGAATAAAGAGGAAATGCATAATCCTTACAAACACATCATAATTGATTCTAAAGGCCATCCTACGTTGATAGATTTTGAAAGATCTCTTAAGACTGCTAAACCTCATAATGTAACGCAATTTTGTCAATATCTAGCTGTATTGAAGCCTGAATTGAAACGTAAGAATGTGCATGTCATAATCACACGTATACGCGAATTAGCCCGCGATTATAAGAAATCATACGATAGAAAAGTGCTTGATAATATCATTAAGAGCATACTTTAATTCTGTCATCGGTTCGTTTGTACATTCTTTAGCGATTGCTGACCTTCCCTTGCAAAGGGTCCAACATCCCTTGTCGCACATGATTTATTTCTAGATAAAACTCACTAAGGATGACAGAATAATTAAAATAAATCAATAAAAATAAAAAAAGAAGTTTATTTCTTCTTCTTGACTTTCTTTATGTCTTTATCAAGATCAAGTTTTTCTAACAATTCTTTGTACCTGTTCCTGATAGTGACTTCAGTCACGCCTGCTACATCAGCGACTTCTCTCTGTGTCCTTTTCTCTCCGTGCAATAACGCTGATACATACAATGATGCTGCAGCTATGCCGGTCGGACCTCTTCCTGAGGTAAGTTCTGCTTTCTGTGCAAGTTCTAGGATTTCAATCGCTTGGGATTGAGTTTCTGCATTCAATTTCAATGCTGAGCTGAATCTTGCGATATAATCCGCAGGATTGCTTGGCAATATTGATATGCCTAGTTCTCTTGTGACAAATCTGTAAGTTCTGCCAATCTCTTTCTTTTCAATATTCGAAGCTTCAGCAAGTTCGTCAAGTGTCCTTGGGACTTCATGTCTCCTGCATGCTGCGTATAATGCGCCTGCGACTACAGATTCCATGCTCCTGCCTCTTACGAGACCTCTTTGGACTGCTTGTGTGTATATCCTAGCTGCTTCTTCTTCAACTGATTTTGGCAGTTTCAAGAAACTTGATACTCTTTTGAGTTCGGCTAATGCAAGTTTTAGGTTTCTTTCGATAGCAGTGCTAATCCTGTACTGCCATTTTCTTAATCTGAAGAATTTGTTCCTGTTCTTGCCTTCCAATCTCAATAGATCGCCTTTCTGACCTACTTCTGTACCTAGACCTTGGTCATACTCAGTATATGTCATTGGCGCGCCTGTCCTTCTTTTCCTTTCGGAATCCTCACTATCAAAGGATCTCCATTCCTGGGAGAAGTCAATCATCTTGTCTTCAATGACAAGTCCACAATCTTTGCAAATTATTTCGCCTTTCTCTTTGTTCCAGAATAAGTTAATCCCACCGCATTCAGGACATTTTTTGACCATACTCATGTTGGTTCACCTTGGCTGCGCCTTTCGGTATATGCCATTCCCGGCATAATTCTTATTGTTTGGTTAGTCCAGATTATGGAATGACTACAATAAGTTTATATATAAGATGCAATAACTTATATATATAGCTTCCGGTTTTGAAGGATAACATTTATAAACTTTTAGCAAATATTTGATGTTTATGAAAGACGCAATACCTAAGGATTTGATGAATATTCTAGCTTGTCCAGTGTGTAAAGGTAGCTTGAAACTAGAATTGAATACTCTTTTCTGCAAGAAGTGCGATCATACTTATCCGATTAGGGATGGGATTGCTGTTTTGTTGCCGCCGGAAGAAGAATAAACCGCTGCGACCCAGACGGCCTTTTGACTTCGCAAAAGCCCGGGGAAACAAATTAAGTATGGCATTTACTTCGTAAAGCCATACGAAGAAGAATAAACCGCTGCGACCCAGACTTTCAAGATTTTACTCATGCAAAATCATTTTGAACTGGGACATCCCGAAGGAAACGAGCTCTCAAGGCTCGCGCAATACCGAGTTATGCGATCGCAGCGTAATCTGAGAAGTCAGAACCGGATTTTCTATATAAATCTAACGCAATCTAATCGGCTGTTAGCAACAGGTAAATTTTCTACTTCTGATGATAATTACTGACATTCCTCGTAGTGGCACCTTGTCAGTTCTATGATTTAGCACTAAAATTTACAATGGTTGCAAACAGCATTAGTGATGGTGCGTCCTGAAATAGAAATTGCCTGCGAAGAGTAATATCATTGTTAAAGTCAAGAATATTGCGAACATGATGATTGAACCAAGTGCTAGCGCTACAATCATAGGAATGATAAATATCGTCGCTAATGAGAACAATAGAATTCCGCCAATCCTGTGCTCAACGTAATGCCAAGTCAGTTTAGCCATTTTAGTAGGTCTTCGCTACGAATAATGTGGTGAATGTGTCTTTTCCGCAGACTACGCATTTACCTTTTACGGATTCGCTTGGATCAGTGCCGAAGCCTTCCAAGCCGTCTTCTATCTCGCCGATTCGGTCATGGCATTCTCCTTCATTGCACCAGAATACTTTTGAGATTTTGCCGTTCTTTGCGTTATCTTTGATATCTTTTAATGAATGAGCTTGAGTAAGCTGTGATTTGAGCATATCAGTTGATTTGTTCAATAAATTCGTTTGGATAGCTTCTAATGTCTCTTCAAGTTTAGTCTGCAATTCAGATTCTTTAACGAAGATTTTTTCGTTTGTGTCTCTTCTGACAAGAACGACTTGCTCTTTCTCTACATCTTTTGGTCCTACTTCTATTCTGATAGGCACTCCTTTGATTTCCCAGTCATAATATTTGGAACCTGCTGTGCTATCCCTTTCATCGAATTTGATACTGAGTTTTTTATTTAGTTTATCGAATATTGATTTGCATTTCTTCAAGACTGGTTTTTCCTTGTCCTTGAACAGTATAGGTATGATAACTGCTTTGAATGGAGCTATCTTAGGCGGCATAACTAATCCTTTATCATCGCCATGAACGATTAATGCGCCTGCTAATAGTCTTGCGCCATTGCCTGTGCAGATCTGCCAAGCATATTTTTCTGTGCCGTCTACATCAGTGTATTTGATATTGAATTTCTTTGAATATGCCTGACCTAGATTATTGCAAGAGCCGTTTTCCATGACTCTGCCGTCAGGTGTTGTGCTGTAATATTCAATCGCGCCGATTGCGCCAGGGAAGCATTCCCATTGCGGTTTCTTGACTTTGAATATAGGCATTGCTAAGTTAGTCCATATCTCGTCCCACATAACCATATGGAGTTCCATCTCTGCTTCTGCATCTTCACGTGTTGCATGTGCAGTATGGATCTCGTGCCAGACTGTTATCTCTCTGTCTCTTATCAATGGTCTTGTATGCTTTGTCTCGTATCTGAAACTGCTTACAGTCTCATAGATTCTAATAGGAAGATCAGTTTTTGCTCTTGTCCATAGCGAAAACATAGGATAAATCGCAGGTTCTCCTGTTGGTCTCAATGCGCCTTGGATTTCGTTATTAGCTCCAGCAATCACTTTGTAGCCTTCTGTTTCGAAATTTTTCCACCAAGCTTCGTTCTGCTTGCAGTATTGGATAGGCACTATAAGAGGGAAGTATAATTCTTCGATTCCTGCATTTTGGTACAAGTCGTCCCACATCCTTTTCAGGTTCTGCATCGCTTTGAAGCCGTAGCTTTTCCAGACGAATGCTCCTTTGAAGTCGTATCTCCTGTCGATCATATCTGACACTAGAAGTACTTGTGAATACCATTCAGAAAGGTCGCCTTTTCTTGCAGGTAATTGGTTAGCTTTCTCTATGTTGGCCATAATGTATGCCTATAATTATTATTGTTTATAAAGATTACTCTATTCTTCTTCATCAGAACTTTTGCTAGGATTCTGCATCCTCTTCAGATACATGTCCAGCGTCTGCTTGACTTCTTTCTTAAGCTCTTCTGGAACGTTGAGTTCAGCGATTTGCTTATCCCAGTCCACTTTCGGCAATTTGGTGAGCGAGCTTGTGAATTTCCTTTTCGCGCTCTTTACTTGCGCTTCAAATTCGACAGCTTCTTTCTGGCCAAATTTCTTTGTCGCCGGGAATTTAGTGATTGCGTTAGCGCCGGCTTTTAGAATTTGGCTTATTTCGCCGACACGTCTTGCAGTTGTTCCTGCGATAATCTCAAGTTTTGGGAACGCTATCCTGGTATTCGCTATCCACCAGACATAATCTTCGGTTGAAGGTCCTTCGATAAACGAAGTACCTGGTACTGGTTTAAGCGCGTAGAATGTGATGCGGTCAAGATTGTGTTTCGCGATGAATTGCTTTAATAGTTCGAAGTCTTCTTTTTCCTCTCCGAGTCCGACAACTATTGTCATACTCTTCTTCAAGCCGTTGGCTTCTTCGAACATTTTCTCGTAAGGCGCAATCGGTTTGTTCGGGCAGATATTGTTGTGCAATACTGGATTGATGCATTCGATGGACGCGACTATGCCTTCGATGTACGGACGGAATTTGTCGAGGTCTTTCTTCTCAAGCGCTCCGAGGTTGAGCCAAATTTTCTCGCCGTAGATTTCAGAAACGAGTCTTGCGATTTCCACAAGCTCTTCTGTAGGATAGATTTTGTAACCGCCGGTGAGGAATTCAATGCGCCAGCCTAGATTCTTTGATAATAATGCTTCTACTATAATGGATGCCTTGCTTCTTTTTGCGTGCTCTGCGAACTTTATCCTTGATTTTTGCGTTGATCTGTAGCAGAACTTGCACGTACCAACATCGCAATACCAGCTGATGAAGATGCATCTGCCGAACCAGCATTCATCACTGAAGTTCGCTTTATATATCGTTTCTGCCTGTTTAATCAAGTCCATATTTATATGGGAAAACATATACTTTATAAAGGTTAATATCATAATTAAGTGCTAGGTGATCTACTATGATGTACAATGAATTTATGATCGGAAATCCATTATTCGGAATGTTCGGCGTTTTCTGGCCATTAGTTATGGTCTTAATGCTGCTTGATATTGTTTTGAAAGGCATCTCTTTATGGATATCCGCAAGGCAGAAACAGAAGTATTGGTTCATAGCTTTGCTTGTTGTCAATAGCGTGACAATATTGCCGATAATCTACTTGTTGTTCTTCAGTAAAAGGAAGCAAGCAGTTGAAGCAAAATCTGTAAAGAAAGCAACTAAAAAGAAAAGAAAATGAACTCAGTAAAACTTTTTTCTTTTTTTCTTATTATTCTTCTTTTAGTCAATATGACTCTCTTTGCGTTGAATAAGATAAGCTATGTTGTATTCTGGTCAGTGATTGCTATGGGCGCAGTGATTGTCTATTGGATATTGCCGAAGCTTCCGGGTCATTTCAAGATATTCAAGAGAAGATAGAACTGACGTGCTCATTTTTATTTATTCTAATAACATGCTGCACAAAGCTTTCTATTTTATTTTCATGGCTGACTAGAATCAATTGTTTCATATTTAGTTCATCAAACACTTCTCTCAGTTTGTCCAAATGCTCTCTCGAGAATCCATCCGTTGGTTCATCTAAGATAATCAAATCATGCGTGCCAATGCTTTTGTAGAGATCGTTGACGACTTTGTTGAGTGCTAATCTGTATGCCAATGCTATTGAAGTCTTCTCACCGCCTGAAAGGTGCTCGTAATCTACATCGAAGCCGTTCTGTTCGATGACTGGCGAGAAATCTTGATTCAATCTGACTGTGAGCATATCGTCCTCTATGAGCATGTTGAGCCATTTCTTGAACAGCTCGTTGAATAGTTGGTAGACATGCACCATTATCTGGCGTTCTATCGCGATCGTCAATGGGATAAAGCATTGCTCAATCCAATTGTGCATTTGCTCTAATCTGGCCATATCATTCTTTTCTTTCTCTTTCTTGTCGACTTCAAGTTTGAGGATTTTCATCTGCGATTCATTCCCTTGGAGTTCTTTCGCAATGGATGCCTGCCTCACTAAATGGGTAGTTTCATTTTTCTTTAGGATATCCAATTCTTCTTTAGCCAGTTTGATGCGCATCTCTAATCCTTGGAATGAATCAATCCTTTCTTGGTAATTTTTCTTAGTCTGTTCTAGGCTGTCAAGCTCTTTCTTCAGCTCAAGCTCTTGGTCCGATTGCTTCACTTTCGTCATAACCAATGCATCAGTTTTTTTGAGGAACATATCTTTC
>Ga0172379_10012300_pt1 | contig 10045 bp, 12 predicted proteins | sample GrowelOW334metaG_FD_119756 | JGI IMG/M metagenome (GOLD analysis project Ga0172379, IMG submission 119756) | Groundwater microbial communities from an aquifer near a municipal landfill in Southern Ontario, Canada - Groundwater well OW334 metaG | ecosystem: Environmental > Aquatic > Deep...
GGCCCTTCATTTTTTAAAGTATATGGCCGAGGAGAACTTCACATAGCTATACTGCTTGAAAATATGCGTAGAGAGGGTTTTGAAATGCAAGTTTCTCAACCAGAAGTTATTATCAAAGAACAAAATGGAGTAAAGACAGAGCCATATGAAGAGTTGGTGATTGATGTTCCAATGGAATTTTCTGGAAGTGTTATCGAAAAAATTGGAAAAAGACGTGGCATCATGAAAGACATGGTGGAAAAAGAAGGTATTGCTAGGATTATTTTTGACATACCAACACGTGGACTTTTAGGGTATCGCAGTGAATTTATTATAGACACAAAAGGAGAGGGAATAATGAGTTCAAGGGTTACTGGGTTTAGGGAATATGCTGGAGAAATAAAAAAAAGAGAGTACGGCTCTATGTCTTCTATGGTTGCTGGCAAGGCAGTAGCTTTTTCCCTTGCAAACTTACAAGAACGTGGTATACTATACATAGGTCATGGTACAGATGTATATGAAGGTATGGTGGTTGGTAATGTTTTAAAGGGGGAGGATATGTCGGTCAATCCCACAAAAGGAAAACAGCTTACCAATATGCGTGCTTCTGGTACCGATGAAGCCATAACTCTAAATCCCGTTTTTACATTGAGTATTGAGCGTGGTTTGGAAGTCATGAGCGGAGATGAATATTTAGAGATTACACCCAAGTCTGTTCGACTTCGTAAAAGATTTTTAACTGAGCTAGATAGAAAAAAGTCTAGAACATAGTTGAGATTCTGACAAAAAGTTTAAACAAAAATCATTGGATAAAATTATGTCATCAATAACTTTTAAACCCCAAAAAATAACCAAAAAAATAACTTCGCATCTGTCTGATCGTACATTAGATGTGGTTATGAATCGTTTTGGTTTAACTGCCGATGGAAAGAAAAAAACTCTCGAAGAGATAGGTAAAAAATATAAAATTACAAGAGAACGTGTTCGTCAGGTTGAAGAGGCAGCTATTAATCTTATCAAAAAGTCCGACGCTTATAAAAATGAACAAGCTATTTTTGATGAATTGAAACAAATTGTGCATGACTTAGGGTCAATTGTGGCTGAACATGAATTTTTACCTTATATTTCCAAAGATAAAAGTACTCAAAATCATATTAATTTTTTCTTGGTACTAGCTGACGTTTTTAGAAAACATCGAGAAGATGAACATTTTCATACTCGTTATAGTGTAGATGATGCTATGGCTAACAAGGTTCACGAGGCTCTTCGAAAACTCTATATGAGTCTAAATGATGAAGATCTTATCCCAGAAACAGAAATGATTAAGAAATTTTTTGATCAGATGAAAGATGTATCTGAAGAATATAAAAACGAAGAAATGGCCAAGAGATGGCTTTCTATTTCTAAAACAATCGCTAAAAATAAATTAGGAGAATGGGGTAAGGCTTCTTCTCCCAATATTAGAACTCGTGGAGTCAAAGATTATGCTTTTCTCGTAATGAGACGTCATGGCTCTCCTATGCATTTTAAAGAAGTGGCAGATTCCATCTCAAAGACTTTTGGCAAGAAAATACATTATGCCACTTGTCACAATGAACTTATAAAAGACTCCCGTTTTATTTTAGTAGGCAGGGGAATGTATGCTCTCGCTGAATGGGGTTATAAGGTAGGCATAGCTCGTGAGGTTATCCAAGATATTCTAAAAAAAGAAGGAAAACCATTGTCAAAGGATGAAGTGGTCAAAAGAGTAATGAAGGAAAGATATTTCAAAAAAAATACTATTTTAGTAAATCTTGCCAATTCAAAATATTTCAAGAAAGACAAAGAAGGACTTTATGTTTTAGCCTAATTAAAGTATACTAGAAGCTAGTTTATTAATAACGATAATATAAAATATATGGCAAAAAGAGGAACAACACTTAGTCCAAAAAATAAATCAAGACGTTCACACAAGACTAAGAAGAGACTTGAAGTAAAGAGACAGATGCTCGCAAGTAAATCCACTGGCAAGAAGCGCGGGTAAGATTTTTTGTGCTATAATAATTAAATGGAGAATATAAAAAACAATGGGTTTTTAATTATTAGTGGTGTATTATTAATTTTTTCTCTTCTTTGTTTTTTTGCTGCGCAAAATTTTTCTAAACAGCAGTCTTATGTTGAGGTTAAGGGTTTGTCGGAAAAGATAGTCAAAGCTGACGTCGCAATTTGGTCAATCAATTTTGATGTTAAATCAAATGATGTTGATTCATTATATGCAAGTATCCAAACAAATATTGACACCATCAAATCATTTCTTATAAGCAAAGGTTTTGAAGATTCAGAAATAAATGTCGCTCCAGTTAATATTTACCAGGATACTTACAAGGATTCATTATTTAGATATAATTCTAGTACGCAGTTGTCTGTTTATACTAAAAAAGTTGATCTAGTCAAATCCACCTCCAAAGATACTTTATTCTTAGTTAAGAAAGGAATTACTATGAGTCAGAACTCTATTGTTTTTGAATTTTCTGACATCAATAGCGTTAAACCGGAAATGCTAGCTGAAGCTATAAAAAATGCAAAGGATACAGCCACACAATTTGCCAAAGAATCTGGCGCTCGTTTAGGCAGTGTGGCGCGTGGAAATCAAGGTGTTTTCGATATTACAGACAAAGATCCTGGCTCTCCCGAATTTAAAAAAATTCGCGTAGTTTCCACACTTAGGTTTCTATTAAATTAGGTTTTTTTAATTAAAATTTATTATTTTAATTAAATTTTATGAAAAAAAAATCTTCAGTAAAAAAACGAAAAAAAGTAAATAAAAAAATCGTCATGGTCAGTGGGGGATTTGATCCGATGCATATAGGGCATGTCCGAATGTTTAGTGAAGCAAAAAAATTAGGCGATGAGCTTATAGTGGTTGTAAACAATGATAATTGGTTGAATTTGAAAAAGGGTTATGTTTTTATGTCGGAAGAAGAACGAAAAGAAATTGTTGAAGCTATAGGTGTAGTGGATAGGGTAATAATAACAGGACATTTGAAAAATGCTAAGGATATGAGTGTCTGTGAGGAGTTGCGAAAAATTAAACCACATATTTTTGCTAATGGTGGGGATAGAAAACCAGATTGGGATCCAGTACCCGAGGTTTCAGTATGCGAAGAGTTAGGTATAGAAATGGTTTATAATATTGGTCATGGAGGAAAAGTTCGTAGCTCTTCTGATTTAGTAAAAAAGTACAAAAAAATTAAAAAAGAAGAAAAAATAAATGAAACCCTTAAATCAATTTTCTAGAAAAGATCTCAGTAAAATAAAATTAATTGTTTTTGATGTTGATGGGGTAATAGTACCAAGAGGTACTAAGATAAAACAGGTTGGAAATACTACCACTTTAGAGACAAAAGTTATTGCAACAAAGCAAATAGAGCAAATTAAAAAATTGCACGAAAAAGGTTTTTTAATAAATATTAGTTCTGGTAGGGGGCTTTATATGCTACAAGAAATGTTTAGAGATATTTTACCTTTTGTTAGTCTTACTTATGAGTGCGGTAGTGCTACTTGGTATAAAGGAAAAATTTATCAACATATCAACAGTTTTGAACTTTTAAAAGATATTTTACCAAAATTAAAGAAAGTAGTAAGTAAAAACAAAAACTTTAAAGGATTTGAACCAAAAGAATTCATAATAACCATTCATTGCAAAAAACCAATAAAAGAAATTGAAGATGTGGTAAAGAGAGATAAAAATCTTGTTACTCTTTGGAATGGTGAAGCTTATGATGTTTTAATTAAAAAAGATCAGACAAAAGCCCTGGGTCTAAGGCATACAATGAAGCTTTTTAAACTAAAGAAAGAAAATGTGATGGCTATAGGGGATAATTATAATGATCAAGAATTACTAGAAGAAAGCGGAATGCCTATATCTGCTGATAAGAGTAGGGTTAAGGGTAAATTCTATGTTCCATTAAAAGGTAAATTTCTTCCTGCAGACGAGTTAATGCAAAAGATTTTAGAACTAAATTAAAGAAATAAATGGAAAGATTTGAAACATATCAAGAAGAGCGTCCGTGGGGGAATTTCAGACAATTTACCCATAATGAAGTAACCACTGTGAAAATTGTCTCAATTAAACAAGGTTGTTCTTTGAGTCTGCAATATCACAATCATCGAGTAGAATTTTGGAAAGTTCTTTCTGGGCATCCGCTTGTAACTATTGGTGAGGAGAAAATTAATGCAGAACCCGGAAATGAATTTAGAGTAGAAAACTTACAAATACATCAGTTGGAGGCTCCAATCGATGATGTGCAGGTTCTAGAAATAGCCTATGGTAATTTTGATGAGGAAGATATTGTAAGAATAAAAGATAAATATGGCCGCGCTGAAAAGTAGAAAAGAAAAATAAAATATGTTACTATAGATATATGCAAATAAATTTACAAGGAAAAGGTATAGAGTTGACAGATTCTATTAAAGATTATGTCTTAAAAAGAGTTACTAATTTGGAAAAATTACTTTCTAGTATTGAGGCGTCTAAAGGGGAAGCGATGGTAAATTTTGAAGTTGTAAAAACTACAAATCATCACAAATCAGGTGAGATCTTTCACGCTAGTTGTATCCTTAGGGTGGATGGAAAAAAGTTTTATAGTGAAAGTGATAATGAAGATTTGTATAGCGCAATAGATGAAGTAAGAGAAACTCTTTTTAACGAAATTAGTAGAGATAAAGATCGCAAGCAAACTCTCTTTAAGCGTGGTGCTACTAGCGTGAAAAAAATGCTAAAAGGTCTCTCTAAGAGAAATCCTTTTACTTCTAAATATTAGTTTTCAAGAAATTTTTAAGAAATCTTCGTATTTTATTTCTTTCCTGCCTTCCGGAAGAACTTTTTTTATGATGAATTGATTGTTTTCCAATACAGCATCTGTGATGATTATCCTTTTATCTTCTTTAAAAAAGAAAGTTCTAGGCCAGAGCGCATAAGCCCTGAATTTATTGTAATTTTTTATTGCATCATCATTGAGATCTAGTAGCCCGTCTTCTTTTTTGATTTTTTTGCAAAAAGTTGCCTCCTCTTCATTTTGAATGATCTCTTTAGTTTTTCCATTTATAAAATCTGGCAAAGTTTTTACTAAAAGTTCTCCGCCGATCTTGATTAGACGTTTGCGTAAATCTGGCGCTTTTTCATCAGGAAATATGTTTGTTTTTTCTTGTGCTATAATATTTCCTGAATCCATTTTATATTTCATTTTTTGAATAGTGACGCCTGTTTCTGTATCTCCATTTAAGATTGCAGATTCTACAGGTGACGCTCCGCGGTATTTCGGAAGTAATGAGTAATGGATATTAATAGAACCAAACTTAGGCATATTTAATATGTCTTCTGGTATTACTTTTCCATAAGCAACGACAATAAATAATTCGGGCTGAATATTATTTTTAAAACCGCACATAATTTTCTGCTGAAAATTTGCTATGCTCGGCTCGTCAGCCTCCGCAATGTTTTTAAAAACAACATTCAGCCCTCCTTTTAGATCTTCTGGTTGAATATATGGAATATTATTTTCCTCTGCCCAAACTTTTACCGGCGGGGGAGTAAGAATCATTTTTCGTCCCTGTTTTTTATCAGATGAAGTTACAATAAGTGCTGGAATATAGCCATTTTCTTTAAGAATTTCCAATGTATCTCTGGCTACATCTGGCGTACCCCAAAATACAAATTTTAAGTTTTTATTTTGCATCCCAGTACTAAAATTTTACTAATAATATTTCATTTTTATGTCCCATAATCAAAAATTTAGTACGGGACAGGTATTATCTAGGCAGTTCTTCTCTTATATCTTTAGCGTGATCAATAAAAAGTACACCGTCTAGGTGGTCTGTTTCATGTTGAAAAATCTGGGCTAAGAGTCCCGAGGCACCACGAGTGAACTTTTTACCATTTTCATCATAGGCTGTAACTGTTGCCTTTTTTGATCTAAAAGTATTGCCATAAAGCCATCTAACAGACAGACATCCCTCAGGCAACCATTCTTTTTCCTTAGAAAGTTTTGAAATTTTTGGATTGATAAAAATTAGATCTTTTTGTATTTCTGTTTTATCAATTTTTTTAAAATCATCTTTCCCTCTAATAAAATCTTTGTGAAAGATTTTTCCAGATACTACAAAGATTCGCAAATTGTATCCGATCTGTGGTGCTGCTATGGCTACACCATCGTCTTGGCTTTTTAGAGCAAGAGACATTTCTTTTAAGATTTTTTTTATTTTAGGAGAAGTAATTTCTTTTACTGGTATTTCCTTTGCATTTTCACGCAAAACTTTATTTTCCTTTTGAACTATTTTCTTCATTGTTTTTCTTGTCCCGTAGTGAGCTTTGCTTTACTACTGGGATTATTTTAGTTCTTTTAAATACTCTAAAAGATTAGCCAATTTGACAGTTTCTTGTGATCTATTTGACATGTTTCGCACAATAACAGAATTATCCAGAGCCTCTTTTAATCCAAAGATTAAAGTATGAGGAATAGAGAGTTTTTCAGCAATAGCTAATTGAGACCCCAAGCTGTCTTTAGAGAGTGATTGGGCGATGGGGATACGTGCCTTACGCAATATTTCAATTATATTCAAACTTTTTAGTTTTGCTTCAGGGCCTAATTGGATAAAATAAATTTTTGGTTTCTTTAAAATACGAGGTGAGAGTTTTTTGTACCAAGGAGAAGCTATTATGCGATCTACGCCAATAGACATTCCCACTGCAGGTACATCACGCTTGCTTCCTATTTGACGAGCTAAATAATCATAACGTCCACCACCAGCTAATGTCAGTGGGTTGCCATCTTCACCCCCCGATTGTTCGATAATTTCAAAAACAGTACGAGTATAATAAGAAATTCCGCGTACCAAATTTTTATTTACATTATAGGATATACCCATCTCTTCTAAATATTCCAATACTTCTTTAAAATGTTTTTTACAAGAAGCGCAAAGGAAAGAAACTGAGTCTGGAGCGTTTTCATTGATTTCTTTTGTCTTTGGATCTTTTGAATCTAGAATTCGAAGAGGATTTGTTTTTAATCGTTCTCTATCTATTGCTCCTAGATTGTTTATATGTTTTTTGTAATAACTTGTAAGCTCTTTGAGATATACATTTCTGCATTCCTTGTCACCAATTGAATTTATGTCTATCGTTAGGTCGCTAGCTCCCGCTTCTTCTAAGATACTCATACCTACTTTTATTACCAATGCGTCCATGATACTTTTATCACTTCCAAGACAATCCAAATCAAATTGCCAAAACTGTCTGTACCGTCCTTTTTGAGGTTTATCATGTCTAAAAACTGGACCGTATTGGTAGAACATTACAGGTTGAGGAGTATTTTGCATTCCATGTTCTATGTAAGCTCGCATTAGAGGGGCAGTGTGTTCAGGACGGAGAGCTAAACGATCGCCACCTTTAGTTTTAAGCGTATACATTTCTTTATCTACAATATCTGTACCAAGACCGATTGTTCTAGTAAAGATCTCCTCATTTTCCAATATTGGAGTTTCTATTGGTTTGAATCCATAATGCACTGCTACTTCTTGTGCTTTTTCAAAAAATCCTTGGAAAGAATAATATTCTTCATTCATTAAGTCTTTCATTCCTTTAGATGATGAGACTTCTGTTGTTTTATTTTTGGTTATTTTTTTCATTTGATTTTATAAAATCATAGTGCCAGATTATTTGATAAAAGAGTCAAGTTTTATATTTGTTTATAATTACCAGGCAATAGATCTATTTTACTTATTGGCAATAAACGCAAAAACGCTCTGCCTGTAAGTAAATTTCTTTTTACTGGTCCCCAAGCTCTTGAATCAGAGCTAGCACTTCTATTGTCTCCCATTACAAAGTATTCATCACTTTTTAATACGATGTGTTCTTCGTTGTTTGAAATATTTTTTACAAAAGGTTGGTCAAACTTGAAAGACTCTGGATGTTCACTATTAGTGATAAATACGTCACTACCTTTTATGTCAATTGTTTCATTTGGTAGACCAACAATTCTTTTGATAAAGAATTTTGTTGTGTCACCTGGATATCGAAAGACCACCACATCATCTCTCTTTGGATTGCCTAATTCATAGGATAATTTATCTATGATTAAATAATCTCCATTTGTAAATGTTGGCACCATAGAACTACCTGAAACTATGAAAGGTTCAGCGACAAAAACTCTTATTGGAATAACGATAATCAATGCGATAAAAGCAAAACGAACTAGTTCCCAAAACGATTGCCACCCTGTTTTTTTTACTTGTGTTTCTTCTTCAACCTTTATTTGTTCTTCCATTGCTATAATATAACACAAAAAACTCTTGACAGGGTAGTTTGTTTTGTTGGGTAACATATTTTCCCCCACACCAGGTGAAAGGGAATTCCTCTTCACCTGGTGTGGGGGATGTGGTATCATGTTTTTATGAAACTAGTAGTTGGTTTGGGAAATCCAGGAAAAGAATATGAAAATACTAGGCACAATACTGGGCGGATTTTGGTTGGGATTTTGGAAAAAAAACTTGCAGACAGCAAGATAAAATTTCTTACTCCAGATACTTTTATGAATAATTCTGGAAAAGCGGTTCTTCCTTTTATAAAATCAAAAAAAGATTTAAAAGATCTTGTGGTAATTTATGATGATATTGATTTGCCCCTAGGAAAAATAAAAATTTCTTATAATCGTTCTTCTGGTGGACACAATGGACTTGAGTCAATTATTAAAAAATTAAAATCACAAGAATTTTTACGCATCAGAGTTGGTATATCACCAGCAACCCCGAAGGGTGTAGTTAAAAAACCAAAAGGGGAGAAGGCTGTTCTAAATTTTTTGCTTGGTGAATTTAAGAAATCAGAATTAGAATTAATCAAAAAACTTTCCAAGAGAGTTACCGAAGCGGTAGAAATGATTTTTGCTGAAAGCAAAGAGAAAGCAATGAGTTTATATAATTAACAATTTTGAAAAACAAAACACAAATATTATATATTCACGGTGGAATGACCTTTAAAAATAAAAAGGATTATTTACATTTTCTAAAAACTAGGAAAATTTCAATAAAGAAAAAAGTAAGATGGTATGAAGATTATTTAGATAAAGAATTAGGTAAAAAATTTGAAATAATTAGACCTCGCTTTCCTTTGCAAGATAATGCTAAATACGCAGATTGGAAAATATGGTTTGAGAGATATATTCCTTTATTAAAAAACAATGCAATTTTGATTGGTGGTTCTTTGGGTGGTATCTTTCTTGCTAAATATTTATCAGAAAATAGATTTCCCAAGAAATTATTATCTGTCTACATGATTGCTCCTCCTTTTGAGGATACTTGTTTTGAAGAGGATTTAGTGGGAGGTTTTAAGCTAAAATTTGACTTGTCTTTGATTGAGAAAAATTCTAAGAATGTTACTTTATTTTTCTCAAAAGATGATGATGATGTTCCAATTTCTCATGCAGAAAAATATAGAAATAAATTAAAAAATTCAAAGATAATTATCTATAAAAGTAAAAACGGACACTTTAAAATTTCTAAATTTCCAGAGATCATTAAGATGATTAAGGATGATGTTAAATAAAAGTGGAATTTCACTGAGGTCTTGCCTCAGTGGTAGTTAATTTGTTATTATACTTAGTATGTCTATTCGTAAAGTTTCTTTTGTTCCTGGTGAATATTATCATATTTATAATCGCGGAAATAGTAAGCAAAAAATATTTCACAACCAACAGGATTATTTATATTTTATAAAATTACTATTTATTTTAAATCAGAAAAATAATAAACAATTAAGAGACCAACCTTGTGATATATTTATTTCTCATGAAGATAGCGATCCACTTGTAGCTATTGGTGCTTATGTTTTGATGCCAAATCATTTTCATATATTAATTACTCCAACAGAAGAGGGGAATGTTAGTAAATATATGCAGAAAGTATGCACAGGTTACGTAATGTACTACAATCAAAAATATAAAAGAAGTGGTAGCTTGTTTGAGGGTAAATTTAAATCTCAGCATGTTAATAATGATAGATATCTTAAATATCTTTTTTCATATATACATTTAAA
>Ga0172379_10012301_pt1 | contig 10044 bp, 12 predicted proteins | sample GrowelOW334metaG_FD_119756 | JGI IMG/M metagenome (GOLD analysis project Ga0172379, IMG submission 119756) | Groundwater microbial communities from an aquifer near a municipal landfill in Southern Ontario, Canada - Groundwater well OW334 metaG | ecosystem: Environmental > Aquatic > Deep...
ATTTTGCTTTTGTTATTCACGGAGAGAATAGTCAAGCTCCATACCCGGCCGGTGCTTATAAAGACGAAAACAGCCCCGAACGTGACGTCTCTGTTGAGTACACCCCTTATGAACCGGCAAGCATTATGTCCTCTGTGAAAATTGATTATGGTTTTCCTCCAGACATCCTTATGACAGGCAATTATTTAGGAACATTAATTATCGTTAACGACGGGCCAACGGCTATATATAATCAAAACATGAACCTAACCGCTCAAAATCTAATTGAAACCCAAACCAACTTATCTTCCCGGTTTCTCAAAAATATTCCTCCCTACGGGCATCAAAATATTGATTATGAATTACACACCAAATCAAGCTTAAAAAGCCAAAACGGGACACTGTCTCTCCAGTTTGGAAATCAGGTCTTTACCCAGCCTGTAAAAATAGGCTCACTTCTTGACATCTCGCTTGCCCAAATATCCGCTTTCTTTGACAAAATTAAAAAAATATTACTAAAATAAATCAAATGCTCAAAAATATCTTTCGTGCAGTGCTGTTTAACCTCTTGGCGATCGGCCTTACCTCAAAATTATTTTCAGGTTTATCGTTTGGTAACAACCCAATAATTTTACTCTATGCCGCCGCCGCCCTAACCATCATAAATTTTCTGGTCGTACCTTTGCTGAAAATTTTATTGCTTCCGATAAACATAATCACCCTAGGTACCTTCCGGTGGGTAGTTAACGTTCTGGCCCTCTATTTGGTTGTGATCTTTGTCCCGGGTTTTAGCCTTTCCGGTTTTCATTTTTCGGGCCTAAACCTTCAGGGTGTAATAATTCCTTCGGCCCAGCTCTCAGTTTTTTGGGTATATATCATAGCTTCCCTGCTAATAGGCACAATCAACTCACTTTTAAGCTGGCTGGTAAAATAAGCCGTAGTGGAATATAATCAAAAGCATGAAAACTGCAATCTTACTCGTTAACATCATTTTGTCAATCATGTTGGTTGTTGTGATCTTGTTACAAGCCAAGGGCACAGGCATGGGAAGCTCTTATGGGGGTAGTAGTGATAAGTATCAATCAAAGCGGGGAGTCGAAAAAATTGTCTTTCAGGCCACGGTTATCATCACCGCTCTGTTTTTGACAGCTTCCCTAGTCAACACCTTACTTGGTTAATATGACCTTTCTTTTTAAAAAGCTACGCTTTTCTCTAAGGTTTTTAACTGCGGTGTGGAAGCTTCATAAACGGCTCCTTTTAATTGCTTTCATTATCGGTGTTTTGAGTTTTTTTTTCATACCCAAATTGCTTTTTCTAATTCTACGTCCAAATGAACAAAAAATTGGTCTTGTGGGACGCTTTACCACCGATGATTTACCCTTCCTTGTCCAAAACAAACTAAGCCGTGGACTCACCAAAATTTCTGACAATGGCGAGGTTGAGCCTGATCTGGCCGAGTCGTGGGAGATCTTAAATGGCGGCCGCCAGTATATTTTTAATCTAAAAGATAACCTCTATTGGCAAGACGGACAGCCCATTATAGCCAGTGATATTAACTATCATTTTAATGATGTCACCATGGCCCCTATCAACAATAAGCAGCTCCGTTTTGACCTCAAAGAACCCTATTCCCCCTTTCCGGCAATTGTCTCTCGGCCTGTCTTTACCAAAAATCTTATCGGAGCGGGGGATTATCGTATTAGAAATACAAACCTAAACGGTCATTACCTGGAAAAACTCACCCTAACCAACACAAAAGACAAAAATGCACCCCAGCTTACGTACCGTTTTTATCCCACCGAAACAGCGGGCCGGACAGCTTTCAAGTTGGGTGAAATTGACCAAATTTACGAGTTGTCTTTGTTGGGCGATTTAGAAAAATGGCATAATTTCAAAAGCGAACCGGTTATTAAATATAACCGTTTTGTGGCAATCTTTTTAAATAACCAATTTTCCCCTTTAGATAATAAATCAATCCGCCAAGCGCTTGCCTACGCCGTCCAAAAGCGCTGGCAACCGCGCGCCTTATCGTCAATCAACCCTCAAAACTGGGCCTACAATTCAACCGTTAAACCTTATCCTTACGACCTTGTAAATGCCCAACAGCTACTCAAGAAGGGGGACACCACGGCCTTCACCGAAATAGAACTTTCCACCATCCCTTCTCTTTTAGATGTTGCAGAACAAATTAAAAAAGATTGGAGCCTTCTTGGGATTGAGACAAAAATAAAAGTAATCTCCAGCCTTGATCCAAACTATCAAGCACTCCTTGCTGTTGAAGAAACGCCAATTGACCCTGATCAGTATATCCTTTGGCATTCGACACAGGAAACCAACATCAGTCATTATAAAAGCCCCAAAGTCGACAAGCTCCTTGAAGACGGCCGCAAAATCTTAAACCTTGAAGAGCGGAAGCAAATATACCAAGATTTTCAACGCTTTTTAATTGAAGACTCCCCGGTTATATTTCTCTATCATCCCACGCTTTATACGATCACCCGTATTTGATATAATTTGCTTTAGCCAGCCCTGAAGTTGCGTAGTCCTCCGAAACGAAAGTGGAGGGGGAAAACTGGTAGATTAAGGCAGCAGCCGAAATCCCGTGTATGCCCACGGGACAACTAGTATTATCTGCTGAGATAGCGGGATAGGTAGATTGAGGCAGCAGCCGAAATCCCGTGTATGCCCACGGGACGCGTACAACTACGCTGGTTTGGCAACTATATTATTTGCCGAGATGGCGGAACTGGTAGACGCGCACGGTTCAGGGCCGTGTCCGTAAAAGGGTGGGGGTTCGATTCCCCCTCTCGGCACATAGTACATACTGCGCTCGTGGCGGAATTGGCATACGCGATAGCTTGAGGAGCTATGCCTTCGGGCGTGAGGGTTCGAGTCCCTCCGAGCGCACCAGATATTTCCCCACGGCTGCTTAGCTCAGCTGGTTAGAGCGTTCGGTTTACATCCGAAAGGTCGAGGGTCCGATCCCCCCAGCAGCCACTAGCAACGCTCGATTATTTTTTATATAATTCAGGTGTTTGCCGAGGTAGCCAAGGTGGTCACGGCGCGAGTCTGAAAAACTTGAGATAGCGGTTCAACTCCACTCCTCGGCACAATTAACAATCAAGAATTTGCTTGCGGGGAGGTCTTTTTGAAGATCCCGCAAGTATCAAATTAAGGAAAATCGTTGGGAAAAAACCGTTAGGTTTTGTCCCATGACGCGAGGGTAGTTCAGCGGTAGAACGTCTCCTTGCCAAGGAGAAGGTCGCGGGTCCAATTCCCGTCCCTCGCTCAAGAAGTGTTTTTTGGATCTATTCAATACAACAATCCACGACTTTCTTCACCAAAGCCGATAGCTTGCTTGTGAAGCCATCTTTTTTTGTATCATGCTCATTTAAAGCCTTTTCGTCGATTTTGGAAATTCCCTTGGTTTCAACCATTTTAAAAGCAATACCCCAGAATAAAGAATAAAGCTCAAAGGACTTTTTAAACAAATCTTCCGCTTCCTTTTTATTGCCTCTTCCCAATTGTTTGGTACCCACTTCCATCAATCTCATTGAAGCAGCCAGTAAGTGTTTACTGATGCACCACACTTCGCCTTCATAATCTTTGATGATTTTTTTCAACAGCTCTTTGCGCATCTCCCGCACTTCCCGTAACAAATCAAAATAGCTATTTTTCCCCGTTTTTTCGCCCGTAAAAAACAAGTGTTCTTCAATGCTCACCAGGTTCATAATCGCCAAGCTCAAGTCTTCATCAGCCGATAAATCAAGCTTATCTTTGGTTTTCAATGAGTTAACCTTAGAAACAAGATCGTTGTAATCTTTTGTGCTTTTCATTTAGTTATCAAATAAAAAATAATGCTTAAAATCACTATTGGTCCGACCGGCATGACCACTTTTTGAAACGGGAAGTGGGCATGACCGCCGTTTTTAGCTTTAAGGTAATTATAGCCTATATAGCCAGCCAGGAAAAATAAGCTGCCGATTATTGTCCCCAAAACTAATTTATCCAAGCCCCAGAGCTGGTTTGCCGGATGGCCAATGATTTTTCCCCAAAATAACGGCCCAAAAGTCATCAAGTAATATGCTGCAAAAACTAATGGTTGGCGTCCCAAAAAACGGATCTTTTTCTTGGATAACCAATTGATTGTCCACAAAGACAGCGACACCAGCATCGCCCCCACCCACAGGCCGGAGATTGCATCGTCGATTCCCAGCCAGCGTGAAAGACCAAGCCCTGCCGTTACCGCAATTGCACACACCGGGCATTGGGCCAAAACGGGGGATACGACAATAGCAAACAGTAAATAGTTAACAGTCAAGAAAAAGAAGAGTTTTTTAATCATTTGCCCTGAAAAAAATCAATGATCGGCTGATCACCAACATAACACTTTTGATTTTGCCCATCCCACAAAAAGGGGACCCCCAAATTTTTCGGATCAAGCTGACAGACCTTGGCCTTTTCTAGTGCCAAATTGGAATTCTCACTGCTTTGCGAAACCTCCAATTTTTGGATTTTAACCCTCTCTTCAGTCTTGTTTTCCTTCAAATATTCATCGACATTTTGACAATGAGAACAACCAATGCCCCAAAACAAGATTAATTGTGCCTCACTTCCGGCTGGCGTTTGTCCAGCTGGCCTTTTATTCAAAAACATAAACCCAAGCGCCATAATCACCAAGGCCAAAACTGCAATAATTATCTTTTTGGTCATTGCTATATTGTACCTTATTTTACAAAATTAACAAAGGTTTTTATTTCAGAAGTAATTCCACATCGTCAGTTTAAATCTTTATCAATGGGTTCATCAATTTTGGGATACAATTCTCTGACTTTTCCCCAAAACTTATCCGACAAACCCATCGTATATTTCCCAAATCCCGAATTGTCCGCATGGCTACAAAGTTGATTTTCGTAACGCCTAATTACACACCTGATTTTTTCTCTTTCCTCGTAAAAAATTTCACTGTACTTTTTTGGCTCACCTACAAACAAATCATGAGTTTTCTTAAAACTCTCAAAAGCTGCTTGATTTTGTTTAAGCATCTCCGCAAATAACTTCTCGTATTTTGTCATTATCTCCATATTATATGGGATTACATAATTATGTGCTATACTAAAACTATATTGACAAATTAATTAGGAGGATACTATGACCGGCTTTGTTGCAAACATCGAGGAAAAAACACTCCAAAACACGAACTTTCGTCAGGTAATTTTTACGGCTGCCCATTCCCAGCTCGTTTTAATGTCCCTTCTTCCCAGCGAAGATATTGGCGATGAAATTCACACTGTTGACCAATTTTTCCGGGTGGAAAGCGGGGAGGGCAAAGTAATTCTTGATGGCCAAGAATCATTATTAACAAACGGCACTGCCATTGTGGTACCCGCCGGCACCAAGCACAACCTAATCAACACCTCGTCCTCTCAGGCACTTAGGCTTTATACCATTTACAGCCCACCACAACACAAAGACGGCACCATTCACGCGACCAAAGCCCAAGCGCTACAAGACGAAGAAGACCACCTCTAAACTCAGCTATTTTTCAGCTTCGAGTATAATAATAGGGTAGTGAGAATCCTTATTGTTGAAGATGAGCATAAAATCGCCAGTTCTATAAAGAAAGGCTTAGAGCAAGAGTCATTTGCGGTTGATATTGCATACAACGGCAATGACGGCTACGACCTGGCTCTTTCTGAAAATTATGACGTCATTATTTTAGATCTGATGCTTCCGGGCATGAATGGTCTTGAAATATGTACTAAACTACGCGCAAAAAATATTCACACTCCAATTCTGGTCCTAACAGCCAAAGGCCAGCTTGACGATAAAGTCCAGGGTCTAAATTCCGGAGCAGATGATTATCTGACCAAACCCTTTGCCTTCGAAGAACTCTTAGCCAGGGTTAAAGCCTTAATTAGACGCCCTCAAAGCACAACTGGTATTATCTTAAATTTTGATAACCTAGCTCTGAACACCACGACCTTTGAGGTTACTCGCCAAGGTAAAAAGCTTAAACTCTCAAGCAAAGAATATGCCCTGCTTGAATACTTACTGCGCCATCCCAATCAAATATTATCCAAAAACCAGATCATCGGCCATATCTGGAACTACGATTCAGATATTTTACCCAATACTGTTGAGGTTTATATTGGTTATCTGCGCAACAAAATCGATAAACCTTTTCCCAACAATACTTCACTAATCCAAACTATACGCGGTTTTGGCTATAAAATCGGGAAAAAGGAGTAAATGTTTAAATCCGCTCGGATTAAATTAACGGCCTGGTATCTGCTTATTATTATGCTGATTAGTGTTTCTTTTAGTGTCGCCATTTACCGGATGTTGACTTTTGAGCTAAACCGCGTCGAGCGCATCCAACGTTTACGCGTTGAAGGGCGCCTTCCCAATTTTTTCTCTCGTAACACAATGCCGACTCCCTATATCGACCCCGATTTGATTGTAGAGACAAAACAGCGCCTGATTACCACCCTGGCACTCATTAATCTGGGCATTCTTGCCGCTTCGACATTTGCGGGTTATTTCCTCGCCCAAAAAACCCTCAAACCAATAAGCAACATGCTTTCAGAACAAAACCGCTTTGTCTCGGACTCCTCGCACGAATTACGTACGCCTTTAACCGCATTAAAAACAGAAATTGAGGTGAGTTTGCGTGACCAAAAACTAACACTCACGCAGGCCAAACAGCTTCTTTTGAGTAATCTTGAAGAAGTAAATCATTTACAAATCTTATCTGATAATCTTCTCCGACTTGCCCAATACCAAAAAGAGGATAGTCGCCTCGTTTTTTCAAACGTTTTTCTCCCCGATATTGCGCAAGAAGCAATCAGAAAAATCGCCCCGCTGGCAAAAAACAAAAACGTCACGATTTCAAATAATATTGATAATTTTGCTGTCAACGGTAATCGAACGGCGCTCGTTGAACTTTTTATTATTTTATTAGATAACGCCATTAAATATAGCCCCCAAAAAACCAAAATTAAAATTTCTTCAATCAAAAAAGACGGTCACGTCATTCTAAAGATCACTGACCAGGGATATGGAATCAACCCCCACGATCTTCCTCACATATTTGACCGTTTTTATCGCTCCGACGCATCCCGCTCAAAATCTGAGACTCCCGGTTACGGCCTGGGTCTTTCTATCGCCAAACAAATCGTTACCCAACATCATGGTTATATCAACCTTAAAAGTCAGGTTGGCAAAGGAAGTACGGTCGTTTTGGAACTACCACTTTCTAAGGTTATTCTCAGCTAGTTTAGTTAAAGTTAAATCGTATGAAAAAAATAAATGGCATATTTAACTCCCATAAAAAAATCATTATTCCCGGGTTAATTCTTATTGTGATTGCTTTTGGCGGCTGGAAACTCTTCGGCAAAAAAACGACGGCTCCTCAGTATCAAACTGCCCAAGCCGAAAAAGGGACCCTAATTAATTCTATTTCTGCTTCTGGCACCATCTCCTCAGGGGGCGTCCTAAACGTCAGCACCAACGCCGGCGGCACTATTGACCAATTGTATGTTAAAAACGGGGACCGTGTTACGAAGGGACAAAAAATTGCGACTATCCTCTTAGACCAGGATTCTCTTCAAAGACAAACCAGTGCCTGGTCCGCCTATTTACAAGCCAAAAATCAACTTGCCTCCGCTAAGGCAAATATTAACCAACTCCAGGCGGCCGCATTCAAAGCTAACCAAGCCTTTATTAACGGCGCCGTCAGTCGCAGCCTAGATGTCAATGACCCCACCTTCATTCAGGAAAACGCCAGTTGGCTTCAGGCGGAAGCAAATTATAAAAATCAAGCCGGCGTTATTGCTCAGTCCCAATCAAGCCTAACAAGTGCTTTATATTCTTATCAGCAAGTCTCGCCAACAATTACCGCCCCTGCTACCGGTATTATCGGCAACTTAGCAATCGCCCCGGGCTTAGTTATTACCGCCAACACTTCCAGTAGTTCCAACACTGTAAATTCCCAAGTAATAGGTACTATCACCACTCCCCAAAGTCATACCCAGGCCGTTGTTAATGTTTCCGAAATTGACATTACCCAGGTAAAACCAAATCAAAAAGTTACCCTCACGCTTGATGCTTTCCCCAACAAAACATTTACCGGATCAGTATTACTTATCAACACCAACGGTCAGGTTTCTTCAGGCGTAACGAATTATCCGGCCACCATTGACTTCGACACAACCGTCGACAATATTTATCCCAACATGGCCGTTACCGCTAAAATTATCGTGAATATCAAAAACGACGTCTTAATCGCCCCGAACGCAGCCGTCCAATCAAATAACGGCCAAAATACTGTCCGCATATTAGACAATGGCAAAATAAACACCGTCAATGTTGAAATTGGAGATAGTAATAGCGCTCAGACAGAAATAACTTCGGGACTAAATGAGGGAGAAACGGTCATCACCGGGACCACCGCGCCTGTTACCAGCCAGACAACCCAAACAACTTCTCCTTTCAGCAGTTTTGGCGGCGGTAATCGTAATATTGGAGGAGCCGCCGTTAGGCGGATAGGCGGCGATTAATGCCATGCAAACAAAAACCATCATCCAAACCTCCCACCTTGGTAAAATTTACAAAACCGGCGTTATCGAAACAATCGCTCTCTCTGACATCTCGCTAAAAATTGATAAGGGTGAATTTGTCGCCATCATGGGCCCTTCCGGTTCGGGTAAGTCCACGCTAATGCACATCCTTGGCGCCTTAGATCTGCCCACCAGTGGTCAATATATTCTCGACGGTGAAAATGTGGAAAAATTATCTGATGACCTGCTGGCAGATATCCGTAACCGTAAAATTGGTTTTATTTTCCAAGCTTACAACCTCCTTCCGCGAACCACAGCTTTAAAAAATGTCATCTTACCCCTGGCCTATGCCGGTATTCCCAAAGAAGAACGCCTTCCGAGGGCCGAAAAATATCTCAAAATGGTTGGCCTACAAGACCGGATGAAACATACCTCAAATCAGCTCTCCGGCGGCCAACAACAAAGAGTTGCCATTGCCAGAGCCTTAGTCTTAAATCCCGCTATTCTTTTGGCCGATGAACCGACAGGCAACATTGCCTCCGCTCAAGCAGAAGAAATTATGGCGATTTTCCAGGATTTAAATGAACAAGGCCACACAATAATTATGATTACTCATGAGCCGGATATTGCTGAACATGCCAAAAGAATTATCCATATTCGTGACGGAAAAATATCCCAGGATAAATAAAATGGACATCACCGATCAAATTTTAGAAAGTTTATCTACCCTAACGGTCAACAAACTGCGTACCGGCTTGGCAATTTTGGGCATCGTTATTGGAATCGGAAGTGTCATAGCTTTGGTCTCTTTGGGACAAGCTACCCAGCAATCTATTCAAAGCCAAATCCAAGCTTTAGGCGCAAATTTATTAACCGTTAGCCCCTCGGCCCAACGGACAGGCACTGTCCGCGGCGCCGCTGGCGGCGGCACAACCTTAACCAACGATGACGCCAAGGCAATTTCCACCTCCTCACAAATTACAACCATTCTCAATGTCTCTCCCGAGCTAGCCCGTCGCGCCCAGGTTACTACCGGCGCTAATAATACGAACACTCAAGTGATAGGCGTCACCTCAACTTACCCCCAGGTTCACAAAGTCACCATTGATACAGGAAATTTTATTTCCTCTCGCGACGTTGAGGGAATCACTAAAGTTGCCGTTATCGGACCGCAAGTTGCAACCGATCTTTTTGGAGACGGGAACAATCCTCTTGGTCAGACAATTAGAATAAACGGTAAAGATTTTACGATTATTGGGGTCACCACCTCAAAAGGAGGATCTGGTTTTCAAAATCAGGACGATATTGTTTATATTCCGCTCTCCACCGCTCAAAAACAAATTTTTGGGGTTAATTATCTTTCCTCAATTGCCTTAGAGGCCAAAAACTCCGAGGTGATGACTGACGCCCAAAATGAAGTCGGTTATTTTTTATTGGCACGGCATAAATTAAGCGACCCTACTTTGGCTGATTTTTCAATCTTTTCCCAACAAGATATCCTAGA
>Ga0172379_10012302_pt1 | contig 10044 bp, 7 predicted proteins | sample GrowelOW334metaG_FD_119756 | JGI IMG/M metagenome (GOLD analysis project Ga0172379, IMG submission 119756) | Groundwater microbial communities from an aquifer near a municipal landfill in Southern Ontario, Canada - Groundwater well OW334 metaG | ecosystem: Environmental > Aquatic > Deep...
CAAAGTCCTCAGCTTCTTTTTTCTCTCAATGATTTGCAGTCGGAAACATCTCTGGAGAACGGACGCGCCTCCATTGAATTGATGCTTGCGACATGGAAAACGGAAAATGCCGGATTGCAGAATGATTTTTTTGATCCGAGCACAACCATCTCCATAAAAAATCATCTCGCGACAATCAGAAGTTTTCTTGATCAGGCGGCGCTGGCTTTGACGGCGGCGAATACCAACGCGAGCGTGACGCAAACCATGATTGACGGATACAAGACCGATGTTTCCACTGCGCGCGCCAGCATAAATGCGACGCTTTCTTCTCTTGAAGCGGCGATGGACGCGCTCTCTGCCGCCGGTTTGAACATTGATCTTGAAAAATCGGCGCTTGCTTTGAAAGAAGCCCCGACGCTTCCGGAAACCATCACCGCGCAGATAGCGGTCGTGGATCAAATGGAGGCGAACGCGCGCGCCATAGAAGCCGATATTCAAAAAACCATTCTTCGCTCCCCGATAGACGGCGTGGTTACGGAGCAGAATGCAAAAGTCGGCGAAATAGTTTCTCCGAGCGCGCCCATTATTTCCATTATTTCAAAATCAAAATATCAGATTGAAGCATTTGTTCCGGAGGCGGATATAGCGAAAATTACGCTCGGCGACACCGCTTCCGTTACGCTTGATGCTTATGGCGATGCGGCGGTATTTTTCGCGACCGTCATGTCGGTTGATCCCGCGGAAACGATTATTGAGGGCGTGGCAACGTACAAAATGACGTTTCGTTTCAACGAAGATGATGAAAAAATAAAATCCGGCATGACGGCGAATATTGATATTCGGACCGCGAAAAATGACGGAGTGCTCGCGCTTCCTCAACGCGTTCTTATCAGGAAAGACAAAGAAACATTCGCGCAAATTCTTGAAAGCGACGGAATCACCGTGAAGGAAATTCTCGTAACGACCGGATTGCGCGGTTCGGACGGATATACGGAAATACTCTCGGGACTCCGCGAAGGACAAAGCGTCGTTGTTCCGAAGAATATATAAAATTTCTAAATTACTAATTACTAATTACTAATTTCTAATAAAATATCTAATGTCTGAATGCCCGATATTACCGTCGTTCATTAGGAATTAAAAATTAGAAATTGGAAATTTTTTGTTATGGCCCTCATTGAAGTAAAAAATCTTAAAAAGAAATACGAGGAAGGGGAGTTTCCCACCGTTGCTTTGCATGGGGTTACTTTTGACGTTGAAGCGGGAGAGTTTCTCGCCATCATGGGGCCTTCCGGTTCGGGAAAATCAACACTCCTTCACATCCTCGGTTTTCTTGACAGTCAAACATCGGGAACGTACCATTTTGACGGAAAAAAAATGCAGGATTACAGCGATGAGGAACTGGCGCGCATACGCAATAAAAAAATGGGTTTTGTTTTTCAGGCGTTCAATCTCTTGCCGCGTACAAGCGTGTATCAAAATGTTCTTTTGCCTCTGGTGTATTCCGATATTCCGGAATCCGAATGGGACTCGCGCGCAAATGAAGCGATTCGCTCCGTCGGTCTTGAATCGCGCATTCACCATGAGCCGTCCGAACTTTCCGGGGGAGAAAAACAGCGCGCCGCGATTGCTCGCGCTCTCGTAACCGATCCGCAGGTCATTTTCGCCGACGAGCCGACCGGCAATCTTGACTCAAAATCAGGGCAAGCCGTTATGGAAATATTGCAGGAACTGAACGAAAGAGACCGCCGCACCATCGTGCTCATCACCCACGAAACGTACACCGCCGAAAACGCCGAGAGGATCATCCATATGCTGGACGGCGAAATAGAAAAAGACCATCCCGTTGAACATCGCAAATCGGCAAAGAAGAAATACGAAAAATAAGTATATGTATATGGTATATGTATAAGTATACGAACAAAACTTCCGCCGGACTATCGCCGGTTCTGGGTTGTACCCGGAACCGAAACGTTTGAAATGTCGCACGGAACTCTATGGAAAACATTAATCAAGAAAAAACCGCAAAAGAGATATCTCCCGAAACCGTTGAAAAAATAATGGGGAAGGTTATTGATATTGATACCAAAGGAACGGCGTACTCAAGCATTGATGGATTCTATATATTAAAAGAGGAGTATAAAAAAGAGGAAATGGAAAATTGGGAGAAATTGAGGGTGAAAACTCAAAAGGTTCTGAATAACGGACTTGTCGGCTTGTCCAAAGAGGATACCGGTGAAGTGGAACATGACGGAAAACCGATAAAAGAAAAATACATTGAGCGTCTGAAAGAACACGGAATTACCAATCAATTTGTTTACGCCAATATTGTCGGACGCGCAAAAACGAATGACGAAAAATATTCTTCCACTGAAATTGGAAATTCATTCTGGGTATCTTGCGACGATTTTAATATTGCCGTTATCTTTGACAAAAATTTTTTTGATGAAGTGGAACCGCAACTAAACAGCGCGAAAAGGTCATTTCTTAATGACAAATATACGTTTAATGCCGATGACCCTAAAGTTGTAGAGAATTTTGACAAAATAAAAAACAGAAAACCCGATGTAAAAATTGGCGATAAAAAGCCCGGAAATGGCGGTTTTTTCTCCTCTTTTATCAAAGCCCCCGAAGGATTTGACGAAAATGGAATGCCACACCCCCATCAAGAATTCGGCTTCGTTTTTTTCCCTCGCGTTCCCAAGCGCACGTTCAAAGGTCTCGTCGTGAAAATTCCGAAAGATGAATCGTATGACCAAAGAATTCAAGAAGTTGCCGGCCTTGTTCAAGAATCAAACTTGCAAATCCCGATATACGATACCGACGGCAATGTTCTCTGGCCGAAGAAAATGAGTTTTGAAGAGGTGAAGCAAAAAGTGATACGAAATAACGAATAAACTGCGAATTGCAACGAATGACGTCGTAGTGATTCGTAACAATTCGCAACCCATTCGTTATTTCGTATCACGCGTAAAAACCATGCACTGGAAACATGTTATCAAAACAGCCCTGACATCGCTCGGAATCAACAGATCCCGCTCTCTTTTGACGATTCTCGGCATGATCATCGGCGTGGCTTCCATTACGCTCATCATGTCTTTGGGTGAAGGGGCGCAGGCGTTTATTCTCGGACAAGTGCAGGGAATCGGTTCGCGCACCATAGCCATCATGCCCGGACGCCAGCCGACATCTCCCGCGGATGTCGCGCAATTATTCAGCGATTCTCTTAAACAGAAAGATATTGATGCCTTGAATAAAAAAGAAAATGTTCCCGAAGCGGAGCTCGTCATGCCGCTCGTCTTTGGCGCGGATACCGCTTCTTATGGAAATGAAACCTACCGCATAACCATTTTCGGTGCGACGGAAGCGATACAAGAAATTCTTGAGGTGTATCCGTCCGAAGGTTCTTTTTATACGGAGGACGATGTGAAGCAGTACGGCGCCGTTATCGTCATCGGACGCAAGGTGCAGGAGAAACTTTTTTCCGACGAAAATCCGATCGGCAAAAAAATGCGCATTAAAGGAAAGAATTTTCGCATCATCGGCGTATTGCCGAAAAAAGGGGCGGGATCGCTGTTTGATTTTGACGAGGCGGCGCTTTTGCCGTACACGACCGCCCAGCAATACATTTTCGGAACGAAATTTTTTAATCGCGTCGTTGTGCAAGTGTCTTCCGAAGACCGAATCACCGGAGCCATTCTTGATATAGAAAGAACCCTTCGCGAGTCGCACAACATCACCGATCCGGCGAAAGACGATTTTTTTGTTGAAACGCCGGCAGACATCATCAGCCGTCTCGGAGTGGTTACCCAAGCATTGACACTCCTGCTTTCTTCTCTCGCCGCCATTTCTTTGGTGGTCGGAGGCATCGGCATTATGAATATCATGCTGGTGTCGGTAACCGAACGCACGAGAGAGATAGGTTTGAGAAAGGCCATCGGCGCGACGGAAAAAGAAATAATGATGCAATTTTTGATTGAAGCGGTTCTTCTTACTTCCATCGGCGGACTTCTCGGCGTGATGCTTGGAGCGTCGCTATCGGTGCTGGCGGCGTTTCTCGTGAACAAATTTTCCGCCATCGCGTGGTCGTTCATTTTTCCGATTCGCGGGGCGATACTCGGTATCGGCGTGTCGGTAGCCATCGGACTTATCTTCGGTATTTACCCGGCGCGACACGCGGCAAAAAAAGATCCGATTGAAGCGCTGAGATTTGAATAAATAAAAATCTTTATGAAACTCAAGTATCTCTTTAAAATCGCCATGAAGAGCGTCGGGATAAACAAATCCCGCTCTGTTTTGACCGTGCTCGGAATTGTTATCGGCATCGCTTCCATTATCGTTATCATGTCACTCGGTGCCGGCGCATCTCGGCTTATTACCGATCAGATTGAAGGTATCGGCTCTCAAACACTCGCCATTGAACCGGGACGCGAACCGACCGGTCCGACCGATTTTGCGCAAATGTTTTCCGATTCTTTAAAACCGAAAGATCTTGAAGCTCTGCAGGTTAAAGAAAATGTTCCTGGGCTCCTTGAAATAATGCCGGAAGTGTACGGCGGTGTGACCGGTTCTTATGAAAATGAAACGTACCGTTTTACCATTCTCGGGATATCCGATTCTCTGGTGAAAATAATGGATATCAAACTTTCTTCCGGCGTATTTATAAACAAAGATCAGGTTCGGGAATCATCGGCCGTTGCCGTTATGGGGGGGAAGGTAAAAGAAAAACTTTTCGGCGCGGATGATGCGCTCGGAAAAAAAATAAAAGTCAAAGGGGTCAATTTGCGGATTATCGGCATTATAGCCAAACAGGGGGGTTCTTCTCTCATGAACTTTGACGATATGGTTTTTACCCCTTACACTACGGCTCAAAAGTATATTCTCGGCACCAAACATTTCAACGAGGTGGTCGTTTTGGCTGATCCGGCAATCCCCATGGATCAAACGGTGCAAGATATCAAAACGACGCTTCGCATTTCCCACAACATCACCGATCCGGCAAAAGACGATTTTTATGTAAGCACATCGGCGGATATTTTGAAACGTGTCGGATCGGTTACGACCGCACTCACTATTTTTCTGGCTTCCGTGGCGGCGATATCGCTTATTGTCGGCGGTATCGGCATTATGAATATCATGCTGGTGTCGGTAACCGAACGCACGAGAGAGATAGGTTTGAGAAAGGCCATCGGCGCGACGGAAACGGAAATAATGACGCAATTTTTGATTGAAGCGGTCATCCTTACTTTTATCGGCGGCGTCGTCGGCGTCCTTTTCGGCGCGGCGGTTTCCGTCGCATTCGCTTTTGCCATAAATCATTTTTCAACCATCGTGTGGACGTACGTATTCCCGATAAACGGCGCGTTTCTCGGTATCGCCGTTTCTTCCGTTATCGGTCTGGTGTTCGGAATTTTCCCGGCCAGAAGAGCCGCCAAGAAAAACCCGATAGAGGCGCTCAGATACGAATAAAATTTCTAATTCCTAATATCTAATTTCTAATGAACGATGGCGGCATTTTGGAATTTTGACACCGGACATTTTATTAGAAATTGGAAATTGGAAATTAGGAATTTTTACCTCCCATTTCCTTATACTAATCCTTCATACTTAAATTTGGTGGCTCCTCGGCTTGCTTTCTCTCATTCCGGCATCGGTAATTCTTACAAACTCCGCTTTTTTGCAGAACTCTTTGAGATTTCTTGCTCCGGTGTAGCTCATGCCGGATTGGAGACCGTCCACCAGTCCTTGAAGTATTTTTCTGACTTCGCCCTTGAAGGTTACCCGATATCCGATGCCTTCCGGGGCGCGGTTTTGCTTATCCGCATCTCCGCCGGCTTTGAGCGCCATATCGGCGGAAGCATCCCGAGAGGCGAGTCCTCTGTATATTTTGAACGCTTCACCCCCCTCTATATAGTATTCTCCGGGGGATTCTTTTGAGCCCGAAAAAAGATTTCCAATCATCGCCGTTCCCGCTCCCGCGCCGATCGCCTTCGCCAGATCGCCCGAGTTTTTCACTCCGCCGTCGGCAATAATCGGCACCCCGAATTTTTTCGCCGCCCCTGCGCACTCCAAAACGGCGGTAAGCTGTGGCACTCCGGAACCGGCGACAATTCTTGTGGAACAGGCGGCACCGGGTCCGATGCCGACTTTTATCGCATCCGCCCCGGCTTTTATGAGATCAATCGTTCCTTCCGCCGTGGCGACATTTCCGGCGACGACATCCGCGGAAGGGAATTTTTTCTTCAACTTTTTCACCAATTCAATGCAGGAACGGTGGTGCCCATGCGCAATGTCTATAACGAGCGCATCCGCCCCGGCTTTTATCAGGAGTTCCGCCCGTTCCATTCCGTCTTTCACTCCGATGGCCGCGCCGACCAGAAGGCGTCCCCGTTTGTCTTTTGATGCGCGAGGGCTTTCTTTTGTTTTTTTGTAGTCCGATGCCGTTATAAGTCCGGAAAGTTTTCCTTTCGCGTCAACCAACGGAAGTTTTTCAATTTTGTTCTCATCAAGCAGGCGGAGAGCTTCGTCGCTCCCGATGTCATTTTTTGCCGTGATCAATCTTTCTTTCGGCGTCATGATTTTTTGGATGGGAAGGTCTCCGTCCGTTTTGAAGCGTATGTCTCGTGCGGTGAGAATGCCGAGAATGTCGTTGTCGGAAGAAATAACGATAACCCCCGTCACATGATTTTTAGCCATGAGATCGGTGGCTTCCTTGAGAGTCGCTTCTTTGTGAATGGTTATCGGATCGTGTATGAAAATGCTTTCGGCCCGTTTGACGCGGCGCACCTCGTCCGCCTCTTCTTCCGCGCTTTGAAAACGATGAATGATACCCATGCCTCCTTCGCGCGCCATATGTATTGCCATTTCCGAACCGGTTACCGTATCCATATTGGCGGAAACGATGGGTATATTGATTCGTATTCTTTTGGAGAACATAGTGGAAAGGTCTATCAACTTGCGCGAAGGAATGTCCGAATAATGGGGAACAAGGAGCACATCGTCATAAGAGAGTGCGAGCCGAAACGGCTCATTTTCATTTTTTGCGGTTTTCATACCTGAATTATACAGAATGTCCGCGGTTGGGGCAATATGCGAATTTTTACAAGGGGAGTCCTTGTATTTTTTGCAGTTATAACAAGGACTCCCCTTGTAAAATAAAAAAATCCGGCGAATGATTCGCCGGATTATCACTTTCCATCCATTGCCGCTATCCATGGAGGAAATCTTTCTATTTGCGTATATTCTTCTTTAACCTTGTCCCGTTTCCAGATTCCGAAACGCAGGAACTGTTTTTTTGCCCGGATTTTCATAACCAACACGACAGATGGGGGAACCTCCCATACGTTGTCTATTCCGTTGCGAACGCGAAGACGGGGAATGGGCTTCGTGTCCGCTCCCGCCTTTTTCAGTTCTTCTTCCAATAACCGAATGGCGCTTGTTTGATTCGTACTGATCCGGTATGGCGTTTGACATTTACGGCGTTGAAAAGATTCTTTTTCGGAATTTTCCGGGACGGTTTCGTCGGGCGCCTTCGGCGGATAATCGCGGGTAGGCGTTTCTTCTCTTTTGAGCGTAAACGTCGGGCGTTTTTCTCCTTGGAATTTTTCCGAAGAAATAACCGTGAGATGCGCCCCAATTTTACCGAATCGGTCTTTATGTCCTTTTCCGTTTTTTTCGCGCATTTCTTTTGTCGTTGCCGAACAAAAGCGCGCGCAGTCCTCATTCCATTCCCGGACATAGACAAAGAAATTGATTCCAAAGTCGGTTCCTTCCGCTTTGAGGGCGCCGAGCGATGTTTCTTCCATAAGGGTTTTTATTTCTTTTCTGTCCACCCTGCGAAGACGCCACGCGTTATTATCGGGACATCCCGTCGTTTGTTTCGGTGATAGTGTTTCGGCGTTTTTAAAGAGCTCATTGATTTTTTCGGACGACATGCAATCGCACGGCTGAATGTACCATTTTCTTCTCTTAAAATAAAAACGCTCAAAAGCGCTCGTTGTCATAGGCAATACCTCGTTTTGAAAATAATGAAGAAAGATTTGCAAGGAAATATTCTGCCGTTATTCTATCATACTTTTTACACTTTGACAAGTGCGTGTTTGATTATGCTGGCAATGTGCGCCCGTATGTGGCGGGTTTTGTTTGTAAAAAAGTAAAAAATGTTGTATTTTAAGTAATATATAAAACCATTAACTTGCCGTGAAAGAAAAAAAAGAAACTATGAATAATCAAGAACAAGGGAGCAATATTCTTCCGAAACATATCATTGAAAAGCTTTTTCCGAATGAGCTTCCGAATCCGGAAGAGTTGGAAAAACGATACCCTCCGCGCAATTTGCCCGAAGGAGCGATGGTAACGCGCGTTGGGCCGAGCCCGACGGGGTTTATGCACATCGGGGGCGTCTACGCGGCTCTTATTTCCGAACGTTTGGCTCATCAAAGTAACGGCGTTTTTTTCTTGCGCATTGAGGATACCGATGAAATTCGCTCAAAACCGGAAACGACCGAGGTTATCGTAAAATCTCTTGACTTGTTTGATATTCCCGTTGACGAGGGAATGGAACTGTCGGGTGAAGAAAAGGGAAAATATGGACCGTATACGCAAAGCGCGCGCAAAGAAATTTATCAATCGCTCGTGAAATCGCTCGTGGAAGAAGGATTGGCATATCCGTGTTTTTGTTCATCGGAAGAGATTGACGAAATAACCGGACAACAAACGGAGGAAAATGACGAGATAACAAAAAGAAACGGCGAAAAAAGTGAAAAAGAAGATCCGGAAGAAAGCATTCGCACCGGATATTACGGCAAGTGGGCGAAGTGGCGAGATGCATTGCCCGAGAAGATAGAAAAAGAACTGGAGAAAGAAACTCCGTTTGTCATTCGCTTCCGTTCCACGGGAAATTTTAAAAATAAAGTGAAAGTTCGGGATTTGTTGAAAGGAGATTTGGAACTTTCCGAAAACGATCAGGATCGCGTCATATTGAAATCATCCTCGGGGCTTCCGACCTATCATCTGGCGCATGCGGTTGACGATCATTACATGGGCACGACCGATGTCTTGCGCGGAGATGAATGGATTTCCTCTCTTCCTCTTCATTTGCAGTTGTTTGAATCTCTCGGGTGGAAACCGCCGCGATATGGGCATATCGCCCCGATTCAAAAAATGGAAGGAACTTCCAAGCGAAAAATCAGCAAGCGAAAAGATCCCGAGGCAAACGCGATGATGTATGAAGAAGTCGGATATCCGTCGGAGGCGGTTGTGGAATATCTGCTCAATCTCGCCAATTCAACGTTTGAAAATTGGAGAAAAGCGAATCCCGGAAAAGACAATCGCGAGTTTGAATTGACGCTTGCGCGTCTTGCCAATTCCAACGGCCCGCTTTTTGATTTTACGAAATTAAACGATGTGAGCAAGGAAATAATTTCGCGCATGACCGCGTCGGAAATTTACGAACGCGGACTTGCCTGGGCGAAAAAAGGAGATGCGCGTCTTGCGGAAGAAATGGAAAAACATCCGGAATATGCAAAGTCGGTTCTTAATATTGAAAGAGAAGGAGAAGCGCGGCCGAGAAAGGACATATCAAAGTGGGCGGATCTTGCCGCCGAAATCGGATGTTTCTTTGACCCGATTTTTGATGAAAAAAAAGAGGAAACAGAAGAGATGCTCGCGTTTGTCTCCAAAGAAGATCGCGAGGCGGCCGTGAATGCTTTTATTGAAACGTATGATGAAAATGACACGAAAGACGAGTGGTTTGAAAAGATCAAAGACATCGCGCGGAAACTCGGCTATGCCGAAGGCGCAAAACAATACAAACTCGCTCCCGAAAAATACAAAGGACAAGTCGGCGATATCGCCAAAATTTTCCGCGTTCTGCTTACCGGAAAAACCAATACGCCGGATTTATATTCAATTATGCAAGTAATGGGGAAGGAGAGAGTCCAAAAGAGATTAACGATTACCGATTAAAGATTACGGAAAATAAAAAAATGCCGACCAACCGGTCGGCATTTTCGTCGCTAAAATTTTCACAGACCTCTTTCAGCTTTATCTTTAAGCATTCGG
>Ga0172379_10012303_pt1 | contig 10043 bp, 15 predicted proteins | sample GrowelOW334metaG_FD_119756 | JGI IMG/M metagenome (GOLD analysis project Ga0172379, IMG submission 119756) | Groundwater microbial communities from an aquifer near a municipal landfill in Southern Ontario, Canada - Groundwater well OW334 metaG | ecosystem: Environmental > Aquatic > Deep...
AAAAGACGGTTAAAAAAGCTCCAAAGGCAAAAACTGTAAAGAAAGTTGCGGTAAAAGATAAAAAATTGGCGTCTACCGCGGTGGTGACAAAAAAAGCAGATGTGCTTGAAGCGATGCCTGGTGAAATGAGTGATGGACGAAAGAAACGGGTACGTGAACTAATTTTGCATGGACTATCACGTGGTTATGTGACTCAAGATGAGATCATGGATCTTTTCCCTGATGCTGAGGCTCACGTAGAGATGATTGATGACTTATATGACGAACTACTCCTGAAGGAAATAGATCTTTACGAAAGTGTCGCCGATAGTGGGGAAGAGAAGGTAGAAAGAGAGACAACTGACCTCGAGAAAGAACTAGAAGTACTTTCAAGCCTTGACTCGCGGGCTATTTCTGACCCAGTCCGGATGTATTTGCGGGAGATTGGACGGATCCCACTACTGACCCGTGACCAGGAGATAGATCTGGCACAGAAAACCGAAGCGGGAGACGCGCACGCGAAAGAAAAGCTTACTTCTTCAAACTTGCGTCTCGTAGTCTCGATTGCCAAGAAATATATTGGGCGCGGCATGTCATTCCTGGATCTGATCCAAGAGGGAAACAAAGGACTAATTCGGGCGGTGGAAAAGTATAACTGGAAAAAGGGTTTCAAATTCTCGACTTATGCAACTTGGTGGATCCGACAAGCTATAACCCGGGCCATTGCTGACCAAGCCCGGACCATCCGTATCCCGGTGCATATGGTTGAGACTATCAACAAGCTTATCCGGATCTCTCGCAAACTCATGCAGACCTTGGGTCGTGAGCCACTTCCTGAAGAAGTAGCGGAGGTGATGGAGATCACCCCAGAAAAGGTGAGAGAGATCCTGAAAATTTCACAGAAGACTACCTCGCTTGAGACCCCGATTGGTGAAGATGAAGATTCGTATCTTGGTGACTTTATCGAGGATACTAAACAAGCCTCTCCTTATGAACTCACTACCCAGCGACTACTGAGAGAAAATATTGAAGAAGTGCTGTCGGGGTTGTCTGACCGCGAGTCTAAAGTGCTCGAGATGCGATTTGGACTGAGGGGTGCTAAACCGATGACGCTAGAAGAGGTGGGGCGTGAGTTTGGGGTGACCCGCGAGCGCATCCGCCAGATTGAAGCTAAGGCGCTGCGTAAACTCAAACATCCAAGTAAGCGCAGGATGCTACAAGACTATCTAGACTAATTTCGGACAATCGGAAAACTCGGAAAATCGGTGTTCCAGAATTTCTGAGAATCTGACTTTCTGGATGTCTGGATCTCTGAGTATTCTGATTGTCTGATTATTTACCACAATAATTGGAGGGTGGTAGGGGGGTAGGAGATGACGGTAGGGTTAAAGCCGGATTTAAATTTGGTAAAGCCGACCCATTTTTTATACATTTTGGGGTAGCGGGGGTCATAGATGCCACCAAAATCAAAAATTTCGCAACCGTTATTTTTGGCAACTTGGATAGCTGTCCAAGTAAGGAGGGTGGGAGCAAAGGATTTATATCCTGCAGGACTCGCAAAAGCAGCCCAGTAGGTGGCAACACCATCGTGGTAGAGGATGAGAAGTGAGGCGATTAACTCATTATTCTCATAGCAGAGGTGGAGATCTCCACTACCGGCAAAGGATTTGAGAATTCCGTTTAGGAGTGAGAGCGAGTAGCCGATGACATCTTTGCGTTTGGACCAGTTTTGGTGGAGAGTGAAGAACTCGGATTTTTGTACATTTGTTAGTTTGCCTAGTGTGGTGGTAGTGATTTTAAGATTAGATTTTTTGAGAGTGTGCACGATGTTGTAGCGAACTTTTTGAGAGAATCCATTTAAAATGGATTGCTGCGAGGGGAGAAGATCGATGAGTGAAGTACAGGAGTGAGCAAAGGGTTCGACTGCCAGACCGAGCTTGGTGTTGGGTAGTCTAGTAGTAAGTCCAGGCTCAATAAAAGTGGTGAGGGTGTGATGATTACGACGGAACTGTTTCAGCCAAGTGAGATTAATTTCTTTGGGTCTTTGTAGCTTGGCGATGGTGAGAGGACCTAGGGTGCGATAGAAAATGCGTGATCCTGGCTTGCCTGCGACTTGCCAGCCAATGAAGCGCAAAAGATCGGCGTGCATCTCTGATTGGTGGAGATCGGGGTGCCTAGCAAACCTAGTGACGAGATCGTTCACGCTTACTTCTTGCTGGATTTTTTGACTTTGCCAGGTTCACTGACGAGGACCAATTTGTTCTTCGCAAAGACGAATAGGTAGAGAATGTCCAGAATACCGGCAGTATGCACGAGGAGGAGAGCAAGGAACCAGTAGCGATCGTCATTTCTGGCGGCTTTCCAGAGCGCCATACCCTGCCAGACGAGTGACCAGATGGCAAGAACACCAAAGCCAGCGCCCATCCACGGTCTACCTCCAAAACTCATCATGCTTTCCCAGTTTGACCAGTTGCCCATCATAGATACCTCCTTAAAGTAAATTAGATTTGATTGGATTAAGTTTATCATATCGGGTAAATGATCTGCAAAAGCGAAGTCTGATGGTATAATTACTAGGTTAACAACTGAATAACCGATCCCCTGTAGCTCAGTCGGTAGAGCGCTTCCCTGTAGGAATACTGCAGCGATTAGCAGTAATGCTTTTTGGAAAATTGGGCTAATTCGGGGAACCCCGCCACTATATGTAAATATAGGAGGGGAATCCCGAGCTAAATTGATAGATCTTGTGATTTATCATAAACGTGTAGAGACTATATACCCGATCTCCTGAAAAGGAGAATGAGATAGTCCAGGCCACTTGGAAACTTGTGGAGTAACTGTAAGGAAGATGTCGTAGGTTCGAGCCCTACCGGGGGAGCAAAGTCTATTATTAACATAATTTCCAGACAGTCACACCGTGTGTGGGATTGGGGAATTCACGCAGAGTTTGGAATTTTAAATATATGCCAATAAGCGGAGACAGGCCTGTTTGGGCAGAACCAGAACATCATCAACATGCAGAAGCGCTTATCGCCTATACTCTGAGAGAGCTTGTTGGGCGATTCCCAACAGTTCGATTTGATGTTGTGAACGTAACGGATAACGATATTACAAGTAACCCGGGGATGGTTGAGGTAGCACGACTAGAGGGGTTGGGGACTCTAGCGAGAGACATAGAACAAGATGGAATGGAAGCAGATGTTGAATCAGCACTAGCTACACAAGTGAGGGCACTTATGTATTCTGATGTGATGAGAGACATTAATCAGGCCACAGATATGCTAGCCAAGAGAGCTAGGCAGTTGAACGGGAGCTTAACCGATGATACGGGCACAGTTGAGTCAGGGACTGGTAGAGCATTAGATCACGTGCTTGGTCACAGGCCTCAGCACGAGGATGCTTTACAATATATGAGAGCGATAGGATATAAGTTTACATAAATCGGAGGTATATGACATTTCAACAACCAGAGAACGGATCAGTCATTCCACAGGAGTGGCAGGGGTATTGTGATATATATTTGGGGAAATTGCTTGTCCTCCGGATCTCGAAGCTTGGGATGTCATGAAAATGGGGAGAGTTATTCTTGTTGATTGCCATCTTAAAACTGGAGAAGACAGCAAAGCCGTAATCTCGTTTTCTGACATGACAACCTTCGAGATGAAGCCGGAATCGGAAATCGTCATAAATACTCCTCCCCAAAAGGATTCCAAGTGGAAACTGTTGGTCGGAAACATCTGGGTTAATGTTAAACAGATGGTAAAAGATGGCACCATGAAAACACATATGAGTCAGGCGGTTGCTGGTATTAAAGGTACAACATTTGTTTTAACAGAAACTGGATCGGAATCGACAATTAAAGTGATTGAAGGCATCGTGAATTTTGAAAGTATTGCTACGGGTGTTACTGTGGATGTTGCGCTCGGGGAATCGGTGACAGCCACCGCTGACGGTTTATCGGAAAAAACAACATTTGATATATCTGCCGAACAACTAAACTGGCTTACAAAAAGCGAGAGCGGTGAGAAAAATATATTTGCAGACAATAAACTTAGTCCCAAAATGGTTTTCATAATTGCGGGAAGTGGGGTTATATTAATTTTGGTAGTAGGGGTGGCCAGACTTAAGAAAAGAAAACTAGTTAGTAATTACTCTAACCTAAAATGATTCTATAAAAATAGGCGAAAATACCAAACAACGCACTTGGGGAGGGGTACTAAGTATTCAGCAATCTCATCTGGTGATAGAATAGTTTTATAGTCTTTTCAAGGTGAAGGTGGATACAAATATGAATTGGATCGTTGCTAGTTTGCTCATGTTCTTAAGCTCGGTGGCCTTGTATTTGTTTGTGCGCAAAAGTAATATGCTAAAAACTCCTCAGCAGTTGAATAATCTTGCAATGTTTTTGATCCCAGTAATTGTTTATTTGGTAGTAACTATCGGTACTCCCACTAGGTTTAGTTTGAAGCCATTTGAATACTTTGTAATACTAATTCAAGGTATTTTCTTTGGTTATCTGGGGAATGTATTCTCACTAAAAGGTATCGAATACGCGCCTAACCCTGGCTATAGCTTAATTATTTCTAAAAGCTATGTTGTTTTTACGGCTATTGCATCTATTTTTATTTTTAACTCACCACTTACCTCAAAATCGGTGATCGCAATACTTGGCATAATTGGTTTTTCGGCTTTGATAACGATAGATAAGGATAAAAACAAAGGGGAATCCAATGCGTTATGGCTACCCTACACAATAGGGGCCTTTTTCTGTTGGGGCTTGATGGCACTAAGCTCTAAGTATCTATTAAATCTAGGGGTGCCGATATTGACGAGACTCATCTACTCTATGATGGTGGTCACGATACTGATACTAGGAGAGATAAAGGTTAAAAAGGTAGACATCGGAAACATATCGAGGTCACAGCTATTAACGCTTTTGATGATTGGAGTTTTTGGGTCTAGCTATGCATATTTTATGCAGGTCGGATTTAATCTTGCGCCAAATGTGGGTTTTGTAAATGCGACAAATGCTGCATCCATATCACTGTTAACTCTAGTATCAGCTTTCATTTTTAAAGATGAATTGTCACTTAAGAAAATGATTGGGATCGTGGGGGTCACAGTAGGGTTGGTTGTACTCTTTATTTAAATATTCCAGACCTGGCGTGATGGTTTTGGTATCATGGAGTAATGAAGGCAAAAATAAGCATTATCACTTTGGGTGTATCTGACTTTCAAAAGTCATTTGAGTTTTATGGTAAAAGGCTTGGGTTTAAGTCACACAATTATAAAGAAGGGGATGATTATGCGATGTTTGAGATGGAAGGGACATGGCTAGCGATTTTTCCGAGAGAAAAGATAGCCGAAGATAAGGGAGTAGAAGATAGTAGTAACGGCGTTGCTGGTATCACTTTGGCACACAACGTGGGATCTAAGGAAGAAGTGGATATAGTGTACCGAGAGGCGATCAGTGCGGGTGGGAAGCCAATAAAGAAACCAAAAGAAGCTGCGTGGGGTGGATATTCGGGATACTTTGCTGATCCTGATGGATACTCATGGGAAATTGCCTACAATCCGTTTACGGATTTGAGTTAGCAATATGAGTTATTACAAGAGATTTGGAATAATAATTGGGACTCCACTTTGGCGAAGATATATTCGTCGACAATATGAGCAAGGGGTGATCGATTTATTGCAGTTGGGATATAAACCTCACTTTGAGAGAAAGGGTTTTACCTGTTTGTTGTGTGGGGTGGGGAATGAGGTAACGGCGGATGAATATATTGGGTTCGTGCTAAGGAAAAATCCTGACGCGAGGATATGGATAATTGATCTTGGAGAAGAGCAGATCATAGCAGTAAAGAAAATGGTAAAGTCGAAATATAAAGGCGAGGATATTATAGTCAAGCAAGTTAACGCGCTTGATCTAGAGAAGATTGTGAAGTTGGTGAGCATAGATTGGATAGAGACCGATGCGGTATGGGAGTTTTTTGATTACAAAAGCCTTAAACAATTACTAGATGTATGGAAGAAGATTTTAAAGGCAGATGGGTTTGTGACGACCAGCGCGACTTCGTATGGGGGTTGGTGGGGGAGAATGGTTGATCAGTTTAAAATATGGATTGGAAAGAAATGGCTAAAGGTGAGGGTGTATAGTCATGAGCGAGCTAAGTTGCATAAATTAATCAGAGATAGTGACTATGAGTTCTGCGAACGATCAACATTAATGCCATATTTTCGTCGATACTCAATGATATTGAGGTAGTAAAGAGTTCCGTATTCTTCCCAATATGGGGACTATCTCACCCTTCCTCGTGAGTAGTAGTTGTATTTCTAGGCTCTGACTAAAAGCCTGGATTATCTTGTCGATTACCTCTATTAGAATTTAATTTCATGACTGGGGAGCATATAAAAATCCCTACTAACCTTAATGGATTGATTCAAAGATCAGAAACGAAGCATCAATAAAGATGCTCCGTTTCTGATACTTCTTTAGCTTTAGAAAGCTTGTGTCAAGATCCAGATCGAACCGGCCAAGGTTAGGAAGAAAAGTCCCAACCCAACAGGTGATCCCCAACTGAACCACGATCCCCAAGATCGCCAGTTCTTCATATTCTGAAGACTAGCTTCAACCCAAGGGTTGAGATCTTCTGGTGTTGGCTTTGTCATATTCGGCTCCTTATTATATTAATAATGAGCCTCATTCTTTGTTTGCCAGCAGCAATTTGTTCTTCGAGGCGAAGATTGCCAGTTTCTGGGCTTAATAACAACTCGATTTTAGCATAAGAATTATACGTATTTGATATCATTTACACATGAAGATAAATCGCGAGTGGCACCGGGCCAATAAAATGCCGAAAAACCCGACTATGGATCAGAGGGTAGAGTGGCACCTGGAGCATGCGAAGCATTGTACCTGTAGGCCACTAGAGGGCAAGATGCTCGAAGAGATTAAGAGACGAGGGATAAGGGTCTAGAACAGAAGGTTTTTAACTCAGACTATTTTTGGTATACTTTGGATATATCTAGTTATAAGGGAGGAAAAAGATATGCCAAAATATGTAGACGGATTTGTGCTCGTAGTGCCTAAAGATAAAACCGAAGAGTACAAAAAAATGGCAGAAGAGGGAAGAGATATATGGATGAAATGCGGAGCACTTAGTTACTATGAATGTAGAGGAAATGATTTGATTCCTCCTGAAATGGGGGGAGAGCGGGCGAGAGCATTTCCTGAGATGGCGGGGGCAAGAGGTAACGAAACAGTTTGGTTCTCATTTATTACTTTTAAATCCAAGCAACACCGAGACGAAGTTAACGCTCTTGTGATGGAAGAGATGGATAAACAGATGGAAGGAAAGGGTGAGATGGTGATGCCGTTTGAGATGAAGCGAATGGCATATGGAGGCTTCCAGGTAGAAGTAGAAGGGTAGGCAAGATGAGCAAAATGCATGTTTCTGATGGTACGGCGCACAAGATTCCAAATGACTTGCGTGAGGCTTTGGCTGCTGATTCCGAAGCATTAGAACTATGGGAGGGCCTAACACCCCTTGCCCGTAACGAATGGATCTGTTGGGTGACATATGTCAAAAAAGAAGAGACGAGAAATGAGCATGTAGCAAGGGTAGTGAGTGAACTAAAGGAATGGATGCGACGACCGTGCTGTTGGATCGGATGTATCCACCGAACAGATAAGGCAATTAGCCCTTCGATCCAGGGGATATTAGGTAAAAGGTCGAAAGTTAAAGTTTGACAACTAGTACAACTAGGTGTAGTGTGTGTAGTATGACAGATACAGTCAGACAACGATTAACTTTATTTCTTAAACCGAGCATTGTAAAACATGCGAGAGCGGAAGCAATTGTCGAAGATATTACCCTTACAAAACTAGTGGAGAAGGCTCTGACGGCCTATCTCCCCGAACAGATTGTGCTAAAAAAAGACGAAAGCTGATTCGGATTTTTGGATTTGATTTCTCATTATTAATTTGGATTTAGGAGGAGTGTTGTATGACAGAATTAGTAGAACAAACCAAGATCGGGGCATCGACCTCGCAGAAAACTGAGTACCTGATCTATTATTTCTTTGGAGCGCTTGAGGCACTGCTAGCTTTTAGACTCATCTTTAAGCTTGCAGGAGCGAGTATGGCGAGTGGATTTGTGAAACTAATTTACGGGTTGACTGGGATTTTCATTATGCCATTTGAGGGTATTTTCCGGAGAGCGTTTGCTCAAGGAGTGGAGACCACTTCAGTACTTGAACCAGCAACGCTTGTGGCGCTAGCTGTATATGCAATAGTGGCGTGGGGAATAGTGAAACTGGTGAGAATATCATCAGGGGAACAACAGCCAGAAGTCTAATTATAAAATATGGGAGATAAATATATGGGAATAATTACTTGGATAATATTTGGAGCACTAGCGGGGTGGATTTCATCGATGTTTATGAATACCGACTCTGGGCAAGGAGCACTCGGGAATATTGTGATGGGTATCATTGGAGCGATCGTAGCCGGATATCTCATGCCCATCTTGGGGATGTCGGGAGTTACTGGGTTCAATCTCTATAGCGTGATAGTGGCAGTCATTGGAGCGATGGTTGTGATCGCGATAGGAAGGATGATCCGTAAATGATCAATGATCCAGTCCTAGAAGCAGTGGCGAGTGCAAAGCAAGACAAGATAGTTGTAGCGGCACTCGTCAGGAAATCGAATAGGATCCTCGCGAGTATTTCTACCCACAAGTTTCCCTTTGACTTTTTCCCGGATACGATAACCATAGAAGAGGGGAGGGTAAATGTGATCATTCGCAATTTCTTCTTTTCTTCGCAGGTGTATAGTGTGGATCTGAAAAATATAGCAAACGTAATTATCAATACGGCGCCTTTTTTTGCCCAAATAGTGATTGTGTCAAAAACATTTACCGAGAATGAAATCCGGATTAATAACCTCTGGATCAACCAAGCGGTATATGTACGAAGGCTGATAGAGGGACTCCGCATACTAGATAGTAAGCAAATTGATACCTCGGTGTACTCTAAGCGAGATTTGATCCACAATCTAGAAGAGTTGAGTTCGACTGAAATTGTTATCTAAAATTATTAGATTGTGATAGGAGAGGTGATATATGCTAAATATTATTTTGTTAATCATTGCAGGGAGTGCACTAACATACATTTCAAAATTTAACCTGCAACTTGTGAGTGTAGATATCGGAATTTATCGGGTTAGCGATATTCCGCTATTTTATGTAATGATGGGATCTTTGCTCATTGGACTTGTTTTGTCATACCTGATCCAGCTTTTGAGGAATATCACTATTTACTGGGAGATGAGGGGAAAAAGTAAAGAAATCGAAGTGGCTAAGGAAGAGATTTTGGATTTGACTAAGACTGTGCATAAACTAGAGATAGAAAATGTAAAACTCAAACAGAGTGGTCCCGAAAATACTGATTCTAAGGCTTTATGAAATCTTTACTTTCCAAGTTGTACAAAGCTTTAAAACTACCCAAATCTTGGCAGCTGAGCCTGATGCGACTGACGCAAGATAGGTTTTTGGTAGGGGTCACGGGGATTGTTTTCAACGAGAAAAATGAAATTCTTTTGTTTAAACATAGCTACCGTAGCCATGCTTGGTCACTCCCTGGCGGGTATCTCAAGGCAAATGAGCATCCAAGCGAAGGACTAGAGCGAGAAATAAAAGAGGAGTCGGGACTGGTGGTGAGTATAGATACTCCGCTTAAGACTCGCACCGATCGGGAGTCTGCTAGGCTAGACATTTGTTATACGGGAGTGTTAATTGGGGGAGAATTTTGCCCGTCACCTGAAGTGTTTGAGTACGGGTTTTTTGCACAAGACAAGATGCCACTACTGCGAAGTAATCAAGTACTTTTAATAGATGAAGCGATTAGACGAACTGGGCGAGCAAAAGTTTAGTTTGTGTTTTGAGTTCTTCTGTTACTTTGACGATGCACATACCCACCTGGTACTGGCCGTAGATCACATAGGTGTCTAAAGGGGAGAGGAGGATGGCGGGGAGAGTGAGGAGATCTTCTTCTCCTTCCACAAA
>Ga0172379_10012304_pt1 | contig 10043 bp, 9 predicted proteins | sample GrowelOW334metaG_FD_119756 | JGI IMG/M metagenome (GOLD analysis project Ga0172379, IMG submission 119756) | Groundwater microbial communities from an aquifer near a municipal landfill in Southern Ontario, Canada - Groundwater well OW334 metaG | ecosystem: Environmental > Aquatic > Deep...
TCGCAATTTTTCTATAAGATTTTTTAACTTCGTCTGCGGTGGCTGTTTTTGCTACACCTAATACTTCATAATAATCCCGTTTGCTCATACGTTCTCTTCTTTCGTTGTTGTATCAGATGCCGCTTCTTCAGTATGAAAATCCTCGTTGACTATTACTTTTGCATGGCGAATAACTTTATCTTGATAGAGGTACCCGGTCTCTAATTCATCAAGCACAGCATGAGGCGGTTGTGTTTCATCTTTCTTCTGGAGTAAAGCTTCATGAAAATGAACGTCAAACGGCTTCCCGACCGACTCAATCTTTTTAACTCCCTGGTCGTCAAGAATCTTCGCAAGTTTGTCATAGATCATTTTTATTCCCTCGGTAACAGATGAGTTTTCATCCGATTCAGAAAGATGTTTCAATGATCTCTCAAAATCATCCACCACCGGAAGAATTTTCTTTATGAAATTTTCTGCGGCATATTTTAAGAGATTTGAGAACTCATTTTCAGTTCTTCTTTTATAATTATCGAACTCGGCAACTTTTCTTAAAAGTCTATCTTGTAATTCCTTTTTTTCAGTGTCTGCTTTAATAAAATTCAACTTCAATTCTTCAATTTCCTTATCTTTATTATCGACGGGAAGTTCATTCTGCATTTCTGTAGAGCCGATTTCTCCTTCCGCAGTAGGTGAAGGCGCATTCTCTTCACTATTAATTTTTTCATTTTCTAAAGTAGCAAATTCATTTACTTCTTCTGACATTCATGATCTCCAATTTATCGATGTGTAAAATAACCTGTTAAAATAGTAGATACATAATCTACAATCGCTATAATTTTTGCGTATTCCATCCGCTTTGGACCAACAATACCAAGGGTTCCAACGCTTTCTCCGAATTTGTATTCCTTCGTAATCACACTGTAATCTTCCATTTTCATGCTGGGAATTTCTCTTCCGATCGAAACTGAAACTTCTCCTTTTTTCCCTTCAGACGATTGTTCAAGAATGTGTACGATAACTTCTTTTTCTTCAATCAATTCGATAACACTTTGTATTCTTCCGGGAATTTCAAATTCCGGTTGTTTGATCAAATTTTTCGTTCCTGAAAGGAAGAGTTTATCTTCTTTTTTGGTATCAAAAAATATTTTATCAACCGAATCGAGAAAGAGTGTCATAACCGGTTTTTCATTTTGATCAACATCGTGAAATCTATCATGAAACGTCGCTCTTATTTCTGAAAATGAAAGTCCGCTCAATCTTTCATTCAGCAACTGTTGAACAGAAACTATTTTTCCCTCTTCGAACTCAGTGTTGTATTCAATTGTAATAGTTTTAACCAAACCGGATTTAACCGAAACTACAACCAACAAACGTGAAGACGAAATCGGAACCAACTGGATTTTTTCTAAAATTCCGGTTTCCAAACTTGGATACAGAACACAAGCGATTTGATTGGTAATGCTCGACAACAATTTTGACGTCAAAGAAAGCAATTCTTCCGCTTCGCTAAACTGCTGCTCAAAAGAATGTTTAATTTTCCGCTGATCAATTTTGTTTAAGTGCTCTAATTCCATAAGGGAATCAACATAAACCCGGTATCCTTTATCCGTTGGCATTCGTCCGGCGGAGGTGTGCGGATGATTAATAAATCCGCTTTCTTCCAAATCAGCCATAATATTACGCACCGTCGCCGGAGATAACCCGACTTGAAATCTCTTGGAGATATTTCTCGAGCCAACCGGTGACGCCGTTAAAATGAATTGTTGAATAATGAGCCGGAGAATGTTTTTCTCCCTCTCGTTTAAGAGTGCTTCCACTAAAATTTTCTTAATTGTTGCTGCAAATATAATGATTTAGCGTGGATTTTTGAAGGTATTCTAAAATCCCGCTTTTGGTGATCAAATTTACTAATCTATACGAAAATTAGATGCAAAAATCTTATTTTAGGTTTAGAAATTCAAATTTTATGTAGCTATAATTGAGGACAAAGATTGGAACAAACTTATAAAAATGCCGGTGTTGACATAAAAGCCGGTGAAGAAACAGTAAAAAAAATTAAAGGTTTTGCTAAATCGACGTTTAACGAAAATGTATTGAGCGATTTAGGCTTGTTTGGCGGATTTTTCGAATTAAAAAAGGATAATTATTCCGAACCGGTTCTTGTTTCCAGTGTAGATGGCGTCGGAACAAAATTAAAAGTCGCCATCGCCATGAACCACCACTCCACAATCGGGCAAGATTTGGTAAACCATTGCGTGAATGATATTGCTGTTTGCGGTGCAAAACCTCTCTTCTTTTTAGATTACTTAGCCTTTGGAAAATTAAATCCCGAAACGGCTTCATCAATTGTTGAAGGTTTCTCAATTGCATGTAAACAAAACGGGTGCGCATTGATTGGTGGAGAAACGGCAGAGATGCCCGGCGTTTACAAAGAAGACGATTATGATCTTTCCGGCACAATCGTCGGCGTTGTTGAGAAGAAAGAGGTAATTGACGGTAAAAAAATCGCCAAAGGTGATGTGCTGATTGGCTTTCAGTCAAACGGACTTCACACCAACGGCTACTCGTTAGCAAGAAAAGTGCTTGAAAAATTTTCGTTCGAGCAAAAATTTGATGACTTGGAATTTCCTTTGGGGAATGAACTTCTGCGAGTTCATAAATCGTATTTGAAATTGATTTCCGAATTAAAAACGAACGCCAAAATCCACGGATTTTCTCACATCACCGGCGGTGGTATCGTAGGCAATACAAAACGAATTATTCCGGAAGGTTTAACGCTTAAAATAAATTGGGATGCATGGGAAGTTCCGAATCTTTTTAAACTGATCCAAAGATCCGGGAATATCTCCGACGAAGAAATGAGAGAGGTTTTTAACATCGGCATCGGACTTATCGCAGTGGTTTCCAAAAGTGAAATTGACAAAGTGATAGAGACCGCAAAAACATTGGGCGAAACCGCTATTCTCCTCGGCGAAGTTATTTAAGAATTATTGAAAAGATTTTAATGTTTATAGACACTCACGCTCATCTTTTTTATCCGAACTATCAGGATGATTTGGAAAGCGTCCTCCAAAATGCAAAACAAGAAAAGATCGATTATATTTTCGCCCCTGCCACTGATCTGCCAACCTCAGCTAAAGTAATTGAACTGATCGATAAATATGATATATTGTACGGAGCCATTGGCATTCATCCGCACGACACAAAAGATTGGAATGATGAATTGCTAATTCAACTAAAGGAATTAGCAACGCACAAAAAAGTTGTTGCTATCGGAGAAATTGGGCTCGATTATTTTTACGATTTTTCTCCCAAAGAAAAACAGATCGAAGCATTCCGTAAACAACTTGATCTTGCCATAACGCTTGATTTGCCGGTTATCATCCACAATCGTGAAGCTGATGAAGATGTTTTATCAATCGTTGCGGAATTTTCCAAACGTGGATTGCGAGGGCAATTTCACTGCTTCAGCGGAAGTTTGAAAGATGCGCATAAAATTATTGATATGAATTTCTATCTTTCTTTTACCGGCAACATAACTTTTAAAAAGACTGATGACCTTCGAGCCATCGCTTCACAAATTCAACTCCATCACCTATTGTTGGAAACTGATTCGCCATTTATGACTCCTGTTCCGAACCGCGGAAAAAGAAATGAACCGGCAAATATTCCGTTAATTGCTCAAAAACTTGCAGAGCTTCATAATGTTACTATTGAAGATGTCGGACGTATAACTTCTTTTAATGCGTTTAAACTTTTTGGCATTGGTAAAAAAGCGGAAACAAGTTTTAGCTATAAACTTGGCAATTCTCTTTACATCAACATAACAAACAGGTGTAACGCAAGCTGTTATTTTTGCGATAAAGACGGCGATGCAGTGATAAACGGTTACAATTTAAGAATGAAAAAAAGCGATGAACCGCCTGCCGAAGTTTATATCAACGAAATCGGCGACCCGAAGCAATTTGATGAAATAGTTTTTTGCGGTTACGGCGAACCGACTATCCGTTTTGAGGTGGTGAAGCAAATTGCAAAATATGTGAAAGACAACGGCGGAAGAACGCGGCTGAATACTAACGGTCACGGAAATATTATTAACAAGAGAAATATCGTTCCGGAACTTGCAAATCTTATTGATATTGTTTCAATCAGCTTGAATTCATCGGATGAAAATCAATATGCCGAGATGATGGAAGTTGATAAAAACCTTTTCGCGGAGATGAAATATTTTGCTTCTCAAGCGAAAGAATTTGTTGAGAAAGTTGTACTTACCGTTGTTTCCATCGATGAAGTAGAAATTGAAAAAGCCAGGAAACTTGTAGAGGAAGAAATTGGAGTTGAATTTAGGATAAGGAAATATTTTTGATGATAAATAAAATCGTATTCGCCGTTTTCTTTCTAAATCTTTTTCTTTCAGCTCAAGTAACCACCGACAATCTCAAAACAAAATTAGACAGTTTAACATCTTCCCCTTTCTTCGATACTGCTGCTGTGTCTATCGATGTTTTCGATCTCACAACAAATAATACTCTTTACCAAAAGAATAACAAACTGCTTCTGCATCCCGCTTCAAATATGAAGGTTCTAACAACTGCAACCGCTTTGTTTTTTCTCGGAAAGGATTTTGCATTTGAAACTTCTCTTTACTACGATGGAATTATTATCGATTCAACACTTTACGGCAATTTGTATTTTGTCGGTGGCTGCGATCCCGATTTTACTTCTGCCGATTTGCGAGTTTTGGTTTCGTCGATTAAAGATTTAGGTCTCAATCGAATTCAAGGAAATATTTACGGTGATGTTTCCATGCTCGATTCACTTTTCTGGGGAGATGGCTGGATGTGGAATGATGATCCGTCAACCGATTTTCCCTATCTAACACCGCTAACAATCAATGATAACGCGGTTAAAGTGCATGTTTTCTCAACGGAAATAAACAGCATACCCAAAATAACCGTTGAGCCGGTTACAAGTTTTTTCAAAATAGAAAATCTTGCTAAAACGGTTAACGATGCGCGAACTTCACTTGAAATCACCAGAGATTTTGTCCACCGGAAAAACGATATAATTGTAAAAGGTAGTATTAATCAAAGTGATTCGATTCATTCTGATGAAATCAACGTGGTGTACCCTGAAACATATTTCTTAACCCTGGCTAAAGAAGAAATAGAAAAATTGGGAATTTCATTTGTTGGAACAACCGATATTTCTCCTTTGCCGGAAGTTGCGAAACACCTTTTTACTTTTAAAAGAAAATTTGCAGATGTAATCATTAATCTAAATAAACAAAGCGATAATCTAAGTGCTGAGATGACGCTTCGCGCTTTGGCTTTTAATTTTTATGGGAAACCGGCAACCGCTGAAAACGGAATCAGTCTAATTGATAGTTTGATTACAATTGTAGGAATGAATCCACACAACTACCGGATCGTTGACGGCAGCGGAGTTTCTCATTACAACCTAGTTTCAACTGAACTTCTCAATGCTGTTTTAAAATATTTCTATTTGAATCAACCTGAATTATATGAAACACTTGCGCAGTCTTTTCCTTTAGCCGGAGTTGACGGAACGCTGAAAAGAAGGATGATAAACACTCCAGCAGAAAATAATTTGAGAGCGAAAACCGGCACAATTAGCGGCGTCTCTGTCCTATCCGGTTATGTTACTACAAAAGGAAATCATCAACTTTCGTTTTCGATGATGATACAAAACCATGTTAGAAAAACCTACCGCGCGGTTTATTTTTTAGATCAGATATGTGCCCTTCTTGCCGAATTGGATTAACTTATGCTTTTTTCAACAAACGGAATTAAGATTTTCGTAAAGAAGAATTTTCGAACAGTTGCTCCGTACAAACAAACAATTTTATTTTTTCATGGATTCGGTGGTTCATCAAACGATTGGAAAGATATCTTTTCTCTTCTTGATTCAGAATTTCAACTTATTGCAATCGATCTGCCGGGTTTTGGCAAAAGCAGTAAACCAACAGGTGATAAATTCTATCAAACCGATTTTCTCGTTAAGTTGATTGACGAAATTTTATGTGAACTAACGTTAATTGAAGTCGTTCTCGCTGGTTATTCAATGGGTGGAAGACTCGCTTTACAATTTGCCGATGAGTACCCTCTAAAGGCGAAAGCATTAATTTTGGAAAGTTCTTCACCGGGAATTAAAACTAAATCAGAACGGCAAGTGAGAATTAAAAGCGATGCTGAACTAATATCCTTTATCAATAAGAATTCTTTAAAAGACTTTTTCACTTTCTGGCAAAACCAGCCGTTATTTGCTACTCAAAAAAATCGTCCGCTCAAAAAACAACGGTCAATTCTTTTGAATAAGATAAATGCTAATTCAAAAATCGGATTAACAAACTCGCTGGAAAATTTTGGTCAGGGGGAAATGGAAAGCCTTTGGCAGAAACTTCCAAAAATCAAAGTTCCCACCTTATTACTTTCCGGTATTTTAGATACTAAATACACTGCTATTCAACATGAAATGGATAAACTTCTTCTGAATTCTTCTCACAAAATAATTAGAGAAGCAGGGCATAATCTCCATCTGGAAAAACCTGAGGTTTTTGTAAATTTGGTAAGAGAATTTTTGAAAACTATAAATGATAAAACGGATCTTAAATGAAATTTAATTGGATTAAAGCCAAAGACTATAAAGATATTATTTACGAAAAGATGGACGGCATCGCAAAAGTAACCATAAACCGTCCGGAAGTTCGCAACGCGTTTCGTCCCGAGACAGTTGTTGAAATGTTTGATGCATTTACCGACGCGCGCGAAGACCAATCAATTGGAGTTGTTCTGCTAACGGGAAACGGACCAGCAAGCGATGGTAAATATGCTTTCTGCTCCGGTGGTGACCAACGAATTCGCGGAGACCAAGGTTATATCGGCGGAGACGGCGTTCCCCGTTTGAATGTGCTTGATCTGCAAAAACTTATTAGAAGCATTCCGAAACCGGTTATTGCTTTAGTTGCAGGGTATGCAATCGGCGGCGGACATGTTCTACATGTTGTGTGCGATCTAACTATCGCTGCCGACAACGCTATCTTCGGACAAACCGGTCCTAAGGTTGGCAGCTTTGACGGAGGCTTTGGTGCAAGTTATTTAGCGCGGCTTGTCGGACAAAAACGTGCACGCGAAATCTGGTATTTGTGCAGGCAATACAATGCCGTGGAAGCTTTTGAAATGGGATTAGTAAATAAAGTTGTTCCCATCGATCAGCTTGAAGCTGAAGGAGTTCAATGGGCAAATGAAATTTTGGAGATGAGTCCTCTTTCTCTTCGATTATTAAAATCCGCTTTTAATGCTGAACTTGATGGGCAACAAGGAATTCAAGAGCTTGCCGGAAATGCTACGTTGCTTTATTATATGACGGAAGAAGCGCAAGAAGGAAAGAAAGCTTATTTAGAAAAACGTAAACCTAACTTCAACAAATTTCCAAAGCTTCCGTAATGGCTGAAAAAAAATATTCGACTTTTGAAATTTGGTTTCTTGCAAGCCGACCAAAAACTTTATTTGCAGCTTTTGTTCCAGTAATTGTTGGTGCATCCTTAGCTTTCGCAGAAGGTAAATTGAATCTCACCGCGTCAATTATGGCGCTTCTCTGCTCAATTCTTTTTCAAGTCGGTGCAAATTTTACAAATGATCTTTACGATTTTCTGAAAGGAGCCGATACCGAAAAACGGATTGGTCCATTGCGCGTTCTTAATGCCGGATTGGTTTCACCACTGCAAATGAAAATTGTAATCTTCTTTAATTTTGGATTAGCATTTCTACTCGGGCTTTACCTCGTGTATATCGGTGGCAATTTTATTTTGGTTATCGGATTACTTTCGATAATAGCTTCGCTTGCATATACTGCCGGACCTTATCCATTAGCCTATCATGGACTCGGAGAGATTTTCGTTTTTCTTTTTTTTGGTTTTGTCGGAACCATCGGAACATTTTTTGTGAACACGAAAGAAATTTCTGCCGTAGCGTTCATAGCTGCAATTCCTGTCGGTGCTTTGATCACCAATATTCTTGTGGTGAATAATTACCGCGATATCGAACAAGATAAAGTTGCCGGGAAAAACACACTTGCTGTAAAATTCGGAAAAAGTTTTTCGCAATATGAATATGCAATGCTGTTGTTCTCCTCCTTCCTTGTACCGCTGTTAATATTTGTGAAGTACGATTTCCGTATTTGGATTTTTCTACCTTACATTACTTTGCCGCTTGCTTATAAATTGATTCTATCAATTTTTAAACTGAATGGGTCGCAGTTGAACGCTACACTTGAACTAACGGCTAAGTTTTCTGCATTGTATGGACTTCTCTTTTCTCTTGGTTTTATTTTATGACTCTCAAGGAGTTCTCCACTACTCCTTTTACACACTTAAAAGATTTCAACGATAATATATTTTTAGTTGTTCATCAATCATTAGTAGAAAGATCGCAATTCTCTAATATTTCCGCTTTTCAAAACATTAAACTATCAGGAAATTTTTCCTCGTTTTCCTACGAACAAATTTATGAAATCACAAAAGTTATTGCTGGAGCAATGCATGCAGAAGGATTAGTCGATCAGAAACTTGTACCAATCTTAACGAGTAATCCGTTTGATATAATACTAACTTCTATCAGTTTATGGCGTACTAACGCGGTTCCCGTTCCGTTAAACATTCATCTCTTAAAAAGCGAATTGGAAGAGCAAATAGATTTTCTTAAAGTTGAAAACATAATTTGTGAAACTAATTTTGCAAACGACTTCCCTTCACTTAAAAAATTCTCCTCCTCAAATATTCCTTTAAATAAATCGATATTATCGACAGATTTCCAAGCTTCAGACACTGCAGTATTATTGTTCACATCAGGAACAAGCGGTAAACCCAAAGCTGTTCCGTTGAGTTATGATAATTTATCCTCTGCTTACAATGCAGGAGATTCGGTCTTCAATTATTCGGAAAATGATTCATGGTATCTCAATCTTCCTCTTTATCATATTGGGGGATTTTCAATTCTTGTGCGGGCAATTCTTGCCGGATCAAGTATCATTTTACCGGAGTCGAACGAATTAGAAACGTTAAAAAATAATTTGGAAATTGTTAGACCAACTTTAGTTTCGCTTGTTCCAACACAGTTAAAACGAATTTGTGAAACTGGTGTTCGTCCGAATATAGAATTGCGCGCGGTATTAATTGGCGGCGGTTTTTCAGATGAAATGATTCTTACACAAGCTGCAAATCTCGGATGTAAAATTTATAAAGTTTACGGATCGACAGAAACGTCTGCGTTTGTTACCGTCTTAACTCCGGATGATATTTTTCAAAAACCGAAATCCATCGGCAAACCTCTAAAGAATGTTGAGATAAAAATATTTGATGAGCAGAGAAATATTCTTCCAGCAAATGAAGCTGGCGAAATCGGAATTAAAGCTCCTTCAATTTTTAGTAGTTACTTAAAGAACGAAACTGATTCAGATGCTGCTTTTTATAACCAATTTTATTTGACTGGAGATTTTGGATTTTTTGATACCGATGGTTATTTGTACTTAGAAAACCGAAGGACGGATTTGATTGTGAGTGGTGGAGAAAATATTCCGCCAATTGAAATTGAACAAGCAATTTCGTTATTCCCAAACATTGATGAAGTTTGTGTGTTTGGATTGCCTGATAAGGAGTGGGGTGAAATTGTTGCTGCGGTTTTTTCTTCAAAAGATGGAAGTCAGTTAGAAAGTTCTGAGCTGAAAATATTTCTTAAAAAAAAACTTGCAGCTTTTAAAGTACCGAAGAGATATTTTCAGTTAGATAGCTTACCAAAAACAGCGATCGGGAAAATAAAACGTTCCGAATTAAAGAAGCAATTTAGCCGCTCTACTTCATCTCGTACTTAGCAACAGCTTTTTTTATTCTATCCATCAAAGCCACGCCAAGCCCTTCCAAAGGAAAAGGTTCAATTAAAATGCAATCAAGATGCAGATCATCTAATTTGTGTAGAGTTGAAAAGAGATTCGCCGCTGCTTCGCTCACCGAACCAGAGGGAGATAAAATTATTTCTCTATCGAAA
>Ga0172379_10012305_pt1 | contig 10041 bp, 8 predicted proteins | sample GrowelOW334metaG_FD_119756 | JGI IMG/M metagenome (GOLD analysis project Ga0172379, IMG submission 119756) | Groundwater microbial communities from an aquifer near a municipal landfill in Southern Ontario, Canada - Groundwater well OW334 metaG | ecosystem: Environmental > Aquatic > Deep...
CTAATGGTTTGGGATTGTCTTATAACGATGCCAGGTCACATTTGGATATTGGAAGAAGAGTGGTGGAAGGATTAAAGCCTGGGTTGGCTCAACTTGGTTCTGTTTGGCTTCCTTTGCCCCATATTTTAATGATTCCTACTGTTTGGAATGATTTTATGTGGCATACAGGTTTGTCTGGTGCTTTGGTATCCATGATTTCTTTTGTTTTAACAGGTGTTTTAATTTATAAATTCCTAAAAGATTTAGGGGCGGGGGTAATTGGAAGACTGATTGGAGTATTAATTTTTGTAGCAAATTTAAATATTTTATACCTGCAATCAACAGCTATGACAGAGTTACTACTGATGGTAACTATGACAGCAGGGGTATATGAATTAATGCTGTGGTTTAAAAAAGATAATATTTTAAATCTTTTAAAATCTGCTTTTTTTATTATGCTTTCTACTTTAGTCAGATATGATGGTTGGTTTTTAGTTATGTTTTCCTGTTTGCTTATTTCTATAGAGGTTTTTAGGAAAAAGGGCTATAAGATGACAGAAGGAGTAATTATTTTATTTGCTACTTTAGCTGGGTTTGGTATTTTTCTTTGGTTTTTATGGAATCAATTAATTTTTAAAGATGCTTTATATTTTGCCTTTGGTCCTTTTTCTGCCCATACCCAACAGGAACAACTGGAAATAGCTGGAAATTTAGCAACTAAAGGAAACTTGTTATTTTCTATCAAAGTTTATCTGTTTTCTATCGCTTACAATTGCAACACATTTATTTCTATTTTAGGACTTATTGGGGCAGCTTTCTTATGGTTTGATAAAAAATTAAAAACTTCATTAAAGATTGCTGCCACAGCTTTGATGGCACCGCTGTTTTTCAATATTCTTTCTTTATATTTAGGACAATCAGCTTTATTTATCCAAGGTTTATCTGGAAATACCTGGTTTAATGTTCGCTATGGAATTTTACTGATGCCATCAATTGCCATCTTTATTGGGTTCTTGGTTGATCGTTTAAAGCCACTTCGACCCGTGTTAATTGGATTACTTTTATTTACCATGTTTTTCTCTTTTACTTCTCTTGATGCAGTTACTATCGATGATGCTAGGGTAGGATCATCTCAAAAAAATGTATCAGAAGTTTCTGGGTGGTTAAATATTCATGCTAAAGAAAAAGAAGGTTTTGTTTTAATTTCTGCTGCTTCTCATGATGCTATAATTTTCTCTTCTGGTTTACCAATGAGTAAATTTATTCATGAAGGAACAGGAGCTTATTGGGAACAAGCTACCACTGATCCTTCTCATTGGGCAAGATGGATGATTATGAGAACTTATGATAATGAGGACATGACCTATCGGGCAATCAGCAAAACACCAGACCTGATAAAATACAACATGGTTGGAAAATACCCATTTGCAGATATTTATGAGTTAAAGGATGAGTATTTACCTCAACTTATTACTAAACCAATTTTAGGTAAACAAAAATAATGAGTGTCATTCTGAGCACAGTGAAGAATCTAGAATTAGATCCTTCGCTAATCACTCAGGATGACAGAGGTGGTGTTCAGGATGACAGAGATGTTTAGGATGACAAGAAAGGGAATGACAGAAAGTGTATTATGAAAAATTTATATAAAATATTAATTCTTTTAGCAGTTTTAAGTTTTGGAATCACTTTATATTTTTTTTCTAAAACCTCAATAACGGATACGTCTAAATTAGAAAAACCTGTGTGGGCAATCCGTTCTATAGATACTGTTAAATATTCAAGAGATTTGGCTAGGGAAAAAGTAAATAGTTCTACTTTTGATTTAACAATAGATAGCCAGGTTAGAAATATTAAATCTACTGGTGCTACACATATCGCGTTAGGAACCCCATATGATGCTGAATTTAAGCCATTTTTGAAAAAATGGGTAACCAGTGCCAGAAGATATGGCTTAAAAGTCTGGTTTAGAGGAAATTTTTCTGGTTGGGAAGAATCGTTTGGATATTCCAGTATTGATAGAAAAACACATCTTGAAAGTACAGAAAAATTTATTGTAGATAACCCAGATTTATTTGAAGATGAAGATATTTTTACATCCTGCCCTGAATGTGAAAATGGTGGAACAGGAGATCCCAGAAAAACAGGTGATGTAGCAGGTTTTAGAGCATTTTTAATAGATGAATATAATATTAGTAATTCCGCCTTCCAAAAAATAAACAAAAATGTAAAAGTTGGTTATTACTCTATGAATTATGATGTAGCTAAATTAATCATGGATCCAGCTACAACCTCTTCTTTAGGAGGCATCGTGGCTATAGATCATTATGTAGCAAGCCCAGAGCAGCTTATAACTGATTCTATTAAAATAGCTTCCAGTAGTGGGGGAAAGGTAGTTTTGGGTGAATTTGGGGCTCCTATCCCTGATTTGAATGGGGATATGACTGAATCAGAGCAGGCTGAATGGATTGGCAAAGCCCTAGAAGCTTTAAGTAATACTTCGGAGGTTGTAGGAGTTAATTACTGGGTTAATGTTGGTGGTTCTACTCAAATTTGGGATAGTGAAGGCACCCCTAAAAAAGCAGTTGAAATAATTATAAAATACTACAATTTAACACGGTAATTCTATTGTCATCCTGAGGGGCCAAAGGTCCAGAAGGATCTAGATTCTTCGCTTTGCGACACGCCCCTTCTCTGAAGGACAGAATGACATAGTGAGGCTTGCAAATATATCAAACTAGTGCTATTATACAACCCATAATAATTTATTATCTGCTCAAAGATAATTTAAATGAAAGCACTAATTGTAATACTATTAACAATATTCTCTTATTTATCTGGTATAAACCCAGTTCTAGCAGTTGTTGCTCCTAATTTTCCATCTTGTAACAATCCATCTGGCACAATAAAAGCTCAATATGATTCAGGAACTCATGGAATTGCTGGAGATATGGGTACTTATACAGGTAAAGATACTGTATATCAACTTGATAATGATAATTTAATACAATGTTTTTGTGCTGTAGATGGAAAAGGAATTCAAACTAATTGGTGGAAAGATGGTTCAATTGATCCAGAACAAAAACAGATTTTAATAAATGATGGCTGGAATTATATTCCAAATGGTGCTTTATGGGGTTTAAAAGAAGAAGGATATTATGCTAAAAATGCTAACTATAATTGTGGAGGTACAGATGGTGGTACAGGTGGAGGAGAAATAACTTCAGTTGCAGCTTCTACTTCCAATATTTTAGGTTTAGCAAGCACTGGAAATAATTTATATTTAATAGTTTCTGTAATAGCAACTACAATATTTTCACTCTTAGGTATATTTTTCTACCAAAAAGCAAAACATTAATTTAGTCCATGAACAAATTGGCTAAAATCTTTCTGGGGCTGGGATTTTTCTTTTCACTCTTAACTCTATTCTTTATATATCAAAGAAATGTACCTATTAGTTTAGCTAACACTCAGATCATAACTTCTGAAACTATACCGGTGGAAATTATTATTCCTGGTTTAAATATTGATTTACCAATAATCCCGGCTACCTTACAAAAAGGAAAATGGGAATTAACCTCAAAAGGTGTTTCTTATTTAATTTCTTCAGACTCTGCAGATATATCCGGAAGCAATATTCTTTATGGGCATAATTGGCCAAATCTTTTGGGTAAAATTACCAAACTTCAAATAGGGGATAAAATTTTGTTAAGATACACAAATCAAATAAATAGAGAATACATTGTTACTTCCATAAAAATAATTAATTCGGCAGATATCAGTGTTTTATCAAATGAATCTTTAGATCAATTAACTCTCTATACTTGCTCTGGATTTTTAGATAGTAAAAGATTGGTAATAAAAGCAACAGTGGTATACTAAAAATAAGGGGAAATAAATGAGGTTTATTGTTTTTGGTATATTCTTTATTTTTATTGGAGTTTTTGTTTTCTTTTTTTACCCTGTATTAAAAGCAGAATATAGTTTATTTGTTCTAGATAATGATCATTTTAGGACTCAAATATTAGCAGTTCAAAAGACTATCCGCCAACTTACTCCAGTTGATGAACAATTTGGGATAGTTATAAATAAAATTGGAGCAACTGGCAAAATATTGGATTCTGTTGATTATAATGGCAGCCCTTTAGAATATACTTTATTGAATGGTTTAGTTCACCAATCTGATTCAGCTTATCCTGGTGAGGTAGGTAATATGGTAATAATTTCCCAAACTCCAGGGGATTGGTATAAATACACCAGGTCTAACCCAGAATTTTATTTAGTATATAAACTAAAGCCCAAAGATATAATTCAGGTTTTTTATAGAGGGAATAGATATGATTATGAGGTTTTAAATAGTTATACAGGAACAGAAAAGCAACTTAAAAGTTACACAGCTGTATCAAACCAAAAATTACTAACACTTATTTCTGGATGGCCACCAGGAACAACATTTTTCCAATTAGTAGTTCAGGCAAAACTGACAGAATAAAGCAGGTGTTTGTACTACTCGACAGATAAGAGTACTATTAAATTTGTAGTTCTTAACTATAAATTATGCAAGAAGTCGATGGACAATTTATTCCGGATGAGCTTTCCGCTGGAAAACTTAAGAATGATATACCAATAAGGATATGTAAAAATCCTGGTGATCCTAATAGGCATATAGAATGTAGTAAGGTACTCAGGAGAGGTTGGGATGGTTCGAGGATAATAGATCTTCCAGGTCCTAACTTTGCACGAACCTTTTTAACTACAGTACAAACTACAATTTATCCTCTAAGCTTTAATCGTTTTTTGAATTTTCTTCGTAGGTTATAATTTTTTTTAGATCTTCCCCTTTCAAAAGTTTCTTAAAACTGTTAAAATAGATTGTTTCTTTTCGGGAAACCTTCGTCCTCATTGTCATTCTGAGGCGAAGACGAAGAATCTATGTTAGATCCTTCACTATGTTCAGGATGACATTAATATGTCTACAGATAAAATAATCATTAAGGGAGCGAGAGAGCATAACCTAAAAAATATTGATTTGGAAATACCAAAGAACAAATTGGTGGTTTTAACCGGGCTTTCCGGTTCAGGAAAATCATCTCTGGCTTTTGATACTCTTTATGCAGAAGGACAGAGACGATATGTAGAATCCCTTTCTTCTTATGCCAGGCAGTTTTTGGGAGTGATGGATAAGCCTGATGTTGATTATATTGAAGGTTTATCTCCTGCAATATCTATTGATCAAAAAAGTGCCTCCCATAATCCCAGATCAACAGTTGGCACAACCACAGAAATTTATGATTATTTAAGGTTATTGTATGCCAGAATTGGTCACCCACATTGTCCTGAATGCGGGCAGGAAATATCCAGAATGAGTGTGGAGCAAATTGTGGAATCAGTCATCAGCTCTCAGTCATCAGCTATCAGACAAGGTAGGAGGATAATGATTTTGGCTCCTGTTATTAAAGATAGAAAAGGGGAATATAGTCAGCTTTTTACTGATTTAAAGAAAAAAGGATTTTCTAAGGTAAGATTAGATGGTCATGTAAAAGATTTATCAGATGATTTCTTATTAATTAAAACCAATAAACATACTATAGATGTGGTGGTTGATAGATTGGTTTTAGATAAGACTTCAATAAAAGACCAAAATACATTACTCAGGCTTAGTCAAAGCATTGAAACTGCCTTAAAATTGGGAGAAGGCTTTGCTATTGTGGCTGATGTTTTAGATGCTTCCTTGGAATTCCCTCAAAATCCTGTAAAAATGAAAGATACTTTATATTCAGAAAAATTTGCCTGTCCTAAATGCAATATAGCTTTGCCTGAAATAGAACCAAGAACTTTTTCTTTTAATTCTCCTCATGGTGCTTGTCCAAAATGTACTGGTTTAGGAATGCTGTTAAAAATAGAAGCAGATTCTATATTAAATCCCATTTTAACTATTGCTGAAGGTGGAGTTTTAGCATGGTCTCACCTTGGTGAAACAGATACATGGTTTGGCAGATTAATAAAAGCAGTAGGTTTAGAATATGGTTTTAATCTTAATACCAGATTAGGTGAGTTTAGTGAAGAAGCAAAGAAAATTTTGCTATACGGAGCAGGAGATCAACAATTTAGAGTAGAAGGGAAAAATAGAGAAGGCAGGTGGACTCATTTTAGTACAAGTTTTGAAGGATTATTAACAAATTTAGAACGCAGATATCAGGAAACAGAGTCTGAATATGTTAAAAAAGAAATTGAAAAATATATGGTACAAGAAGTTTGCCCGGAATGTTTAGGCGCTAGACTTAAAAAAGAAGCTTTGTCTATTACCATTAATGAATTAAATATTAGCCAAATGACAGCAATGGCCATAAGAAAGTCTTTGGATTTTGTGGAACAGCTAAAAGCTCCATTACTTAATAACCGAGATTTGACTATTGCGGATTCTATTGTCAAGGAAATTAAGGCCAGATTACAATTTTTAATTGATGTAGGATTAGATTATTTAACTTTAGATAGAGCTTCAATGACTTTAGCTGGTGGTGAGGCTCAAAGAATTAGATTGGCTTCTCAAATTGGCTCAGGTTTATCAGGAGTTTTATATGTTTTAGATGAGCCTTCAATAGGTTTACATCAAAGAGATAATAGCAGGCTAATTACTACTTTGAAAAGGTTAAGGGATTTAGGAAATACTGTGGTGGTGGTAGAACATGATGCAGAAACTATGGAAAATGCTGATTATTTAATTGATTTTGGTCTAGGAGCAGGGGAGCACGGGGGAAGTATAGTAGCACAAGGAACACCAGAAGATATCAAGAAAAACCCAGGTTCCCTAACTGGTAAATATTTATCTGGGAAAAAGAGTGTGGCTGTAGATGCTTCTTTAAACAGGCCTCAGGTTGAAGTAGGAAGTTTAAAAGTAATTGGGGCATCTGAGCATAATCTAAAAAATATTGATGTAAAGTTTCCTCTTGGAAAATTTGTAACTGTCACAGGTGTTAGTGGCTCAGGTAAATCAACTTTGGTTCATGATATTTTATACAGATCTTTGGCTTCAAAATTCTATCATTCTCGGGAAAAAGTTGGTAAACATGAATCCATTGAGGGAATGGAAAATATAGATAAAGTTGTTATGGTAGATCAATCACCAATTGGCAGGACTCCAAGGTCTAACCCTGCTACCTACACAGGTGCTTTTACTTTTATACGCGAATTATTTGCCAATTCCCCAGAGGCTAAAGTGCGTGGTTATGGACCAGGAAGATTTAGTTTTAATGTTAAAGGTGGAAGATGTGAAGTTTGTGAAGGAGAAGGACAATTAAAAATTGAAATGCAGTTTTTACCAGATGTTTATGTTGATTGTGAATCCTGTAATGGAAAAAGGTATAACAGAGAAGCGTTGGAGATTACTTTCAAAGAAAAAAATATTGCAGAAGTTTTGGATATGACTGTGGAGGAATCACTAAGTTTTTTTGATAAAATACCTCAGATTAAAAATAAACTAGTTGTACTAAATGACGTTGGTTTAGGGTATATCAGGTTAGGTCAACCCGCACCAACCTTATCTGGAGGGGAAGCACAGAGGATTAAATTAAGTTCAGAATTATCTAAAAGGCAAACTGGTAAAACAGTTTATATTCTTGATGAGCCAACAACTGGTTTACATTTTGCAGATATAGAAAGATTATTAACAATCCTTAGAAAATTAGTTAACTTTGGAAATACAGTAATTATTATTGAACATAATTTAGATGTAATTAAAAATACAGACTGGATTATAGATTTAGGTCCTGAAGGAGGAGAAGGTGGAGGAACTATTATTGCAGAAGGCACTCCAAAAGATTTAGCTCAAAATAAAAACTCTATTACTGGTTCCTATTTATCAAAAGTAATATGAAAAAGATTCATCTAATATTAAAGCAAAGTGCTTGGGAATATTTTAAATTAAGTATGAAATTTTTACTCCAAAGTAAGACTTATAAACTAATTATATTTTTTACACTTATTTATAGCCTTTACCCGTTAAAAATATACGATAACACTGTAATAGGCTTCCATTATGGGATAACATTTTTTAATCTTGTTGCATTTATTATTATGGCTATATGGGTATCGTTTGTATTTATAACAATATCGTTAATAATGACATTATGGAGAATAATCAAATTTAGAAAATTTTTTAATGAAGAGGTTGAGTATTTCTTTGATAAGAATAAATTTATTTCAAAAAATAAATATGTGAAATCAGAGTATAAATGGGACTTTATAAAGAAAGTCAGAAGAAGTTCAAAAGTTTTTATTTTATATACCCGGAGCGATACCGCTCCTCTCTTTTATATTCCAGAAAGAGCTTTTGAAACAAAAGAAAACCTAACAAATTTTATGGACTTATTATATGAAAAAGGTTTTAAGCTAAAATAATACAAACCTTAGCTTTACACCTTCGAGGTGTCAAGCTAAAAGATATTACTTTCACATTAGTTTTCTAATTTTGATAAAATTAATCTAATGAAGAAATTTTTAGGTTTAATTATATTTTTATTTATGTTTATGCTGTTCCCACGGACTTCTTTTGCTGCTAGTGAATTTAAGACTGCATATAATGTTAGCTATGATATAGGAATAGATGGAGTAGCTCAGGTAACAGAAAAAATTACATTAACAAATTTAACAGAGACTTACTTTGCATCAACATTTGTTTTAACCATTGGTTCTACTTCCCTGAGTGATGTTACTGCTTCTGATGGATCAGGCTTGATGGAGGCAAAATCTGAGGTTAAAGATAACCAAACAATTGTAACTTTAAAATTTAACGATCAAATAACTGGTATTAATAAAACACAGGCATTTACTTTAAAATACAAATCAAGTGATTTTGCAGAAAAGTTGGGTAATAATTGGGAAGTAAATTTACCAAGAGTACACGAAGGTGCAGATGTTGAAAGCTATAATTTAAATTTATTGGTTCCTTTTAGCTTTGGAGAACCAATCGCAATATCTCCTAAACCAAAATCAGAATCAGACGGAGCTGGAAAATTAACACTAAATTTTACTAAGGATCAACTTTCAAATAGTGGGGTTTCTGTTAATTTTGGAAGTAGCCAGGTGTTTGACTTTAACTTAAAGTATTCTTTAAATAACTCATCTTTTCTTCCAAATGTTTCCTCGATTAGTTTACCAATGGATACAGATTTTCAGGATGTCTTAATCTCAAATATTACGCCAACACCTTTAAATGTTACTACAGACACTGATGGAAATTATTTAGCTTGGTATCAAGTTTCAAAACGTTCAACTCAGGAAATAATTGTTTCAGGTATGACTAAATTATATATTAAACCCAAGAATAGTCTTGTTTCTAAATTATCAACTTCTCAAATAACTGGTTTAACTAAATCAGATAAATTTTGGGATAAAGATAATCCTAGTATAAAAGCAGTTTTGATTGAAATATTTAAGAATAATCAGCCTAAAACTACAAAAGAAAAAGTAAATTTAATTTATCAGTATGTTGTTAAGACTTTAAAATATGACCCAAATAGACCATCGGATTTAACCAGATTAGGTGCATTTACAGCTCTTTCCAATACTGAAAAGGCAAATGCAGAAGAATTTACGGACCTTTTTATTACTTTGTGTAGGGCAAAAGGAATTCCAGCCCGGGAGGTTTTAGGTTTTGCTTATAGCCAGAATTTAAAATTGAGACCCATTTCTGTAATTCCAAATGTGCTTCATGCTTGGCCTGAATATTATGATGAGCAATTGGGTTGGGTAATGGTTGATCCTACTTGGGAACAAACCTCCGGTGGGGTAAACTATTTTAATAAATTAGACCTAAACCATTTTGCTCTAAATATTAGAGGTAACTCTTCTGTTACTCCAATTACAGTTAGTTCAATTGAAATGAAGGTCTCAGAAAATGATCTAAATGCGGTCATTAAACCAGATGTACAAATTGAATTAAATAATAATTTATGGGCAGGGTTACCAGGAACAATAAAAATCAAGATATTGAATAACGGAACAACTTTTATTCCATCAAGTAGTATGAATGTTACATCAAATAAAATTAATCTTCTTGATTCA
>Ga0172379_10012306_pt1 | contig 10041 bp, 8 predicted proteins | sample GrowelOW334metaG_FD_119756 | JGI IMG/M metagenome (GOLD analysis project Ga0172379, IMG submission 119756) | Groundwater microbial communities from an aquifer near a municipal landfill in Southern Ontario, Canada - Groundwater well OW334 metaG | ecosystem: Environmental > Aquatic > Deep...
AGAGCGATTTTTGAAAAAAGCTCGATGCCGTTCTGAATTCCGTTATAAATGATCCAGAAATTGAGAGCGAATGTTATGAGAAAAAAAAGATATGCGGCGCCAATTCCTTCAAACCAGGAGTTTTGTATCATCCCCTGATATGCAAGGAGATATTCCTTCATGGATGAGCCGTCCGCCGCGGCGTTCATGAGCGTTCCGAACAGTGACTGGAATGCGAATCCCAAAAGCCATGATTCTACATAGGTGTAGTAAATGAAAACAACGATGGGAACGAAGATTCCGACAACACCGAAATATTTGAGGAAGTGATTGCGTGTCGCAACTGCGAAAATGGAGGGAGCGGTTCCATACCCATGCAATCCTCCATACCTTCCAAGAGTCCACTCGATGAGCACCAGCGGGAAGCCCAGGAGCACGATAGAAACGAAATACGGTATCAGAAATGCGCCGCCGCCGTTGTGTGCAGCCTGTACCGGAAACCGCAGAAAGTTTCCCAGTCCTATTGCAGAACCGGCAACCGCAAGAATGATTCCAGCTCGTGAGCCCCAGGATTCACGAATCATCTTTGCAGTCATCATACCCCCATTTGAAGGAAGAGGAAAACCCATAGATCGCTAATTCAGGACAATTTCAGATGAAAATAACCGAACCAAATGAGATTATCAAGTCGATTCTTCTTTGCTTTCAAGCGGCTTGAGAATCGCAATGGTTGCTCCCCATCCGGATGCATCGGAAGGGGTGTGAAATTCGATAACATTGGGGGAGTTTTTGAGAAAGGAACGCACAATCTCCCGCAGAACCCCCTGACCCTTGCCGTGAATGACAGTCATACGCAGAATTCCCCTGGTACGGCACACGGTCAGGTATTCGGAGAGCACAGATTTGACATCTTTCGGCTGAAACATGTGAAGATCGAGTATTCCATCGACAGGATAGTCGAACAGTTGTTCTTCCATGGGTGAAGCCTCGTATCTTCTTTTATTTGGTAAATATCGGAATCATCCCGGTAAATACATACGCTTGCAAAAGAATTAAAACACCAACCAGCATTGCCAGTATGATACTATGTAAAAAGACATACCGCAGGATAGTGCCTTCTTCACCCTGTTGACCTGTTGCTACTCCTGCAACGACGATACTTTGGGCATCGATCATCTTGCCCATCACACCACCGGAGCTGTTGGCAGAGCAGGTTAGTACTGGTGAGATACCCAGTTGCTGGGCGGTAATCTGTTGCAGGTTGCCAAACAGCACATTAGACGAAGTATCACTTCCAGTCAAAGCGACTCCCAGCCATCCAAGGAGAGGAGAAAAGAACGGAAATAAAACCCCGCTGCTTGCAAATGCGAGCCCCATAGTGGCATCCAGTCCGGCGTAACGAGTTGTAAAACTCAACGCCAACATTGCGGCAATGGTCAACAACGAAAATCGAACCCGTTTGAGTGTTCCCAAAAAAATCCGAAACAAATTAAGTGGTCTGAGACCAAGTAATAAACCTGAAACGATTCCGGTCAAAAACAAGCTCGTTCCGGTTGCCGATAACCAGTTAAAAGTAAATACTGCTTCTTCTGCTTTCGACTGCATTACAATTGGCGCTGTGCGAAAAACGGCTTTATGAAGAAGGGGAACTGGAAATTTAAAGGTAGAAATCCCGCTAAAACTATTCAGCAATGCCTTGACCTGTGGCAATCCCCACATAAAGACAAAAACCGATAACAAAATCCACGGCATCCAGGCGACGAGTACTGTTCGGCGGGATAACTGAATTTTTGGAGCAGGAGTATGCATCGGTTTTTCGATCCTGCCGGTTAAAGATGGCAATGTGTCGTTATCGGTATCGTGATCGAAGCGCCAGACAGTTTTTGGTTTCCAGAAACGGAGCAGTACTATCATCGAAAAAAGTGACGCTATGGAGCCTGCAATGTCCACGATCCACGGACCATGATAGTTGCTGACCAGAAACTGGGTGATGGCAAAGCTCAATCCTGCTGTCAGACAGGCAGGCCAAACTTCCCACATTTCCCCAAAACCAGCCATTGCCCAGACTAACCAGAAGGGTATAATAAATGAAAAGAACGGAAGTTGTCGTCCGACTGCGGCGCTCAATGTTTCCATAGGGATACCGGTTACTGCGGATAGAGCTATTATTGGTGTTCCCAACGCACCAAAAGCGACTGGCGCCGTATTGCCAATCAGTGCAAGACCCGCAGCCGGAAGAGGTTTGAAACCGAGCCCGATCAACATAGCTGCCGAGATGGCTACGGGTGTTCCAAAACCAGCCGCTCCCTCGATAAAGGCGCCAAAACTGAAGGTAATGAGAAGTGTCTGAATGCGTCTATCATCCGCCAGACCGGCAATAGAATGTTTAACGATTTCAAATTTACCGGTTTTAACTGTGATATCATAAATAAAAATAGCACAAAGGACGATCCACCCGATGGGGAAAAGACCATAGGCTGCACCATTTGCAGCTGCCATCAATGCAAGCGGAGTGGGCATTCTATAAATAACTATAGCGATCAAGAGTGAACAAGCCAATCCAAACAAAGCAGCAACATGAGCCTTTGCCCGACAACATGCCAGCAATCCTAAAAGTACGATAACCGGCAGCGCCGCAACGAGAGCAGAAAATGCCAAATTATGGAGTATGGGAGTGTAGTTCTGATACCAGGCCAGCATAGCAATCTCCGCGTGATTTTTTCCTGTTTATTTCCATGATATATTATTCTACAATATTTGCAGAGTGAATCAAAGATAAAACAATATATATTGAGACAGCGTATGCAGAAAACCGGAATACAATTGAAATCGAGAATAAAGTATTTACCAGGATAAGAGGATAATAAGGATTTTTTTCCTTCGATGCCAGATACTTTCCACCCATCATCGCAGGAGAGGGCAAAAAGTTTCAAATTACCACTATTTGTCCTATCTTTTCATGAGGCCCGATAGTGTGAATAATTATAAATTTTCTTCATCTTCGTGTCAGGAGGATACAGCGGGGATGCGTACGGTGAAAACACTTCCTTCACCTTCGATACTGTTGGCATTGATAGCACCGCCATGCTTTTCGACGATGAATTTGGTAATGGGAAGACCGAGACCGGTGCCGGCGGTAGTGAACTTTCGGGCGTTGCTGGCGCGGAAAAATTCGTTGTACAGTCTGGGAAGCTCTTTTTCCGGTATTCCTATGCCGGTATCGGCAACGGTAAGAATCACATCCTTATCGTCATGGCCCACTTTTACCGTTATCGAGCCGCCTTCCGGTGTGTAACGGATAGCATTGGCAATGAGGTTGCCGACCATCCGTTCAAGATGTTCGCCGCTTCCGGTAATCTGGGGGGTTTTGGGATCTGCCTGAACTGTCATCTTTATTTTTTTATCAAGCGCTTCATCCATATACATTTCAACGGTAGAAGTAACAATGGGTAAAAAATTGATATTCTTGAAATGAGTCTTGATCTCGTTCATATTCTGAAGCCGTGAGAAACTCAGGAGATTCTGAATAAAACGGCTCAGATCACGGGTACGTTTCGGAATGCGTTCAAGAGTATCTTTCAAATCCTGATTCATCTCCTCACCGTAAGCATCGAGTACAGAATTCACGGTGGTTTCGATGGCAGCCAGGGGGCTCCTTATATCGTGGGATACAACATCGAGGAAATGCGATTTCTCCATCATCAGACGGTCGCGTTCGTGAAGAGAGTTTTCGAGCCACAACTGATATATACGCAAACGGTCCATGGTAGTTGTGGTCAAGTACACCATGACAAAGAGCGAAGATGAAAAAGCTGTCAGCAATCCTGTTAAAAACAGGGGATTTGAATAAAAAAGGTAGGGAAAGAGTTTGTAATGATGAATACTGCCTGTCGCCTCTAAAATCGACATACCAACGAATAATATGAGCACAAAAACAAATTCTAGATATGTTTCCCTTTTCGGCAGGAGGATAGAAGCCATAACGATATAATAGAAATAAAAGATGAAGAAAGGATTGTTGACTCCCCCGCCGAAATGGATAAGAAGAGTCAGAATAATCAGATCGACGTTTATCTGTATCAGGGTAAAGCAGAAAAATCTATTTTTCAGTAAAGAACTGTCAAGAGAAAGATTCAGATAATCTGAACGGTAGTAGAGGTAATAGATTGCATTGGTAAACAGGAGAAAAGCAGTTATTATCCAGAGCCAAAAATAATCAATGGTTTTGATATGTAATACAAACATGGAAACGAGCAGCACAAATACAACGCCGGCCACTCCGGCAAACCTCATGGTTATAAACCATCCGGGACGCCAGAGCGAACCCTCCGAGGGAGATACTGTAGCCTGGGATACTGTTTGTGTGATAGAACTATCGTTAGACTGAGAAACCATTAAAATAATCCGTTTTTATGCAAAAAAAACAAAATAATAATTCCCTTCCGCAATAAGGGATGCGATAATTATCGCATCCCTTATCAGTTCATTATACAAGATTACCAGGCGAACAATGTTTCGAACATGAGAACATCGTTGTCAACTTTTGTCCAGCCTTTTGCAGCATCCTCTTTTTCGCCGTTGATAAGCGCCTCGAGGCGGAAATGAATGGCCGGACGAACTTTGTAGACTGCCGAAACCATGATCTGATTGAGATCCTGGAGTTTATCATCATACGTCAACATGCCGTAACGGGCATACAGACCGTAACTTGGTTTCTCGTAACCAACAAGAACCTCGGCGCCGTTGTGGGTGAGCAGTTTCTCGGTTCCGTTTGCGGCGACTCCATCCAGATCGCAGGGTGTCTGCGCAATGGTGAACTGGGCCTGCGCCATAAGTCCGCAGTCTCTCTTGAATTCTGCATCAAGTCCCATGCGGCTTACCAAATTCTCCTGTGTAACACCGGTCAGTGTTTTGTCTGATCCAGTCTGGGACGTGTAGAAATCTGCGCCCACGTTGATTGCGCCAAAAACCGGCACCGTGTCCTTATATCCCAATCTTGCTGATACGCCAACCCGTTGGATAAGGTTCATGTCGTTGTCACGGTCGCAGATGGGGATGTTAATGGAATTGCCGAGCGGGAAATCAGGCACCGGTCTTGATTTCGATGAATAGGGATTGATCAGCGACAGACCAAGCTGGATCTTATTGTCTGCAAAATTGGAAAAGGTCTGGAATCCGACGACTCTCATCTGGGTGAACGCTTCGCTGTAAAGAGAATAATCTGTCGTTCTCCGGTTTGAATAAGACGGAGTGATACCGTAGGTATAATTCCGGCCTTTACCGATTCTGACATTGAGGTCCCAGGGCACCTTGTTCTTCAAATGCCAGTTCAAATATGCGCTTTCAAGGTAGAGCCGCGAACGAGCATCTGCTTCAGTAGGATGAATATACGTCTCAACCAACCAGTCAAACTCATCATCCACTTTCTGAGCAAACTGGAATCCGTAACGGTCGATGCGTTCAGAATACTGATTATTGGTAACTATGGTGCGGGCGAGCAAAAATCCATGAACCTGCACCGGATCGGCTGAAGCGTTGATTGGCGCGGAGCTGCATACAATAGCTGTTAAAGCAGTGGCTAATGTGAGTTTCTTTAACATTGGCATCTCTCCATTTAGTTCCTCTTAAAATTGTTATAAGCAGCTTTCGAAACATCATGCATTTCTTGTTGTTACCCCATACACATCCCTCCTCAATGTGATTTGGAGTAATGTCTCAGATACTTGTAATTCGCCCATGGTCAAGGATAGTAACATTCCCGGCTTTGAGCGCTTTTACTGCTTTGTCGATATCATCGATTCTGAATATCATAACAGCATTTTCCGAGGATTTCTCGACGAAGGCATACATATACTCCACATTAATGCCCGAGTTTCCAAGAACATTGAGAACATCCGCCAAACCGCCCGGTTTGTCACTTACTTCCACAGCAATCACATCTGTCTCGGAAAGAGTAAAATTCGCCTTCTTCAACACCGTGAGCGCTTCGTGAGGCTTGTCCACAATCAACCGCAGGATCCCGTAATCGCTGGTATCAGCAAGTGAAAGGGCTCTGATATTTATTTTGCTTTTTCCCAGTATTTCAGCAACCTCACGGAGACGGCCGCTTCTGTTTTCTATAAAGACGCTGATTTGTTTCACTCTCACGGCATGAACCTCCTATAAATTCCTGTGATCGGTAACCCGTTTCGCCTTGCCCTCAGAACGTTCGATTGTTTTTGGTTCTACCAGTTTTATCCGGCAGGCAATCCCGATAAGGCTCTGTATCTCATGTGCGATTTTCTTGTTCAATGATTCAAGCTGTTTGATCTCATCGGAGAAGTAACGCTCGGAAAGCTCCACCCACACTTCCAGATTATCCAGATTCCCCTCACGGTAAACATGGATGTGGTAGTGCGGTTCTGTTTCTTCGAGCGCCAGAAGCACGCTCTCGATCTGGGTCGGGAATACATTTACCCCCCTGATTATGAGCATATCATCGGTTCTGCCGCTGACCCGCTCCATCAGGATGTGCGTCCTTCCGCAGGGACAGGAATCTCCGAACAGACGGGTGATGTCACGGGTACGGTACCGGATGACGGGGAAGGCCTCTTTTGTGAGAGAGGTGAAAACCAGTTCGCCTTTTTCACCCTCAGGCAAAGGCTCAAGGGTCACCGGGTCGATGATTTCCGGATAGAAATGATCGTCGAATACATGCAGCCCGTTTTTTTCCTGACATTCCGAGGAAACCCCGGGGCCGATCACTTCGGTCAAACCGTAGATGTCGACCGCCGTAACACCCAGCCGGCGTTCGATATTCTGACGCATCTCATTGGTCCAGGGTTCTGCGCCAAAAAGACCGCTTTTCAGCTTGAGTTTGGTCATATCGACGCCCATCGATTCGCCGAATTCAGCGATATTGAGAGCGTAGGACGGCGTACAGGTGAGAATGGTCGTGCCGAAATCCTGCATGATCATCACCTGACGTTTCGTGTTGCCGCCCGAAATGGGGATGATGGTGGCTCCGACTTTTTCGGCGCCGTAATGGACTCCGAGGCCGCCGGTGAAAAGACCGTAACCGTAGGCATTCTGAACCACGTCCTCACTGGTGCACATGCCGCAGGAGAGTGTGCGCGCCATCACTTCCGACCATACTTCGAGGTCATTACGCGTGTACCCCGCGACAATCGGTTTTCCGGTGGTTCCCGATGAAGCATGAAGGCGTTGAACTTTGGAAAGAGGGAGGGCGAAGAGACCGAACGGATAGTTGTCTCTCAGGTCGATTTTGGTGACTGCCGGAAATTTCGACAGATCGGAGAGCTTTTTAAAATCGGAGGGTTTGATTCCCGCTTTATCAAAGGATTTTCGATAATACGGCACCTTTTCATAAGAATTGTTGAGAACATACTTGAGACGTTCGAATTGAAGCTTTTTCCGCTCTCCAACAGGCATTGTTTCATACTCTTTGTTCCAAATCATACTCCTGTCCCTCCAATAATTAAAACATTTTCAAGCCTTTAAACTATCGTACCCCAGGTTGAATGCCGAAATATTGATGTCCAGAAATTTTTTCGGAACCCTGCGGCGAATGACCTCCATCCAGATTTCCTTATCGATTTCGAGTAAAGAAGCCAGGGAGGCAAGGAGCACTACATTCGCGGCTTTGGATGTTCCCGCCTCTTTCGCTTTGTTCTGTGCATCTACCAGGATAACAGTGAAACCAAGTTCACGAAGGCAGCCGGGTACATCGGAAGGGTAACTTCCGGCGCCAAGAGACACAGTAGTGGGAATAATTTCGAGATTATTCATGATAATCGTTGCACCTCTCTTGAGGTACTCACATGCCCTCAGGCTTTCGACTTTTTCAAAAGCCAGCATGATATCAGCCTGTCCCAGTTCGATGAGAGGCGAAAGAACTTTCTCTCCAAACCGTACATGGCTCGAGACGCTCCCTCCCCTTTGCGCCATCCCGTGGACCTCGCTCTTACGGACATCATACCCCGCAAGAAGCGCTGCTTCCGATAATAACTCGGAAGCAAGAATAATTCCCTGACCCCCCACTCCAACCATGATAACATTTTTTGTTTCGTTCATGATTATTCCTGTTTTATTTTTTTCTTCCCGAGTTCGTTTTTTTGTTCTGCTTTCTGTTTTCTTTCATTCTGCTCTTTTAATTCTTATTCAACCGCAATAAGCGCTCCGAACGGGCACACCTGCCGGCAGATTCCGCAGCCATAACACATCCCCTTGTCCACCATGATTACATCCCCTTTTTTTACAATGGCAGGGCATCCGATTTTCAGACAGGCATTGCATTTTTTGCACTGATCCTGGTCCACAACCGAAAGAGCAAAGTCCACATTTTTGCATTTCAGAGCGCACGCCCTTTTGGCGACTATCACTGCCGGGACATCCAGAGCAAGGCTGCTTTTGACCGCTGCATCGGTCTCCGCAAGGTTGTAAGGATCCACCTCATAGATATGCTGAATGCCGAGCGCTCTCGCCACATCGGCTATTTTTACACTATATGTCGGCTCGCCTTTTACCGTGAATCCGGTACCGGGATGCTCCTGGTGGCCGGTCATCGCGGTTGTCCGGTTATCAAGGACACAGGTTACCACATTGGCCTTGTTATATACGGTATCCATCAGCCCTGTCAGGCCGGAATGAAGAAATGTAGAATCTCCAAGAACCGCCACAGCTTTTTTTCCCGGCTGATCCCGGAAGGCTTTCGAAAAACCGATGGCTCCGGTTATGGAAGCGCCCATGCAGATGCAGGTATCCATACTGGTCAGCGGAGGAAGGACACTCAGAGTATAGCATCCGATATCGCCGGTTACAAAAAGCTTGTTCTTATTGATGATATGGAAGAAACCGCGATGAGGGCAGCCCGGGCAAAGGACCGGAGGCCGTGCGGGTATCGGTATGTCTTTGGGAATAGCAACTGTTTCGGGAGTCTTTCCGGTAAGCCCCCTGCGGATTATCTCGGGACTGAGTTCACCGCACCGTGGAAATACTTTTTTCCCGATGCATTCTATTCCGAGCGCACGGATTTGATCTTCAAGGTACGGTTCAAGCTCCTCGATGATATAGACTTTCCTGACTGTGGCGGCAAATTTTCTGATTAATTCCGAAGGTATCGGATTGGTCATGCCGAGGAGAAGGAAATCCGCTTCGGGTGCAACTTCCATAGCATACTGCGAAGCTACGCCGGAGGTAATGATTCCTGTTTCACCGGTTCCCTTTATGATACGGTTATAGGGGGATTTTTCTGAAAGCTCTCTGAGACGCAGCGTACGTTCTTCGACAACCACATGACGTTTCCTGGCATGTCCGGGAATCATGACATACTTGGCTGTGTTGCGGGAGAAAGCTTTTGTTTCCTGTTCGATACGCTCACCCGGAGTAACCGGGCTTTTCCCATGACACACGCGAGTAGTGACCCGTATCAGTACAGGCGTGTCATATTCCTCGGATAGTGTGAACGCATCCCTGACCATCTCCAGCGCTTCCTGGCTGTTGGCCGGTTCCAGCATGGGAATTTTGGCGAACTGTGCATAGTACCGGTTATCCTGTTCGTTCTGTGACGAATGCATTCCCGGATCATCGGCGCTTACAATGACAAATCCCCTGCCAATACCGGTGTAGGAAAGTGTCATCAAAGGGTCGGCGGCAACATTCAAACCGACATGTTTCATGGAAGCTATCGCACGTACCCCCGCGATGGCGGCGTTTCCGGCAACCTCAACAGCTACCTTTTCATTGGGGGACCATTCGGCGTAAATCTCATCGTAACGAGCCAGATTTTCAAGTATTTCAGTGGCTGGTGTGCCCGGATATGCAGCCGCCACTTTTACGCCCGCTTCCCAGGCGCCTCTGGCGATCGCTTCATCTCCGGTCATCAGTTTCCTGCTGATTCCCATATATTCTCTCTGTAAGTGGTTGTATACAAGTCGTATACTATTAAAATGTAAATTAAATTCTGATTTTGCTGCCGACATCAGAATACTTCCAAAAAATATTCCTTCCCTATATTTATATAACTACAAAAGAGTATCATTGCCCATAACCCAAAGTAAATCG